>Ga0194128_10003807_pt1 | contig 22699 bp, 20 predicted proteins | sample TA2KigCa65mmetaG_FD_148650 | JGI IMG/M metagenome (GOLD analysis project Ga0194128, IMG submission 148650) | Freshwater microbial communities from Lake Tanganyika, Tanzania - TA2015037 Kigoma Deep Cast 65m | ecosystem: Environmental > Aquatic > Freshwater > Lake | place: Tanzania: Lake... | reverse complement strand
GCCGGCGGCCGCGCCGCTCTTGACGAAGTCTCGCCGGCTGACGGCCTTGCCACCCTGAGGCTTGCGATGCTTCCGATTGCTGTCCCGCTTCTTGGCCATGTCTCACCTCACGCGAAGCGCCACCAGGGACCGAGCGCGCGCAGAACGGGATTCGGGCGCCGCGGGCGTATTCTACGCCTGTCGGCCGCCCCACGCGAAACCGGTCTGCCACCCGACACGACGCCGGTCGCCGGGCGATCGGCTATCGTAGGGAGCCATTGGAGGACACGATGCCACGCCTGATTGCCGCCCTGACGACGCTGCTGGTGGTCACCTGCGGGAGCGCTGCGGCCAGCGCCCAGACCTGGCGGCCACCCACCGATGCGGAACGCTGCCCGTCGAAATGGGGCGCGGGCGACGAGCGGGGCGCCGCCAATCTGATGAAGCCGGAGGTGGTCCTCCGGGCCGCGCGGCTGATCCGGACCGGCGAGGTCATCGAGCTGGCCCACCCGCTGTTCGAGGGGATGCCGTTCTACGGCGACCGCATCTTCAGCCAGCAGCTGAAGCGCACGAACTGGCCGCGCGGCTCGAACAACCGCGGCTCCAACGAGGAGATGGTCACGACCGAGCTCGGGCAGGTCGGCACCCAGATCGACGGCTTCGGCCATCAATCCATCGGCAACAGCCTCTATAACTGCTTCAAGATGGACGAAGTGGCGACGCGCGGCGGCTTCTCCAGGCTCGGGATGGAGAAGGCCGGGACGCTCATCACCCGCGGCGTGCTCGTCGACGTCGCGGCGCTTCACGGCGTCGAGATGCTGGGCGATCAGTACGAGATCACCGCCCAGGACCTGCAGGCCGCCCTCGCGCGCCAGAAGCTGACCCTCGAGGCGGGCGACGCCGTCATCGTCTACACCGGCTTCGGACGGCTCTGGGGCAAGGACAACGTCCGCTACTACCGCACGCAGCCGGGACTGGGCATCGCCGCCGCGGAGTGGCTCGTGCGGCAGAACCCGATGATTGTCGGATCGGATACGTGCTGCGTCGAGGTCAACCCGAACCCGGTGCCGGAGCTGAGCTCCCCCGTGCACCAGATCCTGCTGACAGCGCACGGCATCTACATGATGGAGAGCCTCAAGCTCGACGAGCTCGTCGCCAAGGGCATCCAGGAGTTCGCCTTCATCGTCCAGCCGCTGAAGCTGCGAGGGGCGACCGGCTCGACGGTCGCCCCGACGGCGGTGCGGTGAGCTACTTCGGCGTGTCGTCGACCCCGGACACCAGGTCGCCGAACAGCCGGTTGTACTTCGCCGTCTCCGACGGCACGCACTCCTGTTCGGGGATCTCCAGGTGCGGCGACTGCAGCCGCATCCGGAGCCGTTCGAACGCGGTCCACGGCCGCGTGTAGTACCTCGGGTCGTCGATGACGAGCGTCTTGTCGATGTGGTCGGCATCGACACGGCGGTACGTCTCGATCACGCGCATGGCGGTGCTGTGCGGGCGGCCGGCGTTGTCGAGCCACGTCCGATCGTCGAATCCGTTCGATTCGGTGACGAACGTGTAGTCGTCCACCCACCGGCCCACGGAATAGCCCCACCAGCGCGGCTCCGCCGGCGGGAGCTCCTTGAGAGGGACGTCCGTCGGATCCCAGTTGGGGTTCTCCGGGTCCTTGGGCAGCGCCCGGCCGTCGGTCCAGATGACGCGCCATTTCTTGTTGAACTGGTACAGGATGACCACCTGCGTCGCCGTCTCGAGGATCTGTTCGTGGTGGGCGTTGTGCAGCACGATCCGCGGATACCCCTGCGGATCGCAGCCCGGCATCGGATCGTTGGTCATCGCCGTCGGCACCTGCGTGACGCCGAACGTCGGCTTGTTGGCCAGGAACGCGGCGCGCCCGTCGGGCGTGAACGGCAGCTCGTGTTCGGGCTTGCCGTCCGACGGCATCGCCATCGCCCCGGTCGCCTGGATGGCGACGTTGCGCCCCTCGGCGAACTCCCAGATCCCGGCGATCGTCCGCCGCGGCGCGGGGCCCGAGGGCGTGCCCGCGAAATCCACGTCGTACACGGCGCCCGGCAGCCGATTCATCGGCTGCTGCTGTCGCGCCGCGGCGGGAGCCAGGCACGCGAGTGCCGCGATTCCAATCATCGCCGCCTGTCGGACGGTCATGGCCGGGGCCCCGCGCTCGGACCGATCGACAGCGCCCGGCCGTCCGGGAACTGAGCCCACAGCAGGCGCCCAACGGGCTTGCCGCTCCTCGCCTGCTCCATCGTGATGGTGACGTCCTCGCCGGCCTTGAACGACTGCCGGGTCCAGCCGTACGGAATCATGTTGGGCGGCGCCTGCGTCTCGACCACCCACGTGACGACCTGGCCGTCGGACCCTTTCACGTCGAGACTCAACAGACAATGCGGATTGGCCCAGAACCATTCCGTGACGACCCCGGTCACGGTGACGCGCGTGTTCGGGTCGAACACCGCGCTGGAGTGATGGGCGGCCACGGGCCCCGACACGATCAGGAGACCAAGGGCCGCCGCCGCCACGCTGAGAACCGTGCTTCGCATGGACACGTCTCCCTTCTCACGACCATTCAGTTGTGGATGGCGGAAGGTGGGTGCTGTGTAGCAGCCCCTCGTCCTGCTGTCAAGCGGTCTCTGGCTGGTCGCTGGTCGGTCTCTCGTCTCTAGTCTCTCGTCTCTGGTCTCTCGTCTGTAGTCCAGCAGATCATGCCCGATCTGAGTGTTCGCCGAGAACGTCCGGAATGGAAACCGCGCGACGCCGCTGCAGCACGACAGGCTTACCAGGACCGCGTCAGCTCAGATTCATACACTTCGATTAGCGCCGCGGGGTTCTGCGCGGCGGTTGGTTGAGCCGACCCGCAAGCCAAAACACTCCGGCACACGTCCCACCAGCCACAAGGAATACGAGCAGTGTAACCACCGGCGCCCTTCCGCGTCGGGCAATCCATGAGGCGATCTGGTGTCGCGTGAACACATAACAGAGCTACACGAGCGCCACGAACGCCCACGCGAGTTGCCCATGGACCTGCGCGGACGGGCCGTACTTGTCGAAGGCCCAGCCAGTCACAGTGACAGCCGCAGGCAAGAGCCAGCCCAGGCTTCTATCCGACGCCATGCCGATGACTCTGCGCCCCCTCGACCCGTGCGTCAAGTGGACCGTTTGGACACGACCCGAGACCAGAGACCGGAGACGAAAGATGAGAGACGAAGGAACCGCGCTAGTCGAGGTCCGCTGCCCCCGGAAACCCGGTCGCCGACGCCAGCTCGGCCAGGCTCAACACCTGGCCGACAATCGGCCGGCCGTAGATGACCCAGGTCGGATAGCTCTGCACGCCGGCCTGGCGGCAGGCCATCGACTGCGGGGCGCTGGGGCCGCCGAGGCTGCACTCGATGTACGGAAGACGGTCTGCCGACGCGCCGAAGATCCGCTTCTGTTCCTGACAGTGCGGACACCAGGAGGCGCCGTAGAACAGCACGCCCTCCTGGGTCAGGTGCTCGGCCAGCGCACGGATCGTCGGGTCTTCCGGCCCGGCGGGCGCGGCCTCGGGCGCAACGTAGGTGGCATGGAGGACCAGGATCGCGAGGCCCGCGAGCACGCCGCGACCGGCGGCCAGACGCACCCACGACCGGCGCGCCAGCTCGGCAGGCCGCTGGAACACCACGAGCGCCAGCGTCCCCGCCATGAGGCCGAGCGAGGTCAGGCAGTAGGGACATGCCGAGTCGAGAATCGTGATCGACACGACCGTGAGGTAGACGCTGTAGCAGACACCGAAGAAGGCGACGGTCCACGCAGAGGACCAGTGCGTGTCCGCCCGCCGGATGAACGCGATGCCCGCCAGCGCGGCATACGCCAGCAGGCCCCAGAGGGATGTCGGCACGCCGAACAGCGTCGCCCAGCGGCTCGTCAGGACGAGGTCGCATCCGCCGCCGGGGGCGCATCCCTGCACGGCGCTCCCGCTCAGCGCCGTCCACGACAGATACGCGGTCAGCAGGATGCCCAGGCTGCTCAAGGCCAGCAGCGGCCAGTTGGGGGCCGTCCGCAGCGTATACGTCTCGTACCGTGGCTTCGGCTCTCGTCGTGTCTTCGGCTCTCGTCGTGTCTTCGATTTCCTGCTCATGCTCGCTCCACGCCAGGATAGTACCTGAAGCGTCGCGCTTCGTGATCCTGCCCGATCACCGCGTGTCTGGCGAATTGTCCGCCCTCCTGCCGCTTCCGTGCTAAGGTAGCGGCAGCTGTTCTGAGCCTCCCGCACGCTGGCGGGTTCCTCACCATAGCCCTTCCGGAGGAACCCGTGATCGCACACGCCACTGCCAATCCGCGAGTGCCAACCCGACTGACGGCGGCATCGCCGCGGCGTGCCGGCAGGCATCCCCGGGCCCTCCTCCGCAGCCGCACGCCGCAACCGGAACCGCGAAGCTCGGGTTCCAGGGAGTAGAGGACGACATGGTGGCTCGCCCGGCGCACTTCAACGCGTACGAGTTCGTGGCGGTTGCGGCACTTCGCGCCAAGCAGCTCCTCGCCGGCTGCACGCCGCGCCTCGAGGGCGACCACAGCGCCGCGACGATGGCGCAGATGGAGGTGGCCGCCGGTTGCGTGGCGCGTACGGACGCGGCCGCATCCGGACCCTCACGGCAATGTGGCTGGCAGCTCTGAGCGGGCGCGCCGCCTACGTCGCGCACCGGCTCTGCGGTCACGCAGTGGTGTGGAAGACCTCGCCGCAAGACCCGCCGCTCTGCTCCGGGGACATCGTCTGTTACGACTGCCGGCAGGTGTTGTGGTGCCGCGCGCACGACCCATGGCGGCGCGACGTCCGGCCGGACCGCACGATCCCGGCAGATCACTGGGGGCGCGCCGGCCCGCCGCAGCCGCCGATTTCGCTGTTCGAAGTTCTCCAGCAGGTGCTGCGGCTGGCCGCGCAGTGTCCAGCAGGACCGGTCGGCGACGACATTCGTCGGGCTGCGTGCGAGCTCGTCGAGGCGTCCTCTCGCGCCGCCCAGCACGCCGGCCGGCGGCGCATGCTGAAGGCGATCGCCCGCGTCGAATGGCGACGCGCGTGCGGGCGAAGTCGGGCGGACGATCCCAGCCGGCAGACGGCCATGCAGCTGGCGGTTGCCGTTCGGCGCGATCTGCAGATGATGTAGCCGGGGCGTCATGCTGATACCCGCGCAGCCGGTGCGCTGGATGCGGCGACGGCGTTACCGGCGTGGTGCGACGTGCAGCAGCCGCGACTGATTCCAGATCTCGCCGCAGGCGTGGCAGCGCCAGTACGTCGACTCGGTCACCGACTTGCTCGTCGTCGACACCTGTCAGCGGCGGTGAGTGACAGGTCGCGCGAAGATTAGTAGGGGTACCCTCGAAGCCGTCGCGTCCTCGGCTTCCAGTCGGGCAGCGATGCGTAATCGTCGCCAATTGGCATCTTGACCTTCGGGAGGCTCTCGGCGTCGAGGACCTCGTCTTCCGGGATGACGCCGTTGATGTAGAGCAGGAAGGCCGTGAGCGCGTAGACCTCGTCGGCGGTCAGCGTCCCCTCTCGATTGACGGGCATGCCGCGATTCAGGTAATCCCACACCGTCGTCGCAAATGGCGACCGCAGCGGCAGAATGCGCTCCCGTTGCCAGATGGGAACATCCGGGCCGGCCTTCGATTTCAACGCGGGAGCCGGTCCCCCGATGCCTGTGGCCCCATGGCAGGCGGCGCACCCCTTCTGTTTGTAGACCTCCGCGCCCTGCTTCGCGCTTCCCTGCCCCGGAGGCAGTTCCTCTCCGGTCGGGCCGACGGAGATATCCAGGGCACGGATTTCCTCGGCCGTCGGCGTCCGTCCCACGCCGTAGGTGGGCGACTGCGCCAGCGCGGAGCCGCCCATGAGCAGGAGAAACACGAGGACCCTAAGCCAGCCCATTGTGCACGCTCCCATCTCTGGCGATCCGCCACGGCTGGACGCTGTTGTCCAGCCCGGGCACTCGGTAATTTCGATCGAAGGGCACGTTCCAATACTTGGCGACCTGTTCCCGCGTCGGCTGCGCCTGCCCGATCTCGTCGGTGCAGCGCGACATGATGACGGTCTCGTTTCCGTCCCAATTCCACTGATAGCCGAACCGCGTGTGCGCCATACGCTGTGGAGTCCCCTTGAACTCGGCGCGGTTCCACTTCTTGCCGCCGTCGGTCGAGACCTCGACGCTGCGAATGGCTCCCCCCCCGGACCACGCGAGGCCGCTGATCTCATAGAACCCGCGGCCGGGCAGCTGCTGTTCCCCGGACGGGTACGTGATGACCGATTTCGGCCCGATCTGGTAATCCAGCGCCGCGACCTTCGGGTCCTGATCGAGATGGCCGAAGTCGTTGTAGTTCAGATAGTACCGATCGACCAGCTTGATACGCCGCACATACTTGGTCGAGAAGATGCCTTCGAAGCCGGGGATCACCAGCCGCAGTGGAAATCCCTGCTGGGGCCGCAGGGGCTCGCCATTCATGCCGTAGGCCACGAGAACGTCGTCCATGGCTTTGGCGACCGGCATGCTCGAGGCGCCCTTCACTTCTTCAGCCCCCTCCGCGACGAACCAGGTCGCCGTCCCTTTCACGCCGCATTCCTTGAGCAGCGTCGAGAGGAGCACGCCGGTCCATTCGGCGCAGCTCGTCATCCCGTGCGTTTCCTGCACCGTCTTGTGCCGGGCATTGTGCCGGTTTCCCGCGCACTCGATGAAATGCAACCGGGTGACGGACGGGAGGCGCTTCAAGTCCTCCATCGTGAAGGTCAGCGGCCGGTCCACCAGGCCGTGAATCATCAGCGTGTGCTGTGTGGGATCGATGTCCGGCATGAAGGAGCCGCGCGTCGTCGCCACGTAGAAGAGCGAGGACGGCGTGATCACCCCGACGGAATCCTGAAGCGGCGCGGCCACGTGGAACACCTTCCCGAAGGCGTCAGGCGACGGCCTGCCGCCGGGCGGGTGCGAAATGCGCACCGAGGTCACGAAATGGGAGCGCTCGCCGTAGGCAATGAGCTCCTTGCTCCCCTTGATCATGGTCGGATGCTCGTGCGCCGGCGCCTGCGCGTGAGCGCTCGCGGGCGCGACGGCTCCCAGGGTCAACCCCCCGGCCACCTTGGCGCTGCTCTTCAGCAGCTCCCGTCGATCCAGTCGCTTGGAACCCATCGTCTCTCCTTCGCAGATGAGGCCTCCAGGCCGTCGCCTGGCACGGTCGCAGTATACGTCCAGGCTGCCTCGATTGCGCTATAGTCCGGATTGTCCGGGGTGCGGCCAGCGCCGGACACACCTGCCAACACCGAGCGGGCGCCCCGCGCCATCGAGGCGAAACATCCCGAGAGGAGGACCCATGGTGGACGCAATCCGACGCAAGCTTCTCAAGACCGGCGCCGCGGCGGCGGCCATGGCGGCGACGCCGTCCGTGCTGGCAGCGCAGAACCGGAGTGCCGACACCGGACGCTTCTACCAGAGGGGGAACGTCCGCATCCGTTATGAGGAGACAGGGTCGGGCTTCCCACTGCTGCTCATCGCGGGCGGGGGGTTGAACAACTCGACGATTGCCGGCATTCACGGCGGCAATCCCTTCAACACCCTCGACGCCTTCAAGGGCGAGTTCCGCTGCATCTACGCCGACCTGCGCAACGCCGTCGGGCAGTCCACCGGCCCGCTCGAGGTCGACCGGCCGTGGGACTCCTATACCGACGACCATCTCGGGCTGATGGATCACCTGAAGATCGACAGGTTCATGGTGCTCGGCTTCTGCATTGCGGGGCCGTTCATCTGGAACCTCATCAAACGGGCGCCCAACCGCGTCGCCGCGGCGGTGCCGGCGCAGCCGGTCGGGTTCCGGCCGGAGCTGCCGAACGCCCTGTACGACAGTCAGAAGACCGGGTGGGCCGCCGAACTGGTCAAACGGCGCCCCGACATCACGACCGACATGGCCGATCGATTCCTGACCAGGATGTTCCGCACCAACCCTGATTTCGTGTTCACGGTGACGCGCGACTTCGTGAAGACGTGTCAGACGCCGGTCCTGGTCCTGCCGGACGACACCCCGGGACATTCCCTGGCGGCCGCCATCGAGAGCGCGATGCTCGCGCCGAAGGGTCAACTGAGCCTGTACCCGTGGAAGGACACGCCGGACAAGATTCCGCTGGCGGTGCGCCACGTCCGCAGCTTCCTCTTGTCGCATCGAATGGCGTAGAGGCTCACGGCGAAAGCTTGACGGACGGGGCGCGCTTCCAGAGAATGGCCGCACGAGGCGACTTCAGGCTCGCAGGGATCGGAGGGGGAATCACATGCGCATTGGTGCAGCGTCGCGCGTTCTGATCGGAGCGATGGGCGTCTGGCTGGCATCCCAGGGCGCCGCGCAGGCCCAGTTTGCCCAGGGAGCGCCGCCGGGATCCCCGGGCCAGGAGATCATCCACTTGAAGGGGGATCTCTACCGCTTCCGCCACATCCGGCACTACGGGATGTTCCTCCACACGCCCGAAGGCATCATCCTCGTCGATCCGACTAACTCGGAGGTCGCGGCGTGGCTGAAGGCCGAGCTCGCGCGACGGTTCAAGGTCCCCGTCAAGTACGTGATCTACAGCCACGCGCACAACGACCATGCCAGCGGGGGCGAGGCGTTCGCCGACACGGCCGCCTTCGTGGCGCACGAGAACATGGCGAAGAACCTGGTGAAGCCGGCAGACAACGCGCCGCTGCTGCCGCGGGAGGCGCTGCTCGATGCGAATCGCAACGGTCGCATCGAGCGGTCGGAGGCGCCGCCGGCCCTGGCGAAGGACTTCGCCCAGCTCGACCTCGACAAGAACGGGAGCCTGAGCCGGAGCGAGTTCTGGGCCCGCCGGTTCGCGAACGGCGCCCAGGCACACCCTCCCAACATCGTGTACCGGGATTTCGCGTCGATCCGTCTTGGAGGCAAGACGGTGGAGCTGCACTACACGGGCCTCAACCACTCCGACGACATGACCGTCGTGCGCTTTCCCGAAGAGCGGATGATCTACACGGTCGACCATCTCACGCCCAAGCGCCTGCCGCGAGGCGACCTCGACGGCGGCTTCCTGCCGGAATGGCTCGACTCGCTGAAGCGCATCGAGCAGCTCGACTTCGACTACGTCTCGCCGGGGCACGAGTCGATCGGCACCAAGGCCGATGTCTCCGAGCAGGTGCGCTACATGCGCGACCTCCTCGAGGCCGTGTCGCAGGGCATCAAGGCGGGCAAGAGCAAGGAGGAGCTCGTCAAGACGGTGCGTCTCGAGCAGTACAGCCACCTGCTGGAGTACGAGATGTCCCGCGCCAGCAACGTGGCCGGGGCGTACGAGATGCTGACCGCCCGCCGGGGACGCTGATCCGGGGATGCGGACGTGACGGCCTGTCGTGGGACAGGCCGTCGTCTCAGAACACGAACCGGAACCCCAACTGCAGCATCCGCGGCTGGTAGGCCGTGGCAGGATTGAAGTCCGGCTGCCGGTAGTTCGGGCTGCTCTCCTGCTCCACGTACGACCCGTAGTTCTCGTGGTTGAACAGGTTGAACACCTCTGCGATGCCGTCGACCCTCGCGCGGCCAATCAGCGCGAACCGCTTCTGCAGGCGAAGGTCGACGCGGTGCAGCGCGTCCCCCACGATGTCATTGCGCGGGACGACGCCGCCGCCCACGCTGGCCGGGCGCGCGCGGGTCGAGGCCGGGCGGGCCGCCTGGGTCACGCCAGTCGCACCGGTGTTCAGCGCGTCACCGCCGTAGTAGCTCTGGAAGCGACTCCCCGCCCCGAAAAAGTACAACCCGCTCAACTGGAAGCCGTATCCCAGCTCCCAGATCCCGTTGACGACCGCTCGGTGACGCTGGTCCGTCTCCGCCAGGCCGTACTCCGCGCCCAACGGCGCCTGCACCGGGAACGGGACCGGGCTCAGCCCACTCCACGGGCCCGGTACGCCGTCCCAGTAGCCCGACAACGTATAGGTCGCTCCGGCCTGCCAGCGGTCGCTCAACCGCCTGGTGAACGACACGTCCAGGCTGTGGTAGTTGTCGCGACCGCCGTAGAGGGTCACCGGGACCTGGGCCCAGTCCGGGAACGGACGGCGGCTGATGTCGCTGAAGGGGTAGTTCAGGCCCGTCGCCGGATCGAACGCCAGGTTGATGTTGTAGTTGGGGATCAGCCTGTGGCGCTGTCCCTTGTACGCGTAGTCGGCCGTCAGCGCCGTGAGCACGCCGATCTGCCGCTGCACGCCGATCGACACATGCCAGGCGTGCGGAGTCGTGTAGTCTGGCCCGGCGATTGACTGCCCGATGGCCCGCCGGAAGCAGCCGGCCACGAAGTTGACATTGCAGAAGCGCTGCTCGAGCACGTCGAAGGCCGGCAGGGGACCGTTCCACGGGTTGACCGCAAAGTCGGGCCGCCCGTCATTGAGCACGTTGATCACCCGCTGCTGGTGGGCGACTCTGATCGGGTGTGACGACTGGTTGTTCACCTCGGCGAAGTACTTCCCGACCCCGCCCCGAATGACCGTGCGGGCGTTCAGTCCATACGCGAACCCGAGGCGCGGGACGATATTGTCCGTGTCGTCGGGCCGCCCGCCCTCGAGAAACGGCGGCACCGCCACCTCGTTCGCCCACACGCCGGTCTCGAAGTCGTAGCGCACGCCGATGTTCAGCGTCAGGCGAGAGGTGATCTGCCAGTCGTCCTGCGCCCAGAACGCGAAGATGTTGCGCGGATTGTCGAAGGCGCAGTTGCCGCCCGAGATCTGAAAGTCGCGCGTGATGGGCGAGAGCGGGCCCAGATTCCACGTGCCGGGGTCGTTCCAGACCGGGAACAGCGCCTCGAGATTGCGCGGCAACGGCCCCCGGTCGACGCGCAGATTCCCGCGCAGGAAGTTGCACCACAGCTCGAACGGAATCTGGTAGCGGAGATATTCGCCGCCGGTCCGGAGATCGTGGCGTCCCCTCGCCTCGTAGGAATAGGTGAAGTCGTTGCGCAGCGTGCCGACGTGCTGGCCGATCCGCTGCGGAAAGTTCGCGCCGCCCCCGATGTTGAACCCGTTGAACGTAATCAGCGGCGGGAGCTGCAGCTCGTTGGCGCGCGGATCGCGCGCGTTGGCCAGCCCCGTCGTCGGGTTCGTCCACTTGATGCTCGGATCGATGAACCACCGGTTCGCCGCCCAGCCCACCTTCAGCTCGTTGAGGGCCCGGTTGCCGATCACGCGCGTCAGCGTCGCCTGGCCCGCCTCGGCGGAGTTCTGGTACGTGTGCTGGTTGATGGGATGGTTCGTCGCCCCGCCGACGTTCCCCTGCGACGTGTCGACAGGGTCCGTATCCCGCCAGAGCCACCCGGACACCGAGAGTCGCGTGGCGCTGGAGAACTGGAGGTCCAGCCGGGCCGTCGGCTTGTGCCCCTGGCGGACGCCCTGCACGTCGATGTTGAAGCTGGGAAAGGGCGTGTTGTGCGTGACGGTCTTCGGCTCCCGCTCGAACTCGTACACGACGAAGAAGTGCGCCCGGTCCCGCCGGATCGGCCCGCCGCCCGTCATGGCGAGCTGCTGGCTCGAGTACGGCAGCACCCGCTTCTCGATGAAATCCGCCGCGTTCAGGCGGTCGTCCCGGAAATAGCCCGACAGCGACCCCGAGGGCGTATTGGTCCCCGATCGGGTGACGACGTTCACCTGCACGCCGGAGGACCGCCCCTGCGTCGCGTCGAACCGATTCGAAATGAGCTGAAACTCCGCAATGGCCTCCCGGCCGAAGCTCGTGTTGCGGGCACCGCTTGGCACGATGTTGTTCGTCACCTGCAGGCCGTCGATGTTGAGCTGCAGCGTCCCGCCGCCGCCGATCATCGGCAGCGTCCCCTGTTCGACCTGGTTCTGCCGTGCCCCCGGCGCCATCAGCATCAGCTCGAGCGGGTTCCGCCCCAGCACCGGCAGCTCGGACATCTGCCGCGAGTCGATGTTGCCGGCGACCTGCGACGAGGTCACGTCGAGGAGCGGCGCCTCCCCGGTGACGGTCACCGTCTCCTGGACCGTCGACGGCGCCATCTGCATGTTGATGGTCGCCGTCTGACCCACCAGCAGCTCCACGCCGGACCGCTCGACGCGCCCGAAGCCTGGCAGCTCGGCGCTGATCCGGTAGCCGCCGATGCGAACGGCAAGGCGGAAGATCCCGAGCGCATCGGTGACCGCCTCGAACCGGTTACCTGTCGCTTCGTGGTCGGCTACGACGGTGACACCGGGCAGCACCGCCCCCGTCGAATCCGTGATCGTGCCGGCGATGATTGCCTCCTGCGCGAAGCCGGCAGCAGGCAGGAGCAGGACAGCGCAGACGGAGAGCCCGCGCTTCAGGAAGTCGGCTGTCATACGCCCTCCTCAGGTCCGACGAAACGACCGAAACGACGAGGGCAGAGCGTGCGCCGGAATGAAACAGCGGGTGCGGAAAGATCGACGCGAACTCTAGGCCCTTTCGAGGGCCGAGTCAAGTTTGCTGGCGACGATTGTGATCTGGCTGACGGTCCTCCGCGCGGCGCCGTCCGCCGCCCCCGTCACGGCGTGCGCGTCGTGGAGGCGCCAGGAAAGACCGCGGTGATCGCCGCCTGCGCGCATTCGTCGTCCTGAGTGCCGATGCCGCCGCCGGCGCCGATCGCACCGACCATCTCGGTGCCGATGAAGATGGGAAACCCGCCCGGCTGGGCGAAATCGCCCATCCACTCCGGGGCGCGGTTGATCTGCCTGTTGACCCGCTCCCACAACTCGATCGTGGGGCGCCGCCAGTGCGCGGCCGTCCTGGCCTTCAGCTCGGCCGTCTGCAGCCCCGTCTGGGTGGCGCCTTCCGTTCCCTGAAACGAGAGGAGCGTGCCGTCGGGATCCACGACGGCGATGCCGAGCGCGGCGTACCTCTTCTGGGCGGCGTACGCGACGCACGCGTCCACGAGCGTGCGCGCGGCGGCAGTCGTGATCACGCGGCGGGTCGCGAGCAGCGGCTGCGGGCTCGCGGGTGGCGCGGTCGTGCCGTCGCCGAACACGGCTCTGATGGCGTTCTGGGCGCAGTCCTCATCCCTGCCGCCCGACAATCCTGCCGCCCCTGCGCCGATGGCGCCGACGACCTCGCCCTGGACGACGATGGGAAAGCCGCCCGGGATCGGGAAGTACCCCATCCACTCGGGCGCGCGATTGATCTGCCGGTTCACGCGGTCGTAGAGCTCTGCGGTCGGCCGCCGAAACATCGCGGCGGTCTTCGCCTTCAACTGCGCGGTGACCCCTGTGTTGCCCGTCGCCCCGTCGGTCGATTGGTACGAGACGAGGTAGCCTGCGGAATCCACGACCGCCAGCGCGATCGGGTAGCCCTCGCGCGCGGCTTGCGCCACGCACGCTTCGATCATCCTGCGGGCGGCCACGCCGGTGACATCTTTCCTGTCGGCCAGCAAAGACTGCGCCTGTGCGTGCGCAGCGGTCACGACGGCGATGCACGCGAACGACAGGGCCGCGAGGGAGCGATTCGGCATCGGCGATCTCCTCATCCCGGCGACGTGGCGGCGCGCGGACCGGTCGCCGTGTGCGGCACAGTATATCCAGAGCCCGCTGGACACCCGCACGGGACCCCTCACTCCGAGGCGGCGTCTGGCTTCCCACATGACCGCGTGCGCCGAATGGGTGTATAAGCGAGCAGACCCCGGACGCGCACGACGCCAGTCCGGGTGAAGAGGAGGCGGTCCCATGAGCGGCGTTACGGTTCTCGAGCCTCGTGCGGCCGGCGGTGGTGTGGGACGGCCTGCGCTGGCCGTACTCGCGCTGACAATGGGCGGCGCCGTCTTCTTCGTGATGTTTGCCGCTCTTCCGTACTTCGCCCTGCTCTTCTCCGATGCTCCAAACCAGTTCGTCGATGAGGTGCGGTTCGGGCTGTATTTTCCGCGGCGAGGGTGGCTGCTGCCGCACATTGTCGGGGGCATGCTCGCCGTGCTGGCCGGCCCGGTGCAGCTCTGGCTGGGGCTGCGGGATCGGCGTATGGAGGTGCACCGCCGTCTCGGGTACGTCTACATCACGGGCATGGCCGTCGGCTCCGTCGGCGCCGTGGGACTAGCCGTCCAGACGCCGCTGGGCATGGTCTTCGGCGGGGGCCTGCTCGCGCTCGCCGCCGTCTGGGTCGCAACCACCGGGCTCGCCTTCGCGTCGATCCGCCGCGGCCTGATCGAGCAGCACAAGGAGTGGATGATCCGCAGCTACGTGACCACGTTCGCCTTCGTCACGTTCAGGATCGGCGACCTCGCCATGACGACCGCTGGCTTCAGCGATGTGGCTCAGCGGCTCGGGATCCTGGCCTGGGCCTGCTGGGCCGTGCCGCTGGTGGCCACGGAAGCCGTGCTCCAGGGACGGAAGATCTTCGCCGCCGCGAGCTGAGTTGCCGCGTTAGCGGCGCAGCACCTCCTCAGCGGGCGGGGCCGACCGGCTCGAGCCCGGCCTTCGTGACGGCCGCACGGCCCTCCGCGCCGGCGAGCGCGCGCAGGAAGGCCCGCGCTCCCGCGGAGTTTTCCGCCGTCGCCATCATGGCGGCCGAGTAGATCGTCGGCAGCTGGATCGCGGCCGGCAGCGTGCCCGCCACTCGGACGCCGGGGTTCGGCTGCAGCTCGCTCGTGAAGGTGATGCCGATCTCGGCCTCGCCTTTCGCAACGGCGTCGGCGACTTCCGACCCCTGGGTGCGATACACGATTTTCGGTTTCATCGCCTCGGCGATGCCCATGCGCCCCAGGAGCCCCTCGAAGAAGGTGCCGGACGTCCCGCCCGCCGCCGGATTCACGTAGGCGACCGACCGGGCCTTGAGCAGCGCGGCCCTGACCGTCTCCGGGGTCGACAGATCGGGCAGCGGCGCGCCGGCCCGTACGCCGACGCCGATTAACGCGCGCGCCACGTCGACCCGGGTTCCCGGCACCAGTCTCCCGGCCTTCTCCAGCGCGTCGATTGCCGGCGCCGCCGCGAACATCACGTCGGCGCGCTCCTTCTCCAGCCGCGTCTGGAGCGCCCCTGTCGTGTCGGTGACGACGACCACCGACGGGCCCGAACCGCGCGCCAGGGCCTCGCCCGCTTCCCGCGCGATCGCGGTCACGGCGCCGCCCGCGAAGACCCTGACCGCCCCCTGGGCGGAGGCGACCGAGGACAGCACCAGGAGCCCCACCATCGACAGGCAGCCTGCGAGCACGGGACGCATAGGATGCATAAGCGATCTCCCCGTTCCTGACCATGGGGCGTCTTGCCCCCAGACGTCTGTAGCATACGCCACCTGGCAGGGTGGAACGCGCGGCCAGGGCGACACCCGCCTGTGGCAGCGCCCGTACCGGAAGCATGCCAGAGGAAGGCGTGGGCGCGCCTCGTTTTTGATAGCATGTCTCGGGTCGGCTTGGTCTGCCGTGAAGGAGCTTGTGACGCAGGAGGTATGACGTGATCACCACGCTGCAAATCATCGTGCTCGGCGCTCTCGGAGTGCTCGTGGCTGCCAGTCCGTTGTCCGCCCATCACACCTGGCCCGTCAACTGCTCGACGCCGACCACCGTGACGGGGACCGTGACGGAGTACACCTTCGCCAATCCGCACGTGATGATCGCGCTCGACGTCAAGAAGGCCGACGGCACCGTCGAGAAGTGGAGCGTCGGGGGCCCCAATCTGGGTCGTATGACGGCGAATTCCTGGGCCAAGGACACCCTCAAACCGGGAGACGTGATCACCGGGACGGGCAATCGCTTCTCGGACGGATCGAACGTGCTGAAGCTCTCGAAAATCGTGAAAGCCGACGGGAAGGAAATGCTCCTGTACGAGAGCTGTTAGGCTGCACCGGAGCCCGCGCCGGCTCGTGGATCTCCGGGCGATCCGCCGCAGTTGCTCCCGTTCGCTTGGGCTCCGAGCGCGACCTCGCGCTGGCGTCCGCATGTGTCAGCGTTGGCCGCCGCCGGCGGGCGTCGTACGTCGGCTGGCCTCTCTGAGCGTCCCGAATTGGGACCAGGTCGAGTCGTTCTTGCGACAGATGGCTCGACTCCGAGAATCGACAGGTTGGGCCGCCTGGACATGGCTGGAAGATCCCGATCAGCGGCCGTTGCTCGGCCCAACAGCTCCGCCCAGCCAGGCGTGGCTGCTCCACCCGACGATGCGAGCGACCGACGTCGTGGAAACGCTGGACCTGGCGCGGCGGGTGCGAGGATCAGCGCCGTGTGGAGGGCAATCCGCGCTGAGCGGATGGGTGGCGGCGGGCTCTGAACCAAAGGGAGGGTTCTCCATCGTCCCATATGGCGGAGGAAGCCAGAAACACTTGGGAGGGCTTTCATGAGAAATACGCTTCGGTCGAGCTTGCTCGTGGCGGTTGGCCTGTTCGTCGTTTCAAGTCCGCTGTTCGCGCATCACGGAAACGCCTCGTACGACAACGCAGAAGTCACGATCAAGGGGACCGTAACCGCGTGGCTCTGGACGAATCCCCATTCCTTCCTGAAGGTCGATGTGAAGGATGAAAAGGGCAACGTCGTGCATTGGGTCTGCGAGAACAATGCGCCGTCCACTCTCGTCAACTTTGGCTTCACCGCGAAGACGTTCAAGCCTGGAGACGAGGTTACGGTTGTGATGTCTGCGACATCCAAGAATGTGCCCGTCGGCCGTATCAGTCGGATCATCCTCGCCAACGGCTATGTGATGCATTCGTCAGTGCCATAGGCAATGGTGAAAGGGGATGGGTCGCGCGAAGCGGGTCGCGTCGAGCGGCAGAGTGGGCTCGAGTCCCCCAGGCACCGCGGGATCTCGAGACTGATACCACTGACGGGCTCTACACCAAGAAAAGGATCGCGAACATGCTGAAGCGTTGTGTCGGTCCAACGATTGTTCTTGCCGCGCTGACATTTTCGCCCGTCACACGCGCTCAAACCGCTCCTCCGGCGCCGCAGGCGGACACGGCCGCCAAGCTGGCCAGTGGCCAGAACGAGAATATTCATGTCGACGGTTGGAACCGCCCGCAAACGTCCTTGGAGGCTTCCGGTAAGAAGCCCGGGCCCGCTCCCGTCCATGATCTATCTGGAATTTGGGAGCCGGTCCCAGGGTACAGGGACGGGGTTTTTGCGAGCGGCCCCCGGGACATGCCCTCGGATCCGGCGCATGAGGCCCTGATGCCGTATACGGCTCTGGGGAAAGACACGATGAACTCCCGTAAGGCGGGCTTCGGAGTCAACCAGGCTCCGATTTCGGAGATCAATGATCCCTTCAACACCTGTGATCCGATTGGGTTCCCGCGCATAAATCTCTTCAACCTCAGGGGAGTGCAGATCGTTCAAACCCCGAGACAGGTGCTGATCCTCTATCAAAATACCAGGACATGGCGCAACATCTGGACGGATGGGCGAGAACTGCCCACGGAAATCACCGAGCCACGGTGGTTCGGATACTCGGTTGGCAGGTGGGTGGACCCTACCACGCTGGTGGTCACGACCATCGGGCTGGAAGAAAGCACCTGGATCGACAATACGGGGCGGCCGCATAGCGACCAACTGTCCGTGGAAGAAATCTTTCATCGCGTGGACGAATTCAACATCGACCTGACGGTGACCATTACCGACCCGAAGATGTATACCAGGCCCTGGGTACCGCTCAACAAATTCCGTCTCGGGATGAATTCACCGGACTTCGATATTCGAGAGATGATTTGCGCGGTCTCGCAGCAGCTCCTCTTCAACGAGCTGATGAAGGATGTCGTCCCTGCGTCTTCGAACAAGTGATCTGACCGCACTCCGATCCGACGTCAGATGGAGCCGCGGGAGGCCGCGGGGCGTTCTGTCGTGCGCGAGGCCTTCGAGGGAGTCTGGGAATGGAAGGAGTCCTTCGCGCCAGCCCTGGCCAGAGCCGCCAGGTGCTGCATCACCATCCCGTGCGCGGAGCGATCCTCGAGCGTTACGACCGGATGCCAGGTTCCGACCGAGGCGGTCGAGACGCCTGACGATCAGCAGTCAACGCGCCGGCGTCGTTTCCGGTCGACTCAGCCGCGGGTACCGATAGGAGCCCGATGTGCGAATCTCCACGACATCGGTCACCCTGCCCGCGTCGTCGACAGTGAACTGATAGAACAGTCCCTGGCCTTCAAACAGCGTCTGGGATTGCGGCACCAGCAGCCGCGTCTCGACCGCATCGAGGCCGATGCCGGGGGCGCCGACGCCGGGGACGCCGACGAACGTGGCAATCAACTGGCCGCCTGACAGCGACACCTCGACGGTCCGCTTGGTTCCCTGGTAGAGCCCGCTGTACACCCCGACGTACCGTGCCAGCACGTCGGGCGCAACCGATACGGCCCGATTCGCGGCGTCCGAGAAGCTGCCGACCCAGTGCTCGCTGCTGCGCTCGCAGACCGACTCGAGCATGTCTGTATCGGCGGCCAGCCTCATAGTGGCCGTGAAGCCCCAGGGCTTCGCGTACGTGGCCGGATCGGTGAAGGTCACCTCGACCTGCAGGCGGCCGACGTCCACGCGCCGGTATCGCTCCCGCACACGCAGCGCCTCGGAATGCGGCAGCCCGCGCTGGGTCAGCCACGTCTTGTCGTTGAATCCGGCGCTGTCCACGATCAGGGTCTCGCCGTCCCACCCCCCTACCGAGTATCCCATCCAGCTTGGAGCGGGGTTGGCCTCCAGCTCGCGGCCGTCCATGAAGATCACGCGATAGGTGAGATCGTCGTTCAGGATCGCGAGAGCCGTTGGCGTCTGGAGGAAGCGCTTCCACCCGCCGAATCTGTCGGCCTCGGGCCCGCTCGGCAGGCACTGATAGGAGGGACGCGCCCTGTAGTACTCCTGCTGACGCTGGCGGGCGAGGTCGATGACCCACGGCTGCGCGTTGGCAGGATCGAAGGGAGGGACGGACACCGTCCCGTTCCACACCCCCGTCAAATCCGGCTTGCCGTCGGGCCCGCGCGGGGCCGGCGCGGTGAGGTTCGGCGTGCCGTCGGGATTGCGCGGAATGCCAGCGGTTGGCCGGTCCAGCCACTGGGCTCCGGTCGGGATCGTCCCCACCATCAGCATGAGCGCCGCGACACACAGCCTCATTACAGGCCCTCCGATGTCGTGCGCGCGGCCCCGCCGCCGCGCGACCGCCAGATGGTAGCACGCAGAGCAGGGACCTTTGCTTCGAGCGTCAGGCGACTGCGCGAGAAGAGCGAGCGTCGACGCTCGGACCGAGGAGCGGCTACGCCTGTCGTTGTTGTCGCCAGACATCCGTCGGCGGGAATCTGGTGCAGACGCCACGTCCCGGCCGCGATTGGAACTGGTAATCTGGAACGTTGATGTCGACAGGCCAACATCCTCAGAGGCTCCATCGGTGACCAGTACCGAATTCGGCAGCTTCACCCTCCTGCTCCTGTTGTTGATCGCCGTCGCGCATGTGTGTGGATGGATCTTCGCTCGCCTGCGCCAGCCACGCGTGGCTGGTGAAGTCGTCGCCGGCATCCTCCTTGGGCCCACGGTGCTGGGCCAGTTCGTGCCGGAGGTCTCGAACGCGATCTTCCACACCGGGGACACGTCACTTGCCGGGCTGAAGCATCAAGCTGCCGTTGGGTTTCTGTTCAATCTCGGACTCGTGTTGCTGATGTTTGCGGCGGGTGCCGAGACGAAGGGTGTGCCGCCGCGAAGACGCCCGACCAATCGCGTGGCTCGCTGGCATCGGTGCCGGCCTGCCCTTCGCGATCGCGTTGGCGATCGCCCCGTGGCTGCCGCTTGCCGCGATGATCGGGCCGGTGGGTAATCGAACGGCGTTGCTCCTCGTGATCGCCGTCTCGGCGTCAGTCACTTCCATACCAGTGCTCTCGAAGATCTTTCACGACCTTGGGATCATCCATGCACGCTTTGCGCGCCTTTGGGCTCGTTAAGGAGCACGTGCTCCGTGTGTGGGAGCACCGCAAAGCTGAGGTCTGCCGAGACGTGGCCGACATCGAGCGGAGAGGAAAGGCGATCCAGCAGAAGCTCGACCGCCTCGACGAAGCATTTCTCTTCGAGCGTTCCATCGACATCGACACCTACGACCGCCACAAGGATAGGCTGCGCCAGGAACTCACGATGCTGGAGATCGACCGTCACTCCGGCCAGCTGGAAAAGTTCGACGTGGAGGGCATCCTGGCCTTCGCAGAGCGCGTTTTACCGCGCGCCGCGGACCTGTGGGTGCAGGCGTCGCTCGAACAGCGCCAGCGCCTGCAGCAGCTGTTCTTCCCTGATGGAGTGGTGTTCGACGGAAAAGGATTTGTTCGAACCGGGGTAAGCACTCACGCGTTCAAGTACTTAACCCCTGTTCTACCCGCCGAAAATAATTTGGCGTCCCCACCGGGATTCGAACCCGGGTTTCAGCCTTGAAAGGGCCGCGTCCTAGGCCTCTGGACGATGGGGACCGAAGAGCAGGTGCCTTGGTACTCTGGTGCTTTGGTTCTCTCGTGCTCGGAAACTCGAGCACCGGACGGATCATTGTGACACACGCGCGGCGGAGCCCAAGGCCTTGGGCGTTGGGCTTTGGGTGTTGGGCCTTGGGAGTTGGGAGTTGGGGCCCCTGGGAGTTTGACTCACCAGTACCCGATCATCCGCCCCGCCGCCACCGCCGTCACCCAGCTCGCCAGCGAGATCCCGCCCATCACCGCGAGCTGCCGGTTTTCCCACCCGGTCAGCTCGCGCTCGCGCGTCGCCCGCCATGCCGGCAGCCGGCTGACGACCGCCACGTTGAGCACCCCGAGGGCAATCGCCGGGAACTTGACCAGCAGGAACGGGTTGCCGATGTACTCCGTCCCGTTCGTACATATCATCGTCACGCCCGAGGCCACCGCGATCGCAAACCCGGTCTGGGCCAGCGGCACGCTGACGCGCGCCAGCCCGTCGATCGGCAGCCGCCGCGTCACGCGGAGCAGGCGCAGGTCGAGCAGGAGGATGGAGCCGAACAGCGTCGAGACGCCGAGAATGTGGAAGAGGTTGAGGATGGCGTAGGTCCAGACGCCGCCCCACTCGCGGACCAACACGCCCAGCATGGATGCTTCCATCCACGCGAGGAGGTCGGCCATCAGGACGAAATCCGGGATCCGGGATGCGGGATCCGAGCGTGCGGGACCCGAGACGCGGGACCCGGACCCCGATGCCCGGGTCCCGGATCCCGACGCTCAGGAGAGCTCAGTGGCGATCGCCGTAGACCGGGAAGGAGCGACCGTTCCACTCCACGTGCTCGGTCTTCATCTCGAACCGCCCCTGCCCCGTGTTCTTGTGGCCGCGGACGGTCACGGTCGCGCCGAGCGGGATGATCCCTTCCTTGAGCCCCGCACCCGAGGTGCGCGCCGGCGGCGCCATCGTGATGTCCCACACCTGGCCGTCTGTCGCCTTGATCTTCATCGTGGCATGCGGACCCGAGAGGCTGACGGGCGCGGCGAGCGTGCCGGTCAGGGTGCTCTCCTCCTGCGCCTGCCCGCCCCACCCGTGGTGGGCAGCCACCGGGGCAGCCAGAGCGATCACCAAGCCGAACACACCGAGAAGAACCAGGGAGCGCGTATACATGAGATGCCCTCCGTAAATGTGCGTTCCTGCCATTGTAGCCGAAACGCCCCGGATAGACAGTGACTTATCTCGTTGTGTATTCTCGGCGTCTAGCACCCACGGCGCAGGCGTGCGTCGTCGGGGGCCCTTCACTGTAGATGACTGTGACTGCAGCAGTTATCGGGAGATGCCACCCATGACACGCACGACCCTGATCGCCCTCGGCGCCGCCCTGATCGCCGCCGCGCCGGCGCTGGCCCAGCACGAGGACCACGGCGCCGCCGCCGACCAGATCGGCAGCGCGAGCGTCCGCTTCGAGACCTCCTGCGCGCCCGCCGTCCGCGCCGACTTCAACACGGCGGTGGCGATGTACCACTCGTTCTGGTTCCCCGAGGCGATCAAGATGTTCGAGTCGATCCTGACGCGCGACCCCGCGTGCGCGCTCGCCTCCTGGGGCATCGCCATGGCCCAGTGGGGCAATCCCTACGCGGGGCTGAAGGGCGCGGCGGTCATCAAGGCGGGCAGCGCGACGATGGCGAAGGCGCGGAGCACGGGCGCGCCGACGCCGCGCGAGCGCGCCCTCATCGAGGCCGTCGGCATCCTCTACAGCTCCCCGGACCCGGCCACGCACCGCGACCGCGTTCTCAAGTACGAAGCGGCGATGCAGAAGGTCGCCGCCGACAACCCGAAGGACGTCGAGGTCCGAATCCTCCATGCGCTGGCCATGACGCAGTCGCAGCTCCCGGCCGACAAGACGTACGCGAAGCTGCTGGCCGCCGCCAAGATTCTCGATCCGCTCTTCAAAGAGATGCCGATGCACCCGGGGCTGGCGCACTACATCATTCACGCCTACGACGTGCCGCCGCTCGCCGAGCGGGCGCTGACCGCGGCCCGCCGCTACGCGTCGCTCGCGCCGGCGGCGCCGCATGCGCTCCACATGCCGTCGCACACCTTCACGCGCCTCGGGTTCTGGCAGGAGTCGATCGACACCAACCGCCGCTCGGCCGAGACGGCGCGCAAGACCAACGACACCAACGCCGAGCTGCATGCGCTCGACTACCAGACCTACGCCTACCTGCAGACCGGGCGCGACCAGGCGGCCAAGTCCGCCCTCGAGCGCGCGGCCGAGATCCAGAGCCGGCCGGGGGCCAACACGTTCGCGGTGGCCGCGATGCCCGCGCGCTACGCGCTCGAGCGCGGCGACTGGGCCGCCGCCGCGGCGCTGACGGTCACGCCCGC
>Ga0194128_10003800_pt1 | contig 22722 bp, 26 predicted proteins | sample TA2KigCa65mmetaG_FD_148650 | JGI IMG/M metagenome (GOLD analysis project Ga0194128, IMG submission 148650) | Freshwater microbial communities from Lake Tanganyika, Tanzania - TA2015037 Kigoma Deep Cast 65m | ecosystem: Environmental > Aquatic > Freshwater > Lake | place: Tanzania: Lake... | reverse complement strand
GAGCGGGCCGCGGCCCCGGCCGACGATCCCGCGGATCGATACGCGCGTCCGCACCTTCACGCCGCAGCTCTCGTTCAATTTCGGCTCGTCGCGCGGCTGGAGCTATTTGAGCGCGGGGGTCGGCCAGATTGCCGTGCGTACGGCCACCTCGGAGTTCGCGAGCGGCAGCGGCAGCACGGCCACGACGCGGCCGGCACAGACGCGCGAGACCGCGGCGCTCCAGACGATCAACTTCGGCGGCGGCGCGCGCTGGTTCAGCACCGAGCACCTGGCGTTTTCCTTCGACGTCCGGTTTCACAAGGCGCGGGGACGGACCAAGGCGGGCGTCTCGACCGTGCCCGTGACGCTCGTGACGGCGTCGGCGGGGATTTCGTTGAAGTAGCCGGTGGAGGGACTGGAGCGGGAGACGGGGATCGAACCCGCGACATCGAGCTTGGGAAACTTTCGGAAGACCAGTTCACACCGGATCAGGACAGCACACATCATCCTGATCCGGTGCACGACACCGCAGAAGCGGACGCACTGGCAGACTCCATTCGCACAAATTCGCACGCTACGTTCCACGTGACACGTGTTCGACTTGAAGCACCCTGTGTCACGTCTGGCAGCGAAGCTGTTACACTCCTTGCCCGGCGGCTAGGGTCTGCAGCCTGAAGCGCCGGCCTCCGCACCGGCTGCCGCCGATTTACGCTTCTGCGGAGCTGCGAGCGAGCGGAGGCAGCATTCCCTGAACAACATCGATCGCGACCGCACCGTTACCAACTTGTTGGCGCGTCAGGAGCTGAAGTACCTCCGGACACGCAATCCGGTGTACGCCTGGCGCGCCTACGCGATTGCACGCGCCGCGCGGACTCGTCGAGCGGCTCGAGCGGGCGACGAGTCGATTCCTGAATGGGTGCTGAATTACTTCGATGCCGTCGTCGAGCGGCTCGAGCGGGCGACGACGCCCGCAGCGATTCTCGAGGCCATTGGGTTGCACCAGCAGGGCGGCGGCGCAAGCAAGCGTGAACAGGCGCGAACGTACGATCGTGACCAGCGGATTATCGCCGACATCGATGAGGCTCGGGCCGGCGGCCTCCGAATGGCGGCCGCCATCGACGAAGTAGCACCAGCGCACAACGTGTCGCCAGAGCGGGCGCGTTCCATTTACTACTCGGGTCGCAAACTCACCAAGTAATCGATCTAGCTTCAGGTCAGCCGCGCGCGTAAATTGGGCGCGTGAATTTTGGTCGTGCCTTCAGAACAGCGCGCCGCGCCAAAGATCTCACGATCGCCGCCGCCGCCGCCCGTGCTCGCCTGAATCCATCCTCGATCTGGCGGTTCGAACAGGGCCGCCTGCGCCTTCGCCCTGCGACGCTGCGACGGCTCGCCGATGCGCTCGATGTTCCGGCGCTCGACGAACTGCTTGCGGACCACGGAATTCATCGGACGGCAGGAGATTCGCCGGCATGACAGAGGTCGCCTGGCTCGACCCGCGTGGCGCAGCGGCTCGCGCGGTCGTCTCGGTGCCGACGGTTCTTCGCGAAGCCCGGAGAGGGCGGTTGCGCGGCTTCAAGATCGCCGGCGGCCGTATCTGGCGGTTTCGTCCGTCAGACGTCGATGAATGGATCGAGCGCTCGGCCACACCGGTGCCGTACGAAGTGAGGCGCAGCGCGTGAGCGACCGCGTCGCCTCTGACATCGGGCCGTATTCGATCGTGCCGGAGTGGGTGACCCGCGCCGGTGTCAGCGATCGGGCCGTTCGATTGTTCGCGCTGCTGGCGCGATATGCGGACCGCAGCGATGAGGCCTATCCAGGGCGCCGTACCCTAGCCGCTTCGCTGCGCGCCTCGATCGATTCGGTGGACCGCGCCACGAAGGAGCTGGTCATGATCGGCGCCGTCGTCGTCAAGCCGCGGCGTGATCAGTTCGGAGACCAAACCTCCAATCTCTACCAGCTCCGCTTCTCAGCTCCTCAGACCGGCGAGGTAGCCGCAGAGCAGCGGCCACCCAGCCGCAGCGACGCCACCACCGGTGGCCGCACCGCAGCGGCTACGGTAGCCGCACCGGTGCGGCACAGAACGATACCCATAGGAACGAAAGTACCCGTCTCTGAGGAGACGGGTGTCCGCACCGCAACGGTTCTCACGTTCCCGTGCATCGGTCCCGGCGCTTCAAGTTGGGCACTTACGGCAGAGCAACTGACCGAGTGGCAGCAGGTCTATCCGGGGCTGGATGTGCTCGGTGAATTCCGCCGGGCACTGGCCTGGCTCAACGCGACGCCCCACAAGCGGAAGACCGCCCGCGGCATGCCGCGGTTCCTGGTAGCGTGGCTGAATCGCGCCATCGCCGGCGCCGGGGCTCGTGTCGCCCGACGCGCCGGTCGTACCGGTGCATCAGCGCCCTGCAAGTATGCCGAGATTGAGCAACGAGACGGTCTGGAGCGTGCCTCGTGAATGTCGCCGAGATGCGCGCTCGCCTCGATCGTTTGGCCGCACAGGTCATGGAACCAGCGCCATCCTCTGGGACCTGCCAGCAGTGCGACGGCTTGCGCTTTGTGCCGGTGGTCGTCGATGGCGTCGAACGGATGACGCCTTGCGCGGCCTGTCGTCCGGCCTGGTGCATGCGGGGTGTGCCGACACCGTTCGAGGGCGTCACGTTCTCGAAGGTCCGCCCGACGCCCGGAAATCGCGTCGCGCTTGAGCGAGCGACGGCTTTCCTGGACGGCACACGCGACTTGTATCTGGCAGGACCCGTCGGAACGGGGAAGACGATGCTCGCGTGTGCGATCGGCAACGAAATCGCTCGAACCGCGCGTCGAGACGTGTTGTTCGTGCGCTGGCCATTGGCGCTGCGAAGGCTTCAGCCAGGTCCGTCGGACGAGGAGACACGGAACCAGCTCGAAGACGACCTCTGCTCCGTCCCATTACTCATCCTCGATGACCTGGGCGCCGAACGCAACGAGGCGACCGACTTCACGCGCCGGACGGCGCTGCTGGTGTACGAATCGCGCGGCGATGCCGGTCTGCGGACCATCGTGACGTCGAACCTCAGCCTGGATGAACTCGCACAGCACCAAGGCGATGACCGGTTGGCGAGTCGCATCGCTGGACGTGCGGACGTCGTTCGCGTCGACGGGGCAGACCAGCGGCTCAGAAAGCTGAGGGCTGTGTGAGCGAGCTTCGTCCGTGGGACCGGCAGCCGAGTGAGTCACGACAGGCCTATCACGCCTTCTGTGAGTTCCGGGATTTACCGGCGCGTGAGCGCAGCCTCGACCGCGCGTACACCCATCATCGCGTCGTCTGCGTGTCCCGAAAAGAGCCCGGAGAGATCCCCCGCCCCCTGCTGCAGGCGACGAAGTGCTGGAAGACCTGGAAAAGGCAATGGAACTGGGTCGCGCGCGCAGACGCGCACGACCGCGAGATTGCTGAAACGGAGCGTCTCGCGCGCCGCGACGCGATTGCCGAGATGAACAAGCGGCACGCCGACATCGCCGTCGCGTTCCAGCAGCGGTGTGTCTCGAGGTTACTCGAAATCCAGCCGAACCAATTGAGCCCCGGCCTGCTGATCCGCTGGTTCGAAATCGCGACGCTCGTGGAGCGACGGGCGCGAGGAGAGGCGACGGAAATCGTGAAGCACGAGAACCCACGGCCGCCCATGGACCTGTCGCGACTGACGGACGAGGAACTCGACGTGTTCGAGCGTTTGCTGACAAAGGTGGAAGGCGCAGCCGATCCGGCCGCACAAGCTTCACCATCATCCGGCGACACAGCCCAACTCCAAGAAACGACAGGCCTAGATGCCGGTGCGGACGGTGTTCATGCGAACCAGCGTGCGAATCGCCGCGAAATTCCCGTCACGAAAGGACAGATGCCATGACTCCGACGACACGCGTGGAAGCCGTTGATGCATCGATCGCCGAGCTGCGTTCCCGCCTTCCGGAGATCGAGGAGGCGCGCCGCGCGGCCGAAGCCGACGCGACCACGAAGCGCAAGATGTACGAATCACTGCTCGAGGCGCGGTACATCGGCGACGACGACGTTGATGATGCAGTCGTGGCGCAGGCGTACGACGAACATCAAGCGGCACAGCGTCTTCAGGACGAGGCCGGGATCGCGCTGAACCGGATACTCGGACGGCTGCGCGAGTTGGAGGACTACCGAGCGGAAGCCGAACGCGCTGACGCGGAGGCGGCGCTGCTGACTCAGAGCGAGGAGTTCGAGGCGATCGGCGCCGAGCTCGATCGCGCTCTGGCTGCGGCGGCGAAGAAGATGGAGCCGTTTATCGAACTGTCGCTTCGCGCGATGAATCTGAGGAGGCGCGCCGGGCTGAGCAGCGGTGAGCGCACGCCCAAATCGATGGCCGTCGATGCAGTGCACGCGTACTTCGCGTGGGCACTGACACCGGCGATCGAGCTTCCGCGGAATCGCAACGTGGAGCAGCTGGGATTCTCCAGTATCGCGCGGTCGCTCAGCTCCGTTCCCGAGCGCAAGGAGCACGTCGCGTGAGCGAGCTCACGGTGGCTGACTTGCTGGAACGCACAGGCGGCCGGCGAAAGACGCGGACGCAGGGCGAGCTTGTTGACCTGCGCGTGAAGGAGATCAGCGCGGTGGACAGCCCGGCGAATCGGCGCCGATTCCTCATCGTGAAGGCAGTTGGCGCGGCCGCAGGTACGGCGGCGCCGTCAATCTGGCGCGGTCTGGTTCGCGCCATCGGGAAGGCGCTGGGCTGGAGCCAGGAGCAGATTCGCCGTGCAGAGAGCCAGGCCGAGACGTTCGACGACATGATGGCGCGCCGGCGTATCGGCCAGGTCGTCACCGCCCTGCACGAGCACCTCGGCGCGCTGATGGACACGCTGTCGGCGATTGCCGCCAGCGGCGACACGGCCAAGGCAGCGCTCGTGCGCGCGGCAATCGAAGACTACGTCGCGTCGGTCGATCGGGACGTCGACGCCGCGATTGACCAGGCGTTCAGTAACGCACAGGTCGAAGAAGGAGACCCGACGCTGCTCGCGAAATTCGACGCGGCCCGTGAAGGGCTCGTCCGATTGCTTGCCAGCCCGGAGCCCGTCACACGAGCAGAGGAGGATGACGACGTGGACGAACAGGAATTTCTCACCAGGTTGATCCGGGATCTCGCGTCGAAGCGCGAGGCTCCGGGCGAGACCGCCGAAGCGCGCATCGCGAAACGTGCCGACGAGCTGATGCGGGCAGATCGAACCCTCACACGCGCGGCCGCCGAGGAGAAGGCGCTCGATGAGAACCCGGCGTTGTACGAGCAGTACCTCCGCGAACCGCATGCGGCGCCTCGAGAGACGGTCGATCGCCGAGAGGTTTCACCGGCGGAGCTCGAGATCGAGAAACGGGCCTCGGAGCTGCGGACCGTGAACCCGCAGCTCTCGCAGCTCGAGGCCGAAACGAAGGTGCTCGAGCAGGACCCGCAGTTGTACGACGCGTACAACAACGATCGCCGTCGCGTCACGAGGAGCGTCGAAACGCCGGAGTCCGCGAAGATCGGCGCGGAATTCGAGGAAGCGCTCATGGCCCACTACCACCGACTCGAGGCGGACATCGATTCCGCCAACCGAGAGGCGACGTCGCCGAACGTCGGTCGCTCGATGCCTACGCTGACTCGTGAGGAGGCCCTGCGGCGGTTCCTGACCACGGCCGAGGGCCGCCGGTTGTCGGAGAAGCTGCAGGCCGCTATCGATCGGGAGCGCGCGGACGCGCGGGCGAACGCAGCCTAAAGGCTGATGTTCAAGATGCAGCCGGTGAGCGCAGTGGTCATCACTCCGTGCGTTGGTGGCTCCTCCACACGGAGTGCGTCGCACTCGCCGGCGGCTGCAGTTCCGAACTGGCGCCGCCGCTTCGCATGGCTACGGTCCGTCGAAAAGGACGCGCAGCGCATCGGCCGGGTTCGTGTATCACGTTGGGTCGGCGACCGTGGGCACGAGAGGGCAGAAACGCGCGCGGAGGTGGTGTAGGCACATGTCCGAACGCAACGTGGGCGCTGAGGCGATCGCGGCAAAGCTGCGGCAGCTGGTGGCCCGTCTGCCAGAGGAAGCTGCGAACGCGCTGTTCGAGGAGGCGCAGATCGAGATGACGGAGGCGAAGCAGCGCACGCCCGTCGATACCGGCGCGCTGCGCGCGTCGGGCAGGGTGCATCCGCCGAAGATTGTGGGCCACGACATCAGCGTCGCCCTCACGTTCGGTGGCCCGGCCGTCGATTACGCGATTGTCGTGCACGAGGACCTGGACGCCGTTCATCCTGTCGGCCAGGCGAAATTTCTGGAGTTAACGCTCAACGAGTCCCGACCGCACCTCCTGCAGCGGGTGGCCCGGCGTATCGATCTCGATCGCCTGGTGCGATGAGTAGGTGCGGCCCGGTTGAAAGGGAACCGTCATGAATGACCGCGACAAGGCCCAGCTCCTGTTTCTGACTCTCAGCTTCGTGCGAGATCGGCCCAGCGCGACAGTCGACGACATCATCGACCACTTGCTTGGCGCGCTCGACCGCGGAGAGTTGAGCACGCACGATGAGGCGTACATGCGTGCGATCGTGGCCCGCCGCGAACCCGTGCGAGCGAGCTATTAGCGCTGGTTTCGCGCCTCCATTCGCACACGGGCGGCAGTCTCCGACGTTCGGAGTACGAATTGAAGGCGATCGGCGCGCTACGCACAAGCCTCGAACGCTTGTGCAGCATCTTGAATAGGGTGATGAATCATGACGCCTAAAGAGATCCGAACCCATATCCGAACGTCGGAACGGAAGATGACGAAGGCTGAAGTTCGGCAGGCGCGCGCCGTTGCCATCGCCCTCATCGCCGACGTGGATCGGATGCTCGACTCAGGGCTCGTCGTCACAGCGCGCGATGTTCTCGCCCAATTGCGTGTTGTCGTCGATGAGATGTTCGGGCAGGTAGAGGCCGCCACGCCTGAGGGCTCACCCTCGTGAGCGTGATCAATCTTGGCGCGATCGAAGCCGTCCTTCGTCTCCGCGACGAGATCAGCACGAGACTGCCGGCGGTGCAGGCGTCGCTGCAGAGGGCCGGGCGCACGATGACGGAGGCTGGACTCGTACTGTCCGCCGGTGTGACCGCCCCGCTTGTCGGCGTCGGCATTGCGGCCGTGCGCGCCGGGATGGACTTCGAGAAGGCCATGAACAGTATCACTGGCGTGCTGCGCCCGACCGCGGCGGAGATGCAGACCGTCCGTGAGACGGCGATCGAGATGGGCCAGGCGACCGCCTTCTCGGCCACCGAATCGGCCACGGCCATCTTCGAGCTCGGGAAGGCCGGCTTCACCACGACGGAGGCCATCGAGGCGGTCGACGACGTCCTCCAGCTCGCGGCGGCGTCCGGCCTCTCCATGGGCGAGTCGGCGGAACTGGCCGCGCGCACGCTGAACGCCTTTGGTCTCGAGACGGCGGACCTGGCGCACGTCAACGACGTGCTCGCGAAGGCGGTCAACTCGTCGTCACTGGAAATCCTCGACCTCCAGACGGCGTTCAAGTACGTCGGCCCGATCGCGCAGGGCTTCGGCATGTCGATCGAACAGACAACGGCGGCCCTGGCGCTCATGCGCGACGCGGGCATCGCGGCGGAGACATCAGGCCGTGCGCTGCGCGAGGGGCTCAGCCGACTGGCCAATCCGGTGAAGTCGGTCGAGGAGGTGATGGCCGAACTCGGGATCTCGTCGTTCAAGGTGGGCGGCGAGCTGATGAACCTCTCGCAGATCGTCGAGGTGCTGCGCGCCCGAAACATCTCAGCGGCGCAGGCGCTCAAGTTGTTTGGCGACGCCGCTGGCCCGGCCATGTTCGCGCTGGTCACCCAGGGCCGCGGCGCGCTTGACGACATGACCCGCAGCTTGGAATCGTCGGAAGGCGCGGCCAAGGCGATGGCGGACGCCATGATGAAGGGCCTGCCTGGCGCCTTCGAGCGGACGCGCGGATCGATCGAGACCGCGCGGATCGCGCTCTCCAAAGCGCTCGAGCCGGCGCTAGTGTCGGTACTGGGGTGGATCGAACGTGCGGCAGATGCGGCGGTTACGGCCGCGCAGGTCTTCAGCCAGTTTCCGATGCCGGTGCAAGCTACCGCGGTGGCGTTTACAGCCATCGCCACGCTCGCCGGACCGGTCCTGTTCTTCCTCGGCGGTGTTTCGAGTGGAGTGTCTTCGCTCATCGGGTTGTTCAAGTTGCTGACCGGCGCGCAAGCGGCGGCCACGGCGACGACGACTGCGGCGACGACGGCCACGAGTGCGCTCGGCGTCGCGCTTGGGTTCGCGGCGAAAGCCGCCAGCCTGTTCGGCGCGGCCGTCGCGGGCTGGACGATCGGGACGTGGATTGCCGATCTGCGCCTCTTTGGCGACACCGCTATGTCGATCGGCGAGTCGTTCGAGTTTGGGGCGACGAAGCTGCTGAACTGGATGCGTGGCATCCAGGCGAGCGACGCCGACATCGAGGCGGCCATTGTCTCGCGCCGCACCTTGAAAGCCGCGACCGACGAACTGAGCGCCGCGACGGCGCAGGTCGCGGCGACCCACGCGGCGGCCGTGCCCGCGGTCGCTGCCCTGACGGGCGTGGTCGAGGCGGGTACGGTGGTGACCGAGCGCGCGCGCGACTGGTGGCGCCAGTTGCAGGAACAGCAGTTCGAGGCCATCCGCGTCAACGCCGAAGCCGCGGCGGCGTGGCGGCGATCGTGGGACGAGCGCGAGCGGGCTATACAGGTCGCCGCACTCACGATCTCCACGTCTATCGGCAGGATGATCAACGAGACTATCCGCGCCAGTAACGCCCTCCGCGGTCTCACGGCCGACGGCCTGATTCCCACCATCGAGGTCTCCGACGAGTTGCAGCAGGCGGCGCTGCGCGCTGGTCAGGGCATGGACTTTATGGCGAAGGCGGTCGCGGCCGCCCAACGCGAGACGAGCATCCTTATCTCCGAAGCGCAGAAGGCGTCGGGGGTGCTCGGGTCGTTCTTCGGTGGCATCCGAGACGGCATCAAATCCCTGTGGGAAGGGATGTCAGGCGACAAAGGTCTCGCGGGGCTGTTCCGCAATCTCGGCGACGGGATCGTGGAAGGGTTCGGGCGCATCATCTCGGGCGGCATCACCGACCTGATGAACAGCGCCCTCAGCGTGGCCATGAAGGGCCTCAGCAAGCTCTGGGGCTGGGTGAAAGGCATGTTCGGCCCAAGTCGCGACGAGCGGGAGGCGCGCTCCGTGTTCGATGAGTGGTCTCGCGGGCTGCAGCTGACCGCCGATCAAGTGGCCGAAGTGCAGCAGGCGGTCTCGCAAGGCTGGCAGGAGCACCTCGCGATCGCCGCCATCGCTATCCGCGACGCGTACCTGCTCACGGGCCGCAGCGCCGAGGAAGCCTCCGCCGTGACCCAGCGGTTGTTCGACGCGACCCGGGTCAGCGGAGCGGCGGTCCAGGCGGTGCTGCGCGAAATCGAAGTCGTCATGCGGGAGGCGTACCAGCAGTCAGCGCAGGTAGCCGCCGACACGGCGACAGCGGGATTCGACCGGACGACGGGTGCGATTCAGGAGACGATCACGACCCTGAAGGGCCTGACGAACGAGGAGTACGCGGCGCTCAAGACGCGCTCGACCGAGATCCTGACGCTCGTTCACGGCCTGTGGACGGAAGCGCACAACGCGACGCTGGCCGCACGCAACGCCGTGGACGCCGTGATCGACGCGCTGATCCGCCTGATGCACGGCGCCAGCGAGGCCCTGACATCCGTGCACGACCAGCTGCTGCACACGCGGAACGCCGCCGACGCGCTCGCGCAGGGCATCGCCGCAGTGGCGGCGGCGCTCAATAGTATGCCGCGTGAGATCACGACCGTGCACACCACGATTCAGCGCACGGTCGTCAGCGGCGAGGCTGGCCCAGGCACAGACGAGGGCGAACACAGCACCGGCGAGGGTCCGCGGTGGAGCGACGAACGGCGCGAACGGTTCATCGCGAATAACGGTCCAGAAGACCTCGGTCGCTGGGATGGCTACCGGCACGGCACGCCGGGCTTGGACTTCATGCCCTTTGGGGCCGGGCGGAGCGCGATGCTGCACGGCGACGAGGCCGTCATTCCCAAGGGGTCCGGCCACCAGCTCGCCGCCGAGATCGCCGAGGCGCTCGGTGGGCGAGGCGGCCGCATGGAGATTCACGTCCATACGCATCTCGATGGCCGCGAGGTCGCGCACACGATCGTGCCGTACTGGTCACGTGCGCTTTCGGCGCACGGGTTGGCCTGATGGTTGACCGTCAGTCCGATCGCGGCACGCAGGCGTTACAAAGCGTTAATGCGGCACCAATCTGTCGCGGTTGCGACCAGCCTTTTCAGCCAACGCGACGGGAACCAGCGGCACTGTCGGCCGAGTTGCCGCGTGCTCGCATTGCGAAAGCGGCGCGCCACGGCGCCTCTTCTCGGTCTGCTGACGGCCGACTATGTCGCTCCAGAAGTCGTGCTGGATTGAAGCGCCTTCCGCACGTCCTTTCGCACGCAGAGCCTACGGACGGGGGACAGCCGACGATTCTTCTGATGTTTCGTGACCAGCGCACAAGACGAATGGACTTCTGCTGGCGCCTTCGCTTTGTTTTCAAAAATCTTTGCGGTCGTGCGCTTTTCAGTTGCCATGGTGCTGCACTGTCATTACACTACATGACATTCACACCATGCGGCGTCGAACCTACACCTTTCGGATTGACCCAGAGCTGGATACGGCGCTCAAAGCCGTGAAGGATCAGGACGGCATCCCGGAGAGTGAGCAGATTCGACGCGCCCTGCGCGACTGGTTCTCAGCGCGTGGCGTCATGGTGGTGAGAGCGGAGCGCAAGCGGGCGGCTACCCGCAAGCGCTCCTAACCGTCAACCGATATGACCGGTCGACGAGCTGCCAGACAGTGTAGCAGCCCGCCGGCCTCTTTGGAGGCCAGAACAATGAAGCTCGACCACATCCAATACGCCAAGTTGCAGAACGCGTTGCGACTGCTGAACCTGATCGAAGGAACGGCGGACAGCACGTCGTTCCTCGACTCGTGCGAGACGATCGACAAGCGGCGAATTGCGATCAGAGAGGCGGCGACCGAAGCCATCAGGGACCTTGAGGTCGCTTTCCGTGTTCATTGGTGCCTGCCCAACGGCGGCCCCAAGCGGCGCGACGGAACGCCGCTGTCCCGTCGGCGCCGTGCCTCGAAGCGAAGTGCACGCGCGTGATTGAGTGTTCTCTCATCGCGAGAACACGTTTTCACAGCACGCGAAAAATATCTTGATAACGTGCATGTCTGCGAGGAGGTGCCCGATGACCCTTCAGGAACTGGGACGGCGTTTCGACGCCATCGTTGAGCGGATTGTCCGTCTGCGCGCTGCGTATCCTTCGACCGGTGCCCCGGCATCTCATTGGCTGCCTATCGTGGAGGACGTCGACGAGTTGTCCGTCGTCAGCGCTGACATTGGAGAAAGGCTCGACGTCGACGTCGAGATCGCTTGCGAGGGTAGCGACGCGGAAGGCGGCGTGAGATGACGCGCGCCGCTGTCGCTGCGACCACGAACGCCTGGGCCTCCAGCCACCGGAGGACCAGGCTGGTTCTGAATTCGTCGGCTCGAACCGAAGGGCGCCGACCTGCCTTCAACCACCTTGAGATCGAGCTTGGCCGCGTCAATGAGATTCGCTCGCGGCTCTTGCTCGTCCGACACCCTCGTGGCCTATGGGGTGCGCGATGAGGACCCTGTATTCGGCCGGCTACCGGAATCTCTCGCTCGACGCGTTCTGCGCCTTCATCGCGCGTGAAGGGCTCGTGGTCGCTGATGTCCGATTACGGCCGTACAGCATTTTGAATCCCACCTGGAATCAGAAAGCCCTCGTCCAGCGGCTGGGTGACCGCTACGCATGGATTCCGGAGCTCGGAAACCTGAACTACAAGGGCGGGCCGATCGCCCTTCAGAACGAAGCTGGTGGGCTTGAGAGGGTTCGCGCCCTGCTGCGCGATACCTCGGTGGTCGTGTTGTGCGTTTGCCCGGACGCGGCCACCTGTCACCGGACCGTTGTGATCAACAAGTTGGCCGCCGAAGCGTTCGTCGGCTCGCTGCCGGAGCTTGGCGGCCCGTTGCCGGAAGGAGGTGCGTGATGCCGAGGCGAATACACGACGGCATCAAGAAGCGCTGCGACTGCGGAAAGCGCCAATGGCCGAAATGTTCTCACCCGTGGTGGTTCGGGTTCCACTTCGCCGGCAAGGAACACCGGTACTCGCTCGACAAGGTCGCGCTGGCGCGCGGTGAGCATCCGCCCGTCAGCAAGAGCGAGGCGATGACTTGGCGCGATCGATTGCGCAACGAAATTCGCGCCGGGACATTCAGGGAAGCACCGCCCGCGCCGGCGCCGGCGACGAAGCTGACGTTCGGCGACGTGTGCGACGTGTATCTCGAGCGTCACGTACGGAAGCCAACCCGCCGACCGAAAGGCCGACTCCAGATGGAAACGAACGTCCGGCTGCTCCGCCGGGCGGAAATTCCGGCGGCACACGGGGCGTCAGTGAAGCTTGAGTCCAAACCGATCGCCGAGATCACGAAGGCCGACGTCGAGGCCGTCCGACTGTGGCGCCGAAAGGAGCAGGCCGCGTCCGGTCGTTCACCCAGCGTGAAGGGCGGCGAGTGCGGCACGAACCGCCTTCTGTCGCGGCTCCGGCACGTGTTCTCGTGGGCTATCTCCGAGGGGTATCTGAACGACACCCCCTTCAAGCGCGGCCCTGTGACCGTCGTGAAAATGGAGACGGGCGCAGAGAGCGCTCGTACGCGGCGGTTGGAGCCAGCAACGGTGCTCCCGGACGGCACGGTACGTGAGAGCGAGGAAGCCCGCCTCCTGAAGCACGCAGGGCCGCACCTTCGTGCGCTGATCGTGGCGGCGCTGACGACGGGCTGCCGGCTGGGGGAGCTGCTCTCACTGCAGTGGTCACAGGTCCGGCGCGACGAACGCGGCGGGCTGTGGCTCGTGCTCCACGCGGAGAAGACGAAGACGAGCACAACGCGCGTCATCCCGGTTGGACCGCGTCTTCGCGCCGAGCTGGACATGCGGCGCCACGCGCCAGACGGAAAGGAGCATCCGCCTTCGGCATTTGTGTTCGGCGACGAGACAGGCGGGCAGGTGAAGAGCATTCGCCGCGCGTGGGAAGTGGCCGTGTTGAAAGCTCACGGGTACACGCCGAGTTGGGATGGCAGGGCCGGAGGGAAGAACCGGCCGCGGTTGTCGCGGGAGTCTCAGGCTGCCCTTCGTGCCATCAACCTGCACTTCCACGACCTGCGCCGGCAGTTCGCATGCACGCTCCTGGAGTCCGGTGCGGACCTGCACGACGTCCGGGACTTCCTCGGTCACGCGAACATCACGACGACCAGCCGTTACCTACAGAGCACGCCCGTGCGGCTGGCCAGAGTCATCGAGCGGATGGAGGAAATGGCAGCCGGATTCGGACAGTCTTCGCACACGGCACCGCTCGCAGCCTCCGATCAGCGGCAGAGCGACGACGCTGATTCTGCCGGTAAGTTACTCAACTGATTTTGGTTAGCGGTTGGAGCGGGAGACGGGGATCGAACCCGCGACATCGAGCTTGGGAAGCTCGCGTTCTACCGCTGAACTACTCCCGCTCGCTCGGCGTCTTCGTATTCTAGCGCATGATCACGGAGGTCCGGCTGAAGCCGGACACCACATACGGTGCGCGCCAGCCCGATCCCCGATCCCCAGGATCACCCCCGAATCAGCGCGAGCACCTCATCGCGCTTGTCCGCCATCAGCTCGGGGGTGGCGGCTTCCAGGTTGAGCCGCAGCAGCGGCTCGGTGTTCGACGGCCGCACGTTGAAGTGCCACTCGGGGTAGTCGACCGAGATCCCGTCCATGCGGTCGAGGGCCGCGTCGCGGTAGCGCGCCTCGATCGCGTCCAGCCTCCGCGGCACGTCCGCCAGGCTGGCGAGCTTCGTGTTGATCTCTCCGGAGATGAAGTAGCGCCCGCGGAAGGGCTGCAGCAGCTGGCGGAGCGGCTGGTTCTTCCGCGACATCAGCTCCAGCATCAGGAGCGCGGGGATGAAGCCGTTGTCCGCGTACGAGAAGTCGCGGAAGTAGTAGTGCCCGGTGACCTCGCCGCCGAAGATGGCGTCCTCCTCGCGCATCCGCTGCTTGATGAACGCATGGCCGACCCGGTTGCGCAGGGCGCGGCCGCCGTACCGCGCGACGACGTCGCGCACGGCGTGGCTCGCCCGGAGGTCGTAGATGATCGTCGCGCCGGGATGCCGCAGGAGGAAGGCCTCGGCCAGGAGGGCCGTGACGAAGTCGCCCGACACGAACTCGCCGCTGCCGTCGATGAAGAAGCAGCGATCGGCGTCGCCGTCCCAGGCGATGCCGACGTCGGCGCCCTGCCGGATGACCTCGGCCGTGATGTCGCGGCGGTTCTCCTCGATGAGCGGGTTCGCCTCGTGGTTCGGGAAGGTGCCGTCGATCTCGAAGCACAACCGGGTCGTCCGGCACGGCAACCGATCGAAGAGCGCCGGCGCGACGAGCCCGCCCATGCCGCTGCCGGCGTCGAGCACGACGGTGAACGGACGGATGGCGGCGGGGTCTATGAACGAGAGGACCTTCTCGACGTAGTCGCCCACGATCTCGCGGCTGGAGATCGACCCGCGCCGGGCGGCGGGAGACGGGAGCCGATCCCCGAGGATCATGTCGCGGATGTCGCCGATGCCGGCGTCGCCGCTCAGCGCCTGGGCGCCTTCGCGCACCATCTTGATGCCGTTGTACTGCTTCGGGTTGTGCGACGCGGTGATCTGCGCGCCGCCGCCGAGCCCGTCGTGCACCACCGCAAAGTAGAGCATGTCGGTGCCGAGCATCCCGTAGTCGACGACGTCGGTGCCCTGGTCGCGGACGCCGTCGATGAAGGCCGCGGCGAGCGCGGGCGACGACACACGCATGTCGCGCGACACGGCCACCCGGTCGGCCTGCAGGTAGGCCGCGAAGCCGCGGCCGATGAGCCGGACGATCTCCTCGTGCAACTCGCCTGGATAGAGGCCGCGGACGTCGTACGCCTTGAAGATCTCAGGATTGATCCGCATCGCTCACGCCCGCGTATAGTCGGTCAAGGTCGTCCGGTCGCCGAGCACGGCGCCGCGGTTGAGCGTGACGCTGCGGCCGACGTGGCAGTGGCGCCCGAGCACGGCGTGGCGGACCGTCGCCTCTTCGCTGACGCGGCAGTTCGGCCAGAGAATCGCGCCCTCGACGACCGCGCGCTCGTCGATCTGCGTCTGCCGGCCGATCACCGCGTAGGGCCCGATCCGGGCGCCGGCCCTGACGAGCACGCCCTCGTCGATGAAGCACGGTCCGTCGATGGTGGCGCCGTCCTCGATTCGTGCGTCGCCCGAGACCGACGCGCGGGGCGGCGCCAGGCCGGCAAACGGGGGAGCCGTGAAACGGCCGTCCATGATGTCGCGGTGCACCTGCACGTACTTCTCGGGCGTCCCAATGTCGACCCAGTACCCGTCGGAGACGTAGGCGACGAACGTCTCTCCGCGCTCGACCAGCGAGGGGAAGTAGCTGCGCTCGATCGACCACGGCACCGCGCTCGGAATCCGGTCGAAGGTGTCGGGCTCGAGGACGTAGATGCCGGCGTTGATGAGGTTCGTCGTGATCTCGTCGGGCCGCGGCTTCTCGAGGAAGCGCCGTACGTTCCCGTCGGCGTCGGTCTCGACCAGCCCGTACGCGGTGGGGTTCTCGACCGGCGTCAGCACGATCGTCGCCCGCGCGCGCCGCTCCCGGTGCAGCCGGATGACCGCGGCGAGATCGACCTGCGTCAGCACGTCGCCGTTGAGGACGACCACCGAGCCGGTCAGATCGTCGCCGGCGTACTTCACGGCGCCCGCGGTGCCGAGCGGCGCGGGCTCCACGACGTAGCGGATCCGGATGTCGAGCGCCGAACCGTCGCCGAAGATCTCCTCGATCCGCCGCGGCTGATAGTTGAGGCTCAGGATGATCTCGTCGATCTCCGGCACCCGCTTCAGCAGATCGATCTGGTAGTGGAGGAACGCCCGGTTGAAGATGGGGACGATCGGCTTGGGCGTGTGAATCGTCAGGGGCCGCAGCCGGGTGCCCTTGCCCCCGGCGAGCAGGATCGCCTTCATGACAACCACCGATCATACCCCGAGAGCTGATGGTAGAATTGACCACCGGCCTGATGAACCTCCCGAACGCGCTGACGCTGGCCCGCATCGTCCTGGTGCCGCTGCTGGTCGTCGTGCTGCTGACCGAGTTCGAGGGGCGGCGGATCCTCGGCGTGGCCAAGGAGCTCGTCGGCGCGGCGATCTTCGCGCTCGCGTCGCTGACCGACTGGCTGGACGGCTATCTCGCGCGGCGCCGGCGGCAGGTCACCTCCTTCGGCCAGATGCTCGACCCGATCGCCGACAAGCTGCTCACGTCGGCGGCCTTCATTTCACTCGTGCAGCTCAACCTGGCGCCGGCGTGGATGGTGGCGCTCATCATCGGGCGCGAGTTCGCGGTGACCGGGCTGCGCAGCCTCGCGCACGCCAAGGGGTTCACGATTCCCGCCTCGCGGCTCGGGAAGACGAAGATGGGATCGCAGGTCGTGGCGATTCTGCTGCTGATTCTCGGCGGGGGCCCGCTGCCGATCCTCGCCTCGGTCGGATACGCGGCGCTCTGGTTCGTGCTCCTGGCCGCCGTCGTCTCGGCCGTCGACTATTACGGGCGCTTTCAGCGGCTCTTGAGCGGGCGGGTCGTCGACGTGAACATCGCGCGCGCCCGCAAGGCCAGTTAGCCACCGCCGACGGCCGGCCTGGCCGCTACCAGCTACCGGCTACTTGCGCAGCGCCACCCAGTCGCCGACGATGAACGCGTCGCGCGAGAGGGTGATGAGCAGCGTCGACCGATCGGGCTGCACGTCGACCGCCACCGCCTCCCCCAGCTCGAAGAGGAAGTTCCGCGGTCGCTCGGTGCCGCCGAGGGGGGCGGTCCGTTCGAGCAGCAGGCGCTCGCGCCGCTGGTGGTCGCGAGAGACGACGAACTGGGCGCCGACCCGCACGCCGTGGTCGCTGCCGCGATCGACGATGAAGTAGTCGCCCTGGCCGAAGGCGGTGCGATTGTCGTTGCCGGAGATGACGCGGCCGTAAAAATCGCGCTGCGCGAGCGGCCGTCCGGCGGCGACGGCGGGCGGCGCGGGCAGCACGAACGGCTCCAGGTAATCGTCGAGCTCGATGGCGTCGCACGGATGGACGATCGTGGCCAGCGACATCTGCCGATCGACGGCGTAGATGCGCACCCAGCCAGTCGTCCGGAGGGTGGCCGGGTTGTCGCGGCCGATCGCCCGCTTCTCGACCGGCACCGCCCGCCGCGTGTAGTACTCCTGCCCGACCTCGATCCCGTTGTTGGTGCCCGCGTTGATCGTGATGAGGTCGCCGGGCCCGAAATTGCGCCGGACGTCCGAGTCCTGCCCGCCGGTCACGCGGATCGGCATCGGCGGCTCCTCGAACGTCAGGCTCGGCGCGCACGCCAGGGAGATCACCGCGGGGGACACGTTGACCGGCGCGGGGGCGGGCGCGCGCTGCGCGAGCGCGGTCCCGGGACCCGCGAGAAACAGCCACGCAAGCAGCCATCGGCTCATGGTCGCCGCCTAACCTACTGATTCTTGAGCTGTTGCAGCCGTTCCCGCGCGTCGGTCAGGTACTCGCTCCGATCGTACTCGGCAAGCAGCCGTTCGAGGTACGGGATGGCCTCGGCCCTCTTATCGGATCGGGCGAGCGCCTCCGCCAGATAGAAGTAGACGGCATCCCGCCCGCCGTAGGTCGGGTCCTCCTTGAGGACTTCCTGAAAGCGGCTGATGGCGCCGGGATCCCAGCGGATCCGGTAGTAGAGCAGCCCGATGCGGTACGACGCCTCGCTGAGGCGGTCGCGGGCGGCGCGCCACCGCTCCTTCACCTCGGGCAGCAGCGTGCTGTTGGGGAACTTCTGGAAGAACACCTCGAATTCGGTCAGCGCCGCGCGGGTTTCGGATTGGTCGCGGTCGGGCGCGCGCATCTGCTGGAAGTGGCTCATCGCGATCTTGTACTGGGCATAGTCGGCGCGCGGATTGGTCGGATAGAACTGGAGAAACTCGCGGAACTCGTTCTGCGCGGAGACCAGCGACTCGGGCGTGTCCTCGCCCAGGTAGGCATCGCCCATGCCCAGCTTCGCGTCGGGTCGGAACGGGCTCTGAGGGTAGCCGTCGACGATCTGCTGGAAGTAGGTGCGCGCGTTGGTCCACTGGCGCTCCTTGAGCGCCTCCGTGCCGCGCTCGAAGAGGAAGCGATCGGGCTGAGACACGCCCGGCGGCAGCGTCTGCGGCCGCGTCCCGCCGCACGCCGCCGCCGCGATGGCGGCGGCGAGCGCCACCGCCGCGGCACGGACCACGGGCCGCTGTCGGTGATTCATTGGCCGGCCGTCAGCCATTCGTACTGTGCCCGCAGGCCCTGCTCCAGCGTGACGCTTGGCGCGAATCCCAGATCGGCCCGCGCCCGGCTCGCGTCGGCGTACGTATCCCGCATGTCGCCGCGCTGGGGGTCGGCGCGCTCGATGCGGAGCGGACGGCCGGTCACCTGCCGAAAGAGCTCGAAGACGTCGAGGAGCTGCACCCGGGAGCCTCCCCCGATATTGTAGACAGCCCCCGGTGCCCCGCGCGTCGCGGCCGTCACGGTCGCCGACACGGCGTCCCCCACGAAGGTGAAGTCGCGCGTCTGGCGGCCGTCGCCGAAGAGCGAGACCGCCCGATCGTGCAGGACGGCGGCGAAGAAGCGCGCAAAGCCCATGTCAGGGCGCTGGCGCGGCCCATAAACGGTGAAGTACCGCAGCGAGACGGTCGGGACGCTGTGGTTGACGTAGTAGAGGTGGCAGAGCTGCTCGGCGGCGAGCTTGGTCACGCCATACGGCGACACCGGCTGCGGCCGCGCATCCTCGCGCATCGGCAGCGGCACCTCGTCGCCGTAGACGGACGAGCTCGAGGCGTAGACGAACCGCTCGATCGGCCTGCCGACGCACGCCTCGAGCAGGATCTGCGTGGCTTCGACGTTGTTGGCGGAATAGACGCGGAACTCGCGTCCCCAGCTGTTGCGCACCCCCGCCTGTGCCGCCAGATGGAAGACGTGCGTGACGCCGTCGACGAGCGCGGGCAGATCGGCGTCGCCGAGCGATCGCTCGACGAAGGCGAACCGCGGCGACTGCCGGAGGCGCTCCAGGTTGCGCTCTTTGACCGCGCGCGCGTAGAAGTCCGTGAAGCAGTCGATCCCGGTGACGGCCGCGCCGGCGTCGACGAGGCGCTCCGACAGATGGGATCCGATGAACCCGGCGGCGCCGGTGACGAGCGCCTTCATCGCGCGCCTCGACGGCCGCGCGGCGCGTCCGGCGCACCGCCGAGGGGCAGCATCTCCACGACGCGCGCCGGCAGACGGCGCGGCCGGCCGTCTGCCCCGACCGCCGCATGCACCGTGTAGCCCACGGCCGCCAGCCTCCCGTCGGCGGCGCGGGTGACCTCGTAGTCGAACCGGACCCGCACTGGCGTGACGAGCGTCGCGTGCGCCGCCACGTCCACCTCGTCGTCGTACTGCGCCGGCTGTCGATACTCGCAGTGCGCCTCGATGACGGGGAGGGCCACGCCGTCGTGCTCCATCTCGCGATAGCTCCACCCGGTCGCGCGCAGCCATTCCGTGCGGGCCACCTCGAACCAGACCAGATAGTTCGCGTAGTAGACCACGCCCATCCGGTCGGTGTCGGCGTACCGGGCCCGCAGTCGGGTGACGGTGACAGCAGGCCCCAGGCCACAGGCCCCAGGCCTTAGCCCGGAGGACTCCGACGACGTGTGGCCTGAGCCCTTCTGGGGCCTGGGGCCTGGGGCCTGAGGCCTGTTCATTCGTGGGAGCCGGCTGGAGAGCCGCAGGCGGCGCGCAGCGCGCGGGTGGCCGCCTCGGGGTCGTCCCCGCCGAAGATGGCGTGTCCGGCCACCAGGATCGTCGCGCCTGCCGCCACGACGTGGGCGGCGTTGGTCTGATCGATGCCCCCGTCGACCTCGATCGGGATCGGCGCCCCCGTGCGCGCGACGACGTCCCGCACGCGACGAAGCTTGTCGAGGCTCTGCGGGATGAACTCCTGGCCGCCGAATCCCGGGTTGACCGACATCACGAGCACGAAGTCGAGGTCGCCGACGATCTCATCGAGGGCGGCGGCGGGCGTCGACGGATTGAGCACGGCGCCCGCGCGGATGCCCCGGCTCTTGATGAGCGCGATGGTGCGATGGAGATGGCGCGACGCCTCCACGTGGACCGACAGCATGTCGGCGCCCGCGCGCACGAAGTCGTCGACGTATCGCTCCGGCTGCTCGATCATCAGGTGCACGTCGAGCGGACGCGTCGCCACCCGCTTGATCGCCTTGACCACGGGCGGGCCGATGGTGATGTTCGGCACGAAATGGCCGTCCATGACGTCGATGTGAATGAGGTCCGCGCCGCCGCGCTCGACGGCGGCAATCCCCTGGGCGAGCTCGGCAAAGTCGGCGGACAGAATCGATGGCGCGATCCAAACGGTGCCCGGCGGCCCAAGTGCCGCGCGCTGGCTCACCGGCTGACCTCGAGCGAGATGAGATCCGAGGGCGCCACCTGGAACCCGCCCGCGGGCTGCTGACCGACGACGGTCCCCGGCGGGACGCCGGCGTAGGGCTGGGAGCCGACGATTGCCACGCGAAAGCCCCGCGTGCGCAGCACCTCGGCGGCGCGCTCGCCGTTGGTCCCGATCAAATCCGGCATGACGTAGGTGGTGGCCTGCTCGGCGCGGTTGAGCAGCAGCGACACCTGCGGGGCGCGCACGGAGGGCGCCGGATCCTGGGCGACGACGGCGTCGGCGGGGTAGTCGGGCGAGCGGAACTCCGACACGCTCGCGATCTGGAGCCCGTCCTCGCCGAGGCGCATCAGGGCCGTTCGCTCCGTGTGGCCGACCAGCGCCGGTACGGTCGTCGTGGCGGGCCCGGCGCTCACCCAGACCCGGATCGTGCGCTGGCGCCGGGTCGCCAGGCCCGCCGGCGGGTCCTGCTGGACGATCCGCCCCGCGGGCACCGTGTCGTCGGCGCGCTGGTTCGGATCGACGCGGAGCGCCAGATCGACGACCGCGAGGGTCTGGGCCGCCTGATCGACCGGCGCGCCGACGAGGTTCGGCACCGGCACCTCGCGCGCCCGCACGGCGGCACGCATGCCGATCAGCGCGAAGAGGACGTAGGTCGCGGCCAGGGCGCAGACGAGGAGCAGGAGCTTGCCGAATCCCAGCAGGCGCGTGCGCAGCAGCATGTGCTGGTGGATCGTACCACGGTCTTCGGGTCTCTGGTTCTCTCGTCGTCTCTGGTCTCTGGTCTCTCGTCTCTGGTCTCTCGTCGTCTGTAGTCTCTCGTCTCTAGTCCCTCCGCACGAGCGCGGCGGCGAAGAACGCCTCGAGCCCGTGCGCGAACGGCAGCGTCCGCAGGCGCCCGTGGTCGTCGACGAGCGGCGCGATCGCGGGCGGCCCGGCGTTCCGGAGATCGAGCCGCGCGAAGTCCGGGCGTCGTGCCAGGAGGGCATCGACGACCGCCTCGTTCTCCTCCGGCTCGCTCGAGCACGTGGCGTACACGAGGCGCCCGCCGGGCCGCACGACGTCCGCCGCACGCTCGACGAGCGCGAGCTGATCGCGCGCGAAGGCGGCAAGGTCGCCCTCGGTTCGCCGCCAGCGAATATCGGGATCGCGGCGAATGGTGCCGAGGCCCGAGCACGGTGCATCGACCAGCACGCGGTCGAAGCCGCCGGTGAAGGGGAGCGCGCCGGAGACGGGCACGCGGACGAGCCGCACGCAGCCGGCACCGCCCGCGCGCACCGTATCGCGCAGCAGCCGGACGCGCGCCGGGCGCACGTCGCAGGCGGCCAGGAGCCCGCGGTCGTGCATGTCGGCGGCCAGCGCGAGAGTCTTCCCGCCGGGCGAGGCGCAGAGATCGAGGATGCGCTCGCCCGGCTGCGCGCCGACCGTCAGGGCGACGAGCTGCGAGGCTTCGTCCTGTACCTGGAAGGCGCCCGCAACGGGTGCGGCGAGCGGATTCCCGCTGGTGACGATGAGGCCATCGGGCGCGTATCGCGTCGGCATCGTGTCGATGCCGTGCGCGGCAAGCGCCGCGGCGATCGCCTCGCGCCGGGCGCGGAGCGTGTTCGCCCGCAGCGTCAGGCGCGGCGTCTCGTTGTTGAAGCGCACCCAGCGCTCCGACGCCTCCAGGCCGTATCGATCGAGCCAGCGGTCCACGAGCCACTCGGGATGCGAGTGCGTGATGCCGAGATAGGCGCGGGCCGCCGCGGGGTCCGCCGATGCGGGCCGTGGCGGCAGCGGCAGCCGATGGCGTTCGCGCAGCAGCGCGCGCAGGACCGCGTTGGTGAAGCCGGCCGCGCTCGCCTTGCCCGCGTAGCGCGTCAGATCCACCGCATCGTCGACGACCGCCGAGGCGGGCACCCGGTCGAGATGCAGGAGCTGATACACGCTGCCGCGGAGGATGATCAGCACGGCCGGATCGACCTTCGCCAGCGGGCGTCTGGCAAACTGCTCGATCAGGTGGTCGAGGCGGCGCTGCCACCGCAGCGTGCCGGTCACGATGTCGGCGGCGAGCGCGCGGTCGCGGGCGTCGGGGAGCCGCTCGCGGCTGCGCGCGAGCGCGGCGGGCAGATCGACCCGCGC
>Ga0194128_10003798_pt1 | contig 22733 bp, 19 predicted proteins | sample TA2KigCa65mmetaG_FD_148650 | JGI IMG/M metagenome (GOLD analysis project Ga0194128, IMG submission 148650) | Freshwater microbial communities from Lake Tanganyika, Tanzania - TA2015037 Kigoma Deep Cast 65m | ecosystem: Environmental > Aquatic > Freshwater > Lake | place: Tanzania: Lake... | reverse complement strand
CGTGATATTTGCACTCCCACTGGGTGTGGTTTAACGCTTGAAACTCGTCCATGGACGGGAACTCCCTTTCGTGATGCTTTGAGCGGCTCACGGAGGGGAGTTCCAACTTCCGCACGCCGTGCAGGTCAAACGCCCGGATTCGTCAAACTTCGGCTGCCTCCCCGGCAAAGCCGGGGGGACTCCCGGGATGTGCTGGGGCGGTCTTCGTCGCTTCGCCGCCGGCTACCGTCCCCGCGGCCGACAGCCCGAGACCTGCGATCTTCAAGAATGCGCTTCTCACGCTGGCGTCGCCGATGATGGCTGCTTTGTGGCGGTCGCAGATGGCATCCGAGCGACGAAGGAGCACCGCACGAAGTCGATTGCGAGCTGCCTGCGCGTGCGGTCCCGTGCTCGCTTGCACGTAGGCGAGGTTCGCGCCCGAATCCCCGACGAAATGATAGGTCGACAGGTCGACGGGCTCGACCTTGTCGTCGAACGGAGGGATCCACGACTTCGTTGGAGGCTTGTCGATGACGACGGGATTGACCTGGAAAAGCCCCGCAGCGCAGCCCGCGAGTCCCAGCAAAGACACGATGCCGAGAGCATGGCTGCCTCGCAGGAAGGTTCGACGTTTCATGCAACGAGCCTCATGTTCCCGGCGGGGAGGAAGGGCGCGGGGCGAACCGAAAGGGCTGTCTGGCGGACTGGACGCCTGGGTCCGAAGACCAGGACACGTTCGCCTCCAGGGCTGGCGTTTTTGATGGCGGCGGCATCACAGCCCTACCGCTGAGCAACTTCAGTACCGCGGCCTCACGCCTCGAGCCGGCGGCTCGTGATGATCAGCGCGGCGCCGCGGCGGCGCCGTCGCCGCCCGGCGCCATGCTGTCGAGGATGTTCGCGCGGTGCCCGAGCGTGTGCGCGATCCCCGAGAGCAGCGAGAAGGCGCGCGACACGAGTACGAAGTCGATCGGCACCTCGACGATCGGGTTCTCGCGGATCGCGTCGAAGAGCTCGTCCGTCATCTCCTCGGTGAACTCGCCGCGGAACGCGCCGTCCTCCGAAGCGCCGATCATGCGGCGCGCGATCTCGAGGTAGGTCGACTCGTCGCCCGTCTTCGTGCGGAAGCCGAGCTCGCGGAAGGCGCGAATCATCGCCGCCTCGTTGTACGTCATCATCGAGAACATCAGCTCGAAGATGCCGAGGCCGAAGTTCTTGGGCAGCTCCTTCGCGAGCCCGAAGTCGACGATCACGAAGCGCGGGCCGGGCTGGATGAAGATGTTGCCGGGATGCGGATCCGCCTGGAAGAAGCCGTGCGCGAGGATCATCTGGTTGTAGATCGCGAGAAGTCCCTCGACGACCCTCCGCGGCCGGACGCCGGCGCGCTCGAGCGCGAGGCGGTCCGTCACCTTGATCCCCTCGACGAATTCCATCGTGATCACACGCTTCGACGAGAGCTCGCGATGGACGGCGGGGATCACGACGCGCTCCTCGTTCGCGAACATGCGCCGGATGCGCTCCGCGTTCTCGACCTCGCGCTCGAAGTCGAGCTCGAGCGCGAGATACTTCTGCAGCTCGTCCAGGAGCGGCAGAAGCGCCATCGGCTGCGGATCGAGCCGCTCGTAGATCTGGCAGATCCAGCGCGACGTCGTGAGATCGGTCTGCACGATGTCGTCGATGTCCGGGTAGCGCACCTTGACGGCGACGTCGCGCCCGTCGGGAAGCCGCGCGCGGTGCACCTGCGCGAGAGAAGCGGCCGCGACGGGGATCTGCGCGAAGTCGCGGAAGATCGAGCCGATCGGGGCGCCGAGATCCGCCTCGACGACGGCGCGGATCTGCTCGAACGGCCGCGGCGGCAACCGGTCCTGCGTTCGCGAGAGCGTGCGCACGTAGGCCTGCGGGAAGACGTCCGAGCGCGTCCCGACGACCTGGCAGATCTTGATGAGGAGCCCCTTCAGCGCCGTCGCCGTCTCGAGGATCTGCTCGGCGTTCCGCTGGTGGACGCCGCTCATGTCGCGTGCGGCCGGGTCGTTGCCGACGAGCCGGTCCCACCAGCGCGGTGTCTTGATGCGGAGGTAGACGGAGGCTGCCGTGTGGCCGATACGCCCGGCACGAATCGCGCGCTCCGCGACTCCGAAGACGCCGCCGGCGGCGGCGACCGCGCTCTCGACGACGCCCGCGACGCTCTCGGCGGCCGAGGTCAACGCGGCGCCGCCGCGGTCTCCAGGAGGAGGTCGAGCTTCTCGTCCTCGCCCTTCGGGAACGTCCAGCCGGCGTCGAGCTCCTCGAAGCGCGAAGCGATCCGGCTCGCTTCCGCGCGATCCTCGATCGCGGCGTGGATCTCCTCGCGCAGGCGCTCGCGATCCTCGCGCGGACGCGTCGAGACGATGCCGCGCAAGCCGACCTCGAAGAGCCGGTCGACGACGGTCGCGCCGGGAACGTGCGTCGTCCCGTCGGCGCCGACGAAGGTCCGCGCGCGCATCTCGGAGAGCGCCGTGCGGAGGTACTCGACATGCGCCTTCTCGTCCTGCTGGATGTGCGCGACCATCGCCGCGGCGGCGCGATTCTGCCGGCAGACCTCGGGGTCGCCGAGCAGCGCCTTCGCCCACTCGAAGACGTCCTCCGCGACGATCTCGATGATCATCACGCCCGTCAGGAAGGCGACCAGGTTCTCCGTCACGGCCGGAAGCTCGGGGAACTCGCGGCGGCGCTCCGGCCGGCGGCGTCCCATCATCATGCGGAGAAGGATGTCGCCGGGAAGCTCGGGCTTCGAGAGACCGAGGTCGCGCGCCGCCTCCCACATCTGCTTGTGCCCGCCCTCGCGGCGGTGCCCGGCCTCGTCGCGCGCGTGCGCTTCGACGAGACCGCCTCCGAGGTGCGCGATCGCGGTACCGCCGACGTCCTCGACGAACGTCGCGTGCAGGTCGGGCAGCGGCAGGTCGCGAATGCGGGCGCCGAATCCCTCGACGATCGAGATGATCGTGAGCGAGCGTGTGATCGGGTCGGTGATCCCCTCCTGCAGGAGATACTTCGCCTGCTCGTAGCTCGGGTAGTGCGGCGGGACGTACTCCGTCGGGAGGTTCAGGAGCGGCAGCCCCTCGCGGCGGAGCCGGTCCTGCCACGCCCCGATCGCCGGGAGGCGATGCAGCGTCCGCGGCGAGACGTAGCCCGACCCGATGAACCCGCCGTGGCAGAGGACGTCGCCGGCGATCAGGGGCTCTTCGTAGGCGTGGCTCGTCAGGAGCTCGTCGCGCGTGTACTCGAGGCGCATCGGCGTACCTCCTCCGCGAGCTTGCCCCCATCCCGGACGGCGTTCAACCGACCCGCCCCCCTGCCCCCTCGACGCAAGCCCATCCGCAAGGCAAACTGCCGCCCGATGTTGGATCGCGGGAGGAATCGATGACGGGCGGGCTTCTTTGGGGGGTCTTCGGCGTGGTCGTCGTGGTCATGCTGGCCCTCGACCTGGGTGTGTTCCACCGGAAGGCCCACGACGTCTCGGTGAAGGAAGCCCTCGGCTGGACGGTCGCCTGGATCGCGCTGGCGCTCGGCTTCAACCTAGCGATCCGGATCTGGATCGATCCGTCGACGCCGCCCGACATGCAGCGGCCGTCGGTCGAGTTCCTGACCTGCTACCTCACCGAGTACGCGCTCTCGGTCGACAACATCTTCGTCTTCCTGGTGATCTTCCGGTACTTCGGGATCCCCTCGGAGAGCCAGCACCGCGTCCTCTTCTGGGGCATCCTCGGCGCCGCCCTCATGCGCGCGCTCTTCCTCGTCGTCGGGATCGAGGCGATCGAGCGCTGGCACTGGACGATCTACGTCCTCGGCGGGCTGCTGATCGTCACGGGGATCAAGCTCCTCTTCCAGAAGGAGGAGGACCTCGACCCGGAGAAGAACTTCGTGCTGCGGCTCGCGCGCCGGTACATGTCGGTCACGGATCGCTACGAGGGCTCGAAGTTCTTCATCCGGCACCAGGGGAAGCGCTACGCGACCCCGCTCTTCCTCGCCCTCCTCGTCGTCGAGACGACGGACGTGCTGTTCGCGGTCGACTCGGTGCCGGCGGCGCTCGGCATCTCGAAGAACCTGTTCGTCGTCTACACCTCGAACATCTTCGCGATCCTCGGCCTTCGCTCGCTGTTCTTCGCAGTCGGCGGTCTGCTGAAGTACCTCCACTACCTGAAGTACGGGCTGTCGCTGATCCTCGTGTTCGTCGGCATCAAGATGCTCGTCTCGTCCTGGTCGCCGATTCCCGTCGAGGCTTCCCTGGGCGTGGTCGGCGGGATCCTGCTCCTCGCCATCGTCGCTTCGATGATTCGCTCGTGGATCGTCGGCAAGGAGGCGGACGCGGAAGCCGAGGAGCTGGTACGCGGCGTTCACGAGCGGAGGCATGAATGACGATCCTGTGCGGCACGGACTTCACTCCCGCGGCGAGCGGTGCTTCGGAGACCGCGGCTGCCCTCGCGGCGCGGCTCCAGGCGAAGCTGGTCCTCGTCCACGTCGACGAGCTCTCGACCGCCGTGGACGGGCAGACGTCGTCCGCCGCGGGCTCGGCCGGACGTCCCGCGATCGAGGAGAAGCTTCGCGCCGAGGCATCCCGGGTCGGCGGACGCGGAGTCACGATCGAGACCGCTCTCCTCGCGGGACACTCCGACGAGGCGATCTGCGCGGAGGCCGAGCGCGTCGGCGCGGACCTGATCGTCGTCGGCGCGCTCGGTCGCCGCAGCGGTCCGCGCTGGCGACTGGGCAGCACGGCGGATCGGATCGCGCAGCACGCTTCCTGTCCGGTGCTGGTCGCACGCAACCCGGCGCCGTTCGCGGCGTGGCAGGATGGCGGCAAGAACCTGAGCGTCGTCATCGGCGCCGACATGACGCCCTCGGCGGAAGCGGCGCTCCGCTGGGTGACGCGCCTCTGCTCCGCCGGACCGGTCACGTTGATCGGCGCGCACGTGTACTGGCCGCCGGAGGTCCGCGAGCGCCTGCACCTGAAGGGGCCGGTGCCGATCGGAAAGGGGCATCCCGAGGTCGACGCCACGCTCGCCCGGGAGCTCGGCGAGCGCCTGACGACGCCGGCCTGCGGCGTGCCACTCGACCTCCGCATCGTCGGCGGCCTCGGTCGCGTCGCGGATCACCTCGTCCAGATCGCCGAGGAGGAAGCCGCGGACCTGCTCGTCGTCGGCTCGCACCAGCGCACGCCGTTCGAGCGGCTCTGGCACGGCTCGATCTCGCACGGCGTGATCGACGCCGCGTCGATGAGCGTGCTGTGTGTCCCGCTGCGCGGGGCGGCCTGAGCCGGCCTTCCCCTCCGACCTCGCGATCGCCTGTTGACCCGCGCTCGCGGCCGGGTTAGTTACGGGTCGTAACGGCCGCCGAGCCGGGGAGAATGCGATGTCACGAGCGAGCGGAGCCCCGTCCTTCCAGAAATCGGCCTCGTTCGCTGCGATCGGCGCGATCGCCCTGATCGTCGCCGCGTGCGGCGGGGGCGGCGGCTCGAGCTCGTCTCTCACGCCGCCCACGGTCGATCCCGCCGATCCGCCCGATCCGGAGTGCGAGTCCTTCGACGGGACCTTCGAGGCGATCCAGTCCGTCGTCTTCGAGAAGCACGGCTGCACCCAGGACGTCTGCCACGGCGACGGCCGCCAGGGCGGGCTCGACCTCCGCGAGGGTGCCGCATACGCGAACCTGATCGAGGCGCCGTCGCTCGGTGCCCCGACCGCGCGCGTCGTGCCGGGCAGCCCGGACCGGAGCTACCTCTATCGCAAGCTCGCCGCGAGCACGCGACCGGGAAGCTTCGAGATCACCGGAAGCTCCATGCCGAGCGGCCTTCCCGCGCTCGGCGAGGACGAGCTCGAGGCGATCCGCCTGTGGATCAAGGCCGGCGCTCCGGAGACCGGCTCCGTCGGACATCCCGATACCGGCAAGGCGGACGACGTCGCCGATCTCCTCGACGCGTGTCTCCCTCCGGCCGGACCGATCACGATCCGTCCGCTCGAGCCGCCCGCGCCGGAAGAAGGCGTGCAGCTCGTGATGCCCGAGTACGATCTCCCCGCCGGGAAGGAGGTCGAGCTCTGCTTCGCCTCCTACTACGACTTCACCGGGCAGGTCCCGGAGGAGTACCTGAGCGAGGACGGAACGAAGATCCGCTACTTCGCGCAGGAGATGCGCCAGGACCCGCAGAGCCACCACCTCGTGCTCGACGTCTCGGGCGTCGAGATCGAGGACATTCATCATCCGTCGTACGGCGCGTGGACGTGCAAGGGAGGGGATCTCGACGGCTCGCCGTGCGAGCCGACGGACCTCGGCTCCTGCACGGGAGGCGGCATCTGCGGCGCCGAGCCGAAACCCTTGACGGGCTGCATCGGCTACGGGCCGAGCTCCCACTTCCTCACGATGGGCACGCAGGGCCTCGGCGGCGGCCAGACGACGCAGCTCTACGAGCAGTTCACCGACGGCGTCTACAACGAGATGCCCATCCGCGGCATCTGGTACTGGAACTCGCACGCGTTCAACCTCTCGCCGTCGGGCCACGGCATGAACGCGCGCATCAACTTCTACTTCGCGCGGAACCAGCAGTTCAGAGTCGAGCGCATCCCGGTCGACGTGAACGCGCTCTATGCCGCGGCGGGCATCGCGCCGTTCACGACCGAGACCGTGTGCCGCGACTGGGTGATCCCGCAGGACGGAAACCTGATCGAGCTGACGTCGCACATGCACAAGCGCGGCAAGCACTTCACGGTCGAGCTCGCCGACGGCACGCAGGTCTACGAGAGCCTCCTCTACAGCGATCCGCTCTACCGGAAGTTCGAGCCGCCGATGCTCTTCTCGTCGTCGGATCCGGCGGACCGCACGCTGCATTACTGCGGCCTCTTCAACAACGGCGTCGCCGAGGACGGCTCGCCCGATCCGGAGACGGTGACGCGCGCCTCGCGCATGCCGGACCGTGCGAGCTGCAAGCCCATCGCTTGCGCGGAGGGACGGATCGGCGAGCCCTGCGACGGCGTCGACGACGACGCGACGTGCGACACGTCGCCCGGCGCCGGCGATGGCTCGTGCGACGCGTGCGCGATCACCGCGGGCGTGACCACCGAGAACGAGATGTTCCTGATGCTCGGGTGGTACTACCGCGAGAATCCGCCGGCGCCGTGAGCGGCGCCTCGATCAGCTCGACGTCTTCGCCTTGAACCGCGCCGGGTCGTTGCGCGTGGCGCTCGGGAAGACCGCTTCCCAGCAGAGGCCTTCCGCGCTCTGGATCTGAGCCCTCAGCGGCAGACCGACGGGGAGGTCGGGTCCGCGAACGTTCTTACCGAGCGCGCTCGCCTTGATCGCGACCTTCTCGTGGACGCCCGACTTGAGCTGGAGATCGCGAAGCCCGTCCGGCGTCGCAAAGGGATCCTTCAGCTTCGTGACCGTGCCCGCAGTCCAGCAGGGCTTCGAGCTCGCCTCCTCCGAGCCACGGCAGTCCTCGTTCGCGGGCGCGAGGGCGGCGAACACGAGCGCGGGCGGACCGGACTCGTCGTACAAGCAGAGCGCGAAGTGATTGCTCGTGCCCGGATCGAAGTCGTCGGCGCTCGTCGCCTGGCCCTTCGTCCAGCCGAACGAGACCTTGTCGCGCAGATCGAGAAGGGAGTCGACGACGTCGATCTTCGCCGCGTCGCTGGTCCGGCAGCTCGACGCCGGCGTCGGAGCGCAGGCGAAGCCCCGCTCGTAGACCTCGATCCCCGGCAGCTCGCCGCCCAGGCGATACACGCGGCCATCGGGGCTCGAAAGATTGACCCAGCCCTCGCTCCCCGGCGCTCCCGCCACGTCGGCGAGGGCGATCTCGCCAGACGCGACGTCGCGGCGGAACACGCTGAGCAGCCCGTTCGAGTAGAGGTACTGCCCGTCCGCGCTGAGCGAAACTCCGCCGGTGATGTCGAAGACGCCTCCCGAGCCGTTGCGCACGAGCTGCAGGATGTCGAGCTCTCCGGTCGCGGCATCGCGAGAGTAGACGGCGATCGCGACGGGCGCGAGAGTCGGGAAGGACCCGGTTCCCGACGTGTAGACGTGCTCTCCGCCCGCACTGCAGGCGACCTCGCCGAGGTGACCGAAGCCCGGATAGCCGAAGTCGCCTTCGGAAGCGTCGTAGGAGGCTTCGAGCTGCAGGGCGCCCGTGAGCGCGTTTCGGGCGTACGCGTGCGTACCCGCGTCGAACCCCGGCGTCTGACCGTTCACGTAGACGTGACCGCTCCCCGGGCACGCGGCAATTCCGGTGATCCCGGAGATCTCGGGGTGAGCCTCGACGAACTCGAGCTCCCCGGAGGACGGATCGCGTGCGAACACGGAGAGCGCGCCCCCGACCAGGCTTCCGGCGTAGACGAACGAACCATCCCGGCTGACCGTGACCTTGGACGGTCCGTCGAGCCCTTCGACGCCTCCGACACCATCGCGCTCGACCTCGACGAACGCGAGCTCGCCGCTCGACGGATCCCGCGAGAAAGCGCTCAGCGCGTCGTCGTCCGCCGAAACGGCGTACACGTGTGCGCCGTCGTCGCTGATCGCGAGATCCGCGACGCTCTTCAATCCCGAGACGCCGTCCACGCGCTCGAAGAGCGTCTGGATCGGCGCGAGGTCCCCCGACACCGGATCGCGCTCGGCGACGGTGATCCAATCCCGGCCGAAGCGGAGGTAGGCATGCGCGCCGTCGGGCGAGAGCACGCCGCCTTCCGCGCCGACCAACGAGACGAGCGCGTCGGAGAAAGCCAGCGAGCCGGTGGCCGCGTCGCGCTCGTAGATCTTGATCGCCGGCGCGAGGTCGGCGTACGCGTGCCCGCCGTCCGGCGCGAGCAGGATGCCATCGGTCTCGACCTGCGTCGCGAATTCCTCGGCGAAGGTCAGTGCCCCGGTCGTCGGGTCGCGATCGAAGATCACGATCGCGAGATGGGACGTGTCGGTCTCGCCCGTGCTGACGTAGGCGTATGCCCCGTCCGAGCTGATATCGATGTGATGCGTCACCCCGTCGAGCGCGACGTTCTCGCTGTCCACGAGCGTCAGGGCTCCGGTGCTCGCATCGCGTGCGTACGTCTTCAACGTCTCGAACAAGCCTGCAGCCTGGAGCACGTAGAGGGTCTCTCCGTCGGGGTCGAGCGCGAGGTGCTGCACGGCGGTCGCCGGGACCGTGAGGGACGGCTGCGGCGTGATCGACCCGGTCGACGCATCGCGCGCGTACACGAACACGTCGTCCGCACCCACCGTTCCGTCCCGGGCGACGTAGAGATGCCCGCCGTCCGAGGAGAGCGCCGCGGAGCGGACGTCTCCCGAGACGGAGTCGCTCTCGACCGGAGTGAGCGTGCCGGTTCCGGCGTTTCGCGCGAAGGTCAGGATCTGCGAAGCGCGAACGGCGTAGAGATGAGCGCCGTCCTCGCTGATCCGGATCCAGCCGACGTCCAACGCCGGGTAGGCGGCGACGAAGCTCAAGGCACCTGTCGTCGCATTGCGAGCAAAGGCCTGGATCGAGTCGGTGTCCCACCGCGAAGCGTAGAGGTGCGATCCATCAGACGAGACGGCCAGTGCCACCGCGGAGGTGTTGTTCTCCACTTCGACGAGGCTCAGCGCTCCCGAGCCGAGATCGCGATCGAAGACGTAGATCCCATTCCGCGAAGCTATAGAGATGCTCTCCGTCGGGAGAGAAGCCGAGCCGGGCGGCACGGGGGATCGGCGAAGCGTCGCCGATCGTACGCTCGAGCTCGACCGTCGCGGTCGACTCGACGGCCTCGGCGGCCGCGGAGAAGAAGAGCGAGATCACGAAGAGCATGCCTGCCGAGCGATGAGGGACGGGCATTCGATCCTCCAGTCGCGCAGACGATACGTCGCTCGACCGGAGCTGGTCAAATGCAAATCGGACGAGGCGCGGCTCGCGCTTGCGCCCGTTCCCGGCTTGGGCTCTCTTCCTCGCATGAGCCTCCCCGCGCTCGCGATCGCGTTCTCGATCGCGCTGTTCGCCGGCTATCGCCTGTACGGGCGCTGGGTCGCGCGCCACTTCGGGCTCGACGACGCACGCGTCACGCCGGCGCACACGCACGCGGACGGCGTCGACTACGTCGCGACGCCGCCGTTCTACCTCTTCGCGCAGCACTTCTCGGCGATCGCCGCCGCGGGCCCGATCGTCGGGCCGATCCTCGCGTGCCAGACCTTCGGCTGGCTCCCGTGTCTCCTCTGGATCGGGCTCGGCGTCGTCTTCATCGGCGCGGTCCACGACTTCTCGAGCCTCGTCGCCTCGGTGCGCCACGGCGGCGGCTCCGTCGCGGAGATCGCACGCGTGCGGCTCGGCTCCGCTGCGGGACGCGCGATGCTCGCCTTCATCTGGATCGCGCTCGTCTACGTGATCGTCGCGTTCGTCGACATCACGGCGAGCTCGTTCGTGAGCGGCACCGAGGAGCTCGCGGCCGAGCGGAGCTTCAATCCGGGCGGCGCCGTCGCCGCGGCGAGCCTTCTCTACCTCGTCCTCGCCGTCGTGATGGGCTTCGTGCAGCGCTTCCTCGACCCGCCGCTCTGGCTCCTGACGATCGTGTTCGTCCCGGCGACGTTCGCTCTCGCCTGGATCGGGACGCACCTCTCGCACGTCTTCGTCTTCTCGCACGACCAATGGGCGCTGCTGATCCTCGCGTACTGCGCGGTTGCGAGCGTCGTGCCGGTCTGGTCGCTCCTGCAGCCGCGCGGCTACCTCGGCGGCTTCGTCCTCTACAGCGCGCTCGCGCTCGGCGTGATCGGCGTCCTCTTCGGCGGCTACGCGATCGAGCAGCCGGCGTTCAAGACGTGGGACGCGGGCGGCCTCACGGGCTCACTGTTCCCGTTCCTCTTCGTGACGATCGCCTGCGGTGCGTGCTCCGGCTTCCACGGGCTCGTCTGCTCGGGGACGACCTCGAAGCAGCTCGAGCGCGAGTCGCACGCGCGCGCCATCGGCTACGGAGCGATGCTCGCGGAGGGCTTCGTCGCATTTCTCGCGCTCGTCACGGTGATGATCGTCGCTCCGACCGCCGGCACCGATCTGCCGCCGGGAAAGATCTACGGCAACGGCATCGGCAGCTTCCTGACGCTCCTGATCGGGAAGGAGAGCCTGCCCTTCGCGGTGACGTTCGGCGCGATGGCGCTCTCGACGTTCATCTTCGACACGATCGACGTGTCGACGCGTCTCGGGCGCTACATCGTGCAGGAGCTCTTCTCGTGGCGGAGCCGGATCGGCGCGCTCGCCGGCACCGTGCTGACGATCGCGCCCGCCGCGCTTTTCCTCCTCTGGGGCGGCGAGGGCTCCTATCGCACGTTCTGGACGCTCTTCGGGGCGTCGAACCAGCTTCTCGCCGCGCTCACGCTCGTCGCAATCGCCGCGTGGCTCCGGCAGGAGGGACGACCGTTCGCGTTCGTCGCGGTGCCGCTCGTCCTCGTGATCGGGCTGACGCTCTGGGCGCTCGCGCGCTTGTTCACGGGAAGCGTCGCCGCGAGCCAGGGCGTCGACGTGGCCCTCGCGAACGCGATCGCCGCGGCCGCGCTGATCGCCCTCGCCGTCTTCCTCCTCTACAGCGGCTGGCGACGCCTGCGCGGAGGCGAGAGCGAGAGCGTTCTCCCGGCTACTGCGGACCCGTCTTGACGGGTGCCTGCGCCGTCTGCGCGTCCGGCGCGGCGGTCTCGGCTCGAGCGGTGCGCGTCGTCGGCATCCGCGCGGGCAGCGCCGTGCGACTCGCCGCGACGCGCCACGTTCCGTCGCTCAGCACCCAGATGTCCGTATGCAGTCCTCGCAGCGGAGGCAGCGGCCGACCCGAGGGGCCCTTCACGTTGACGAGCTCGAACTGCCCGTTCGCGAGCGCGATCTCGGGCGAGAGGAAGCGCAGCGAGTCGAGCGTCAGCGTGAGCCGCGAGCCCTCGTAGACGGTGTCGAGCTGATCCGCGAAGAGCTCGCGCACCTCGGTGCGCCCCTTCGCGACCCGTCCGTCGGCGCTGAAGTGGTCGGTCTCCTCGTCGTAGAGCTCGACGAGGCCGTCCGGATCTCCGCGGTTCCACGCTCCGGAGAAGCGGAAGTAGTTCTCGTAGAGGACCTGCTCCTCGAGGTTCACCTTCCTCGCGGCACCGAGAACCGGATCGGTCGTTGCCAGAACGGCGGCGAGCACCACGAACGCGACGAGTACGCTCCGCATGGCGGCCTCCTGCTTTCGCTCTACTTCGCCATCTTTCTTCCGTTCGCGATGAAAACGCAAGCTCGCCGGATCACTCCTCGAACTCACCGATGACGCAACCCGCCGAGAGCGGAGCACGCGCGCCGAGGAAGTATTCCTTGTACTTGCGGAAGCGACCCTGCAGGTGGGTGTCGATCTCCGCCTGGGTGTAGTCGAGGAGGTGGTGGACGGGGACCTCGAGCGAGTCCGCCGCCGCCTTGGACGCGTCGGCGTCCTCGACCGCGAAGATCACTCCGGCGAGGCCCTCGCCGCGCTCCTCCAGGAACGTCCGGATGCGGCTCTCCCGTCCGGGGAGCGGGGAGACGAGCTCGACGCCGGCGTTCCACGAGATCATGCAGCGCACGCCGAACTTCGCAGCGTCCTCCTCGTTCACCGGCTCGAAGCGGGCGCCGAGCAGGCGCTCGTAGAACGCGCGCCCCTTCTCGAGATCCCACACCGCGATCGTCACACGATTCACACCACGCTGCTTCACGAAGCCTCCCGTCGCTCGCGTTGACTCATGGTCCTCTCCCGCGGAAGAATCCGACCGCACGTTCGAGGAGAAGTCGATGCCTTCGCAGATCCAGACCGAGACCGTCAAATCCACCGCCGGGGGCGCGTCCCTCGAGAGCTTCCGCGCCGTCGACGAGCGCCGCACCGGCAAACGACCGGGCGTGCTCGTGTTCCACGAGTGGTGGGGGCTCGACGATCACATGAAGCGACGAGCGCGCATGCTCGCGGAGCTCGGCTACACCGCGCTCGCGGTCGACATGTACGGCGACGGCCAGGTCGCGGCCGACGCGGCGGAGGCGAATCGGCTCATGGGAGGGCTCCTCGGCGACCTCCCGGCCGCCGAAGCCCGCCTGAAGGCATCGCTGCAGAAGCTCGCCGGCGATCCCACGGTGGACGCGAGCCGCATCGGCGCGATCGGCTACTGCCTCGGCGGCGCGATGGTCCTGCACGCGGCCCGCCTTGGCCTGCCGCTCGCGGGCGTCGTCAGCTTCCACGGCTCTCTCGGCTCGTTTCACACGCCGGCGCCGGGATCCGTCCGGGCGAAGATCCTCGTCTGCCACGGCGGTGCCGACGTCCTCGTCCCGGACGATCAGGTCGCCGCGTTCAAGCGGGAGATGGACGCGGCGAAGGCCGACTACCGCGTGATCGTGTACGACGGCGCGCTGCACGGCTTCACGAATCCCGCCGCGACCGAGAGCGGGAAGAAGAACGGCCTGCCGCTCGCGTACGACGCAGCGGTCGACGAGCGCTCGTGGAAGGACATGAAAGACTTCTTCGCGAAGGCCTTCGCCCGAGCGTGAGTTTCCTCGCGCGGTGTTCATCGCTGTGCCGGCAGCTACCTCGCCGAGCTGGAGATGGATTCTCTGCTGCGCGCGATGGCGGCACGCGTCGCTCGCATCGAGATCGGAGAATCGAAGACGGCCCTCAACAACGTGCTGCGAGGACACCGCGGATTCGAGGTCGCCTTTCACGCCTGAGCGGCCCGAGAGGTGCGCGGGATCGGGACCTGTTGTAGGGCACCCGGAATGAGCGAAACCCCCGCCCCGCTGCGCTTCGGCGCCTTCCTCGCGCCGTTCCACCCCGACGACGAGAACCCGACCGAGCAGCTCCACCGCGATGTCGCGCTGATCGAGCACCTCGAGGCCTGCGGCTACGACGAGGCCTGGATCGGCGAGCATCACTCGGCGGGCTTCGAGATCATCGCCTCGCCGGAGCTGTTCATCGCGCACGCGGCGGCGAAGACGTCGCGGATCCGCCTCGGCACGGGCGTCGTCTCGCTGCCGTACCACAACCCGTTGATGACCGCGGATCGCATCCTGCTGCTCGATCACCTGACGCGCGGGCGCGTGATGTTCGGCGTCGGCCCGGGCCAGCTCCCGACCGACGCGTTCATGATGGGTATCGACGTCCCGCAGCAGCGCCGTATGATGAACGAGTCCCTCGACGCCGTCGTCCCGCTGCTGCGCGGCGAGATCGTCACGTGCAAGACGGACTGGTTCGAGCTGAACGAAGCCCGACTCCAGCTTCCGCCCTACCAGCATCCGATGGTCGAGATGGCGGTCGCTTCGGCGATCTCGCCGACGGGCGCGATCGCGGCAGGCCGGCACGGCATCGGCCTCCTCTCGCTCGCCGCGAGCGGCATCGAGGGCTACGCGCAGCTCCCCAAGCACTGGCAGGTCTGCGAGGAGACCGCACGCGCGAGCGGGAAGCATGTCGATCGCCGCAACTGGCGGCTCGTCGCGCCGATGCACATCGCCGAGACCCGCGAGCAGGCGCGCGCCGCCCTCGAGCACGGCACGCTGCGACTGATGCGCTACCTCGAGCACCTCGGCGGCGGCCTGCCGCCGTACGCGAATTCGACGGACGCGACGCTCGAGGAGTGGAGCACGAAGGGCATCGTCGCGTTCGGCCGGATCACGATCGGCACGCCGGACGACGCGGTGGCGATGATCGAGGAATTCCGCCGCCAATCGGGCGGGTTCGGCGCCTTCCTTCTCCTCGCGCACAACTGCGCCGATCCGGTCGCCACACGGAAGAGCTACGAGCTGATCGCGCGCTACGTGATGCCGGCGGTCAACCGCATGAACCGCAACCGCGGCGCGAGCCTCGACTGGGCGAAGGCCAACAGCGGCAAGTTCATCGGCGCGATGTTCCAGGGCATCGGCGGCGCGATCCAGCAGTACGAGGACGAGCGGAAGAAGCGCGGCGGCGCCGGCACCGCCTGGGTGGACGCGCCATCCGAGCTGACCGAACCCGACGCATGAATTCCCGTCTCGATCGACCTCCGACCCGATACCTCGAGCGCCTCGAGGTCGATCGCTTCCGGTCGTTCAGGACGACGATCCGCGAGATGGGCGAAGGGTTCGTGATCCTCGACGTCTCCGGCGCGTCCGACACCAGGGGCACCCGACTTCCCGACGGCGTCGCGCTGGCCGGGCAGCAGGTCACGGCCGGGTCGCTCACCGTGCGCCTCGACGTCCTCGGCTCGCGCACCTTCCGCTACCGGTTCGCGCTCGGCAGCGATGTGCCGGCAGGCGACACACCGATGCTGGCGACCGGCGTGCGCGTCGTCGACACGGCTCGTTGCGAGCGGACCGCCGCCGGAGTGTCCATCACCACCAGCGACGCATCCATCGAAGTGGAGGTGCCCGAGGCCGGCGGGCCGACCCTGCGGGTTCGACGCGCCGGCGGACAGCTCGTCGGCACCGTCGGGGGCGGCGAGTCGAACCGGATGGGCGCGTGGGACTCGTTCCCCACCGGCATCTGCCGCACGCCCGTGCAGGGCCACCGGCTCGCGACCGAGGTGTTCTCGATCCGCGAGGACGAGTGCGTCTACGGATTCGGGGAGCAGTTCGGCCGGCTCGACAAGGTCGGCCAGACGATCGACGTGAACATGGAAGAGGCAATGGGCACCGTCACCCCGCGGGCCTACAAGAACGTGCCGTTCTGGGTCACCACCGCGGGGTGGGGCGTGTTCGCCAATCACGACGCCCGGCTCACCGCCTGGATCGGCAGCCGCTCGACGCCTCAGCTCCAAATCGCGGTCGACGACGACTGGTTCGACGCGTTCCTCTTCGTCGGCGACGTCCGGCAGGTGCTTGACGCCTACACCGAGCTGACGGGCCGGCCGAACGTGCCGCCGGACTGGTCGTTCGGGTTCTGGCAGTCGAAGATCTCCTACTCCTCGGCCGCCGAAACCCTCGCGGTCGCCGAGCGGATGCGGGCCGAGGACCTGCCCTTCGACGTGCTGCACCTCGACACCCACTGGTTCCGCCGGGACTGGTTCTGCGACCTCGAGTTCGACCCCGTGCGTTTCCCCGACCCAGCCGGCTACCTCGACGCCATGCGGGAAATGGGCGTCAAGGTGTCGCTGTGGCAGCTGCCCTACATCCCCGCGGGCTCGGCGCTGTTCGACGAGCTGGCGGCGGTCGACGGGTTCGTGCGCCGCGAGGACGGCAGCCTCTACGACGTGGGGCTCTGCTACACGCCGGGCTGGGAGGGCGGACCGGTCGGATGCATCGACTTCACGAACCCCGACGCCGTCGAGGTCTACCAGCAGCGGCTCGGCAAGCTGTTCGACCTCGGTGCCCGGGCCATCAAGGTCGACTTCGGTGAACAGGCACCCGTCGACGGCATCTACCACGACGGCACACCCGGTCACCGGATGCACAACCGGTACCCGCTGCTCTACGATCGAGCCGTCGCCGAAGTCACTCATGCCCATACCGGCGAGTGGATCATCTGGGCTCGATCGGCGTTCGCCGGCTCGCAGCGATATCCGCTCCACTGGGGCGGCGACTCCTCGGCGCGGTGGGACAACCTCTTCGCCAACGTCGGCGGCGGCCTGTCTCTCGGCCTGTGCGGGTTCCCGTTCTGGAGCATGGACATCGGCGGCTTTCTCGGCGAACCCGACGACGACCTCCTCATCCGCTGGCTCCAGGCAGGCCTGTTCCTCTCCCACAGCCGTATCCACGGGTTCGGCAACCGCGAGCTCTACGACCGCGGCGCCACCACCGACCTGGCCCGCGACCTTCTCCACCTGCGGTATCGGCTCCTGCCGTACCTCCTCGGCCAGGCTCACCGCGCCGCGGCTGTCGGCGTTCCCCTGGCCCGGCCCCTCGTCGTCGATCACGCAAACGACCCCACCACCTGGCACCTCTCGAACCAGTGGCTCCTCGGCGACGACCTCCTCGTGGCCCCGGTCGCGACTCCGGACGGAAGCCGGCGCGTCTACCTGCCCGAAGGCGACTGGGTCCATTGGTTCACCGGCGAGCACCACCACGGCCCCACCTGGCTCACTACCCACAGCCCGATCGACCACTTCCCGCTCTACCAGCGGGCGGCGTCGCTCATCCCGCTCGGCCGAGTCATGGCCCACGTCGGGGCCCGCCCCACCGACCTGCTCACCCTGCGCGCCGCCGCCCCGAACGCCACGTTGGACTGGCGAGGTGTGGCGCGAGTCGACGGTGAAGTCGTTGCGGTCACCACCAACCGACGCGATCCCACCGTCGTCGTCCAGGGACTTCCGCCGAGCGTCGACGTCCGCGTGGTCGACGCGTCCGGGGACACCGTCGACCGCCCGATCCGACGAATCTGAACATGCGAGTCCGTGAGGCGGTCAGGCGCTTCACGGTCGTCGGCCTTCCCGCCGCCGGTCAATCGACGATCGACGCGACGATCGGAGCGAGGAACTCGGAGTCGTCCCAGCCGCCCTCGGGCGCCACCGTACCGGCTCCCTCGATCAACCCGTCGCTCGGAATGAGCGGCCACAGCGAGGGGTTCGCCATCGGCTCCCCGGGATACTTGTCGCTGCGGAACCGCCTGCAGGCGGAAGGCGCGGGAGTGGCGGACAATGACAGGCTGATGGCGACTGCACCCCACGACTTCCCTCCGAGGATCTTGAAAATTAGAAGCCTACTATCTATTTTTCATCCATGCCGCTGCGGCCTCGAATCGCTGCTCCGCGCCTCGTCTCGGTCTTGCGCCGAGCGCCCGCGCTCGCGCTCCTCGGTGCCCGACAAGTCGGCAAATCGACCCTCGCCCGTCTCGCGTTCCCGGATTTCACTTTCGTCGACCTCGAGCGACCCGTCGATCTGGAGCGCGCCGCTCGCGATCCCGAGTTCCTGCTCTCGCAATCGTCGCGTCTGGTCATCGACGAGGCACAACGCCTGCCCGAAATCTTTCCCGTTCTTCGCAGCCACCTCGATCGCCACCCCGGACATCGGATCGTCCTGCTCGGCTCGGCCTCCCCCGGACTGGTGCGCAAAATCTCGGAGTCACTCACGGGACGCGTTGCGCTGTTCGAGCTCGCAGGCATCTCGATCCTCGAGCACCCGATCGAACCGCTGTGGCTGCGCGGCGGGTTCCCCCGGCTTCACTGGACCCGCCCCCGTGCCGATCCCGCGAACTGGTACCCCGCGTACGTTCGCACGACGCTCGAGCGCGACATCCCGCAGCTCGGTGTCCGCATCGCCGCCGCCCGGCTGCGAGCTTTGCTGACGATGGTCGCACACGCGCAGGGCAGCGTATCGAACCTGAGCGAGCTCGGAGGCTCGCTCGGCATCAGCTATCATTCGGTGGCGCACATTCTCGACGTCCTCGAAGGCGTCTTCCTCGTGCGTCGCCTGGCACCGTACGCCGCCAACCTCCGCAAGCGGCTGGTCAAGAGCCCGAAGCTGTACGTGCGAGACACGGGGATCCTCCACTCGCTTCTTGGCGTCGGGCACCGGAGGCAGGGACTGCTGAGCCATCCCAAGGCCGGCGCCAGCTTCGAGACGTTCTGCATCGAACAGATCATCCAGCACGCCCAACTTCGTGATCCGTCGGCTGAGGCGTTCTTCTACCGGACCCACGGGGGGACGGAAGTGGATCTCCTGCTCCGGCTGCGCGGCGCCCTGCTCCCTATCGAGATCAAGCTCGGCCTCGGCGTTCCCGACCTGCGGGGGCTCGAGGGGTGCATGCGCGATCTGGGGCTGCGTCAGGGGTTCGTCGTGAACCTCTCGACGGAGAGCGTCGAGGTGCGGCGGGGGATTCGGATGGGGGGATTGCGGGAGGTGCTGGGGTGGCTGCAGTTGGTGCCGGAAGGCTAGCCCGCGCTTCTCCTCCTCGGCCAAGCTCCTTCACGGTCGTCGGCCTTCCCGCCGCCGGTCAATCGACGATCGACGCGACGATTGGAGCGAGGAACTCGGAGTCGTCCCAGCCGCCCTCGGGCGCCACCGTACCGGCTCCCTCGATCAACCCGTCGCTGGGAATGAGCGGCCACAGCGAGGGGTTAGCCATCGGCTCCCCGGGATACTTGTCGTAGTGCCCGTTGCGTACCACCACCAGATCGAGGCTCGGGATGACGTAGATGAACTGGCCATCGTGACCGCGAGCCGAGAAGTACTCGGGGAGATCGTCCGTACCCTCGCTCAGCCACCACTGATAGCCGTAGCCGGCATAGGAGGGGCTCGGTGAGAGCGACGCGGCGACCCAGTCGGCGGATACGATCCGGGCACCGTCCCACTCGCCACCGCGCAGGTACAGTAGGCCGAACCGGGCAAACTCGCGGCTCGGCGTATCGACGCAGCAGTAGGTGACCGTCTGCCCCTCGGCGTCGCGCCACCAATCGACCGGCGCCATCCCGATCGGACGGAGGAGCTTCTCGGCCGCATACTCGCCCGCGTTTCGGCCGGTCACCGCCTCGAGCACGCCCGAGAGCAGCATCGTGTCGCCGCTCGAATAGCTGAAGAAGGTCCCCGGCGGCACTGCGAGCGGCCGCGAGGCGACGTACGCGAGCTGGTCGCTCTCGCCGAGGATCATCTGGATGATGTCCGACGAGGACAGGTCGCCCGGGTCGTAGCTTTCGACCCAGTCGAGACCGGTGGCCATCTGCAGCACGTCGCGCAGGGTGATCGCCTCCTTGTCCGTCCCACGCCAGTCGGGGAAGAACTCGGCCAGGCGCACGTCGACGCCCTCGATCAGGCCCTCTTCGATCGCGATGCCGATGGCGGCACTCGTGAAGCTCTTCGCGACCGACCAGCTCGTGGCGAACGAAGTCTCGTCGCGTCCGGTCTCGTACCACTCGGCGACGATCACCCCGTGGCGCACGACGACGACGCCCTGGGTGTGCTTCTCGGGCCGGAAGGCGTACTCCCGCGCGCCCTCGAGCACCGCGGCATCCATCCCGTGCTCGTCCGGAGCCTCCACCGCCCAGCCGCTGGTCGGCCAAGCCGTGCCGCCGCCGCCGTTGCCGTCGCTGCAAGCCGCGAGGGCTGCGGCGAGAGCGGCGATCACTCCCAGTCGGAATGCTGCAGCGGTGCTCATGTACGCTCCTTCCCCCCGGCTCTTTACGCGCAAGCCGGGGCGCCGTCGAGTCGGCTCGTGCTCTCGTCCCGTTGCTCGCGCCGCTGCAGGCCACGACTGTTGCGGGCGAAGACGTGGACCGCTTCGCCGCGAAGGAGTAGGACCCGAGCCGATGTCGAAGATACGTCCACGGCTCGGGTTCGGAGTTCAGGTCGCCTGCGCGGCGATGCACTGGCCTGAGGTCCGCGATCTCGCGCAGGCGGCGGAGGACCTCGGGTACCACAGCGTCTGGCTTCCGGATCACTACGTCGCGACGCCGGACGGAGCCGATCCGGATCCGCACCTGCCGCTTCTCGACGGCTGGACGACGATGGGCGCCCTCGCGCAGGCGACGAGCCGCATCCGGATCGGTCCGCTCGTCGCGAGCAACACGTTCCGGCATCCCGCGATCCTCGCGAAGATGGCGGCGAGCCTCGATCACCTGAGCGGCGGACGCTTCGAGCTCGGCATGGGGATCGGCTGGTTCGACTTCGAGCACACGTCGTTCGGGATCCCGTTCCCCCCGACACCGGAGCGGCTGCGCGCGCTCGAGGAAGCACTGAAGGTCGTCCGCGCGCTCTGGACGGAGCGCGAGGTCACGTTCGAAGGCCGTCATTACACGCTCGCGGGCGCGATCTCGGAGCCGAAGCCGCTGCAGCGCCCCGGACCGCCGCTCGTGATCGCTTCGAGCGGTGAGAAGGTCGGCCTTCGCCTCGTCGCGCAGCACGCGGACCACTGGAACACCTACCGGCCGGTCGAGGAGTGGTCCCGTCATTCGCGGATCCTCGACGAGCACTGCGCGCGCGTCGGCCGCGATCCCGGCTCGATCGTGCGCTCGGCGATGCTCCCGCTCTACCTGAAGGTCGACGAGGCGGTACAGAAGAAGCTCGACGCCTGGGGCGGCGAGGCCGGACGCGGCTGGTTCCTCGTCGGAGACGACGCGGAGATCGATCAGCGGCTCGCCAGCTTCGTCGCGGCGGGCGCGGATCTCATCATCGTGCAGGTGGACGCCGCGCGCGACAACGCCGCCACGCTTCGCGCGTTCGCCGAGCGCTTCTTCTGAGGGTTTTCGTACGACCCCGCTTCGAGCCCCTTCGTTTCATTCTGGGGCGGTCGCGGCGGCAGAGCTCGGAAGCCCACCGCCCTGCTTCTCGAGCTGGATCAGCTGCTCGACGATGCGGAAGGAACGGTTCGAGACGCGGACGCTTCCGGCGAAGGGCGTCTGCGTCTCCTTGATCAGGACGAGCGTGTAGCCGATCGTCGCGGTCAGCACCGCCGTGATGATCGCCTGCGGCCAGAGCCGTCTCATCCCGAAGAAGTAGGTGAAGCCGACCGTCGCGATCGCGAAGAACACGAGGAAGTACCAGATCACGTCGGGCAGCCCGGAGCGCGCGTAGATCAGCCGGTGGCGTCGGGCGTCACCGAGGTCGTCGAGCCTGTCCAGGGTCACCTGGTAGAGCGCGACTTCCCAGCTCTGGCTCGGCTTCGAAGCGAGGATCGAGCTCCACGCGGCGAAGTAGAGCTTCTGCGTCTCCTCGCTGAGGCGACCCTGGTTGAGCTGCGCCCACTCGTCGTGGATCACGCTGTCGAGGTAGTCGGCGATCGCGCCGCGCAGGTTCGTGCGCGTCGGCTCGCTGAAGCCGCCCGCGTGGAAGTGGAGGTCGCCGAGCGCGTTCGCTTCGAGCTCGACGTTGTTGCGCGCCTCCTCGAAGCGCTCCCACGACAGCACGAGGACGAAGGCGAGGATGATCCCGTAGAGGCCGCCGAGGACGGCGAACGCGATGCCGGCGACCTCGTGCTGCTCCTGGAGGGTCTCGAGCGCGACCCGTCGCCGCACGAGGAAGAGCCCGAGCAGCGACGCTCCGATGAAGACGAGGATCAGGACGAAATCCGAGAGCATCCTTCTCCCATGAAGAATGAAACCCGGAACGGCAAGTCGCGGGGGCTTGAGCCGCGTCCGTGCGCCTCGCTACCGTGCTCGGCATGCCCGAAGACCTCGCCGCACTCGATGCCTTGATCGCCCGCAGCGTGCGCTCCGCGACCCCCGCGGTCGCCGAGTCGCTCGCCTACCCCGAACGCCAGATGACCGGCGCGGAGCTGGTGGAGATGCTGAAGGCCGCGCGCCTGATCGCGATGACGACCGTCGGCGCGAACGGCCAGCCGCACGTGGCTCCCGTGCATGCCGAGCTCGACGGGACGACGCTCCGGCTCGTGATCTACGAGAACACCGTCCGGCGGCAGGACATCCGCGAGAATCCGCGCGTCGCCTTCACCACGTGGAAGGACGGTGCCGCCGTCATCCTGTACGGACGCGCGCGCGAGGTTCCCGGCAGCCTGCGCGAGTCGCGACCGGGGCGAAGCGGGGCGGCCCGGCGCGTGGTCGGGATCGAGGTCGCCCTGACGCGCGTCTACGCGATGCGCCCGCCGCCGCAGAGCGGCGCGGCGTGACGCTGGAGCTGACGCATCGGCTCGCGACGAGCGCGGACCTGCCCGAGCTCCGCGAGCTCATGCAGGGAAGCCTTCGCGCGCGGCGGCGGCCTCGCAGAGCGAGAGCACGAGGCGTCCGATGCCGCGGCGGGCGAACGCTGGATGCGTGGGGACCTCGACCGCGTGAGCCGCGTCAGCCCCGTGCGCCGCATGAGCCCCGTGCGCCGCATGAGCCCCGTGCGCCGCGTCAGCCCCGTGCGCCGCATGAGCCCCGTGCGCCGCGTCAGCCCCGTGCGCCGCATGAGCCCCGTGAGC
>Ga0194128_10003795_pt1 | contig 22739 bp, 20 predicted proteins | sample TA2KigCa65mmetaG_FD_148650 | JGI IMG/M metagenome (GOLD analysis project Ga0194128, IMG submission 148650) | Freshwater microbial communities from Lake Tanganyika, Tanzania - TA2015037 Kigoma Deep Cast 65m | ecosystem: Environmental > Aquatic > Freshwater > Lake | place: Tanzania: Lake... | reverse complement strand
GCGCGACATGAGCATTCATTGCTATTCGAATAGCATCGACCTTGATCTGCCGGTTTCATCGCCATTGTCCGGTGAGAGTAAACGCCGCCCAAAAATACGGATTGGAAAAATCTTTGGAGCGCAAGAGGGCCAACTGCGCCTCACGCCAGGCTTGTGTGCGTGGTTTTCCGGAACGCCATCGAGCGATGAATTCCGTCATCAATTGTTGCGTCGCGGCATCGCTGACAGGCCAATGGCTGGCCAGAACCGTTTGCGCTCCGGCAATCCGAAACGCGCGGCGCAACGACATCACTCCTTCTCCGATTTTGACTTCTCCCGTCCCCGTGTCACAGGCGCTCAGAATAACGAGCTCTGTGCCCTGCAAATTGAGCAACGCCGCTTCCTGGCCCGTTAACAGACCGTCCTCGCTGATGGAATTGGTCATTTGCAGCGCATGGTTCGCCCCGGCTAAGGCGATGCCGCATCGAACCAACGGGCTTTCCCAATCATCGGTTCGTGGCCCAATCCTTTTCGTGTCAAACATAAGCCGGTCGCGGAACGCGTCCGTACGTTTCAGTTCCTGGTCGGTTAAGAAGAATCCGTGCGTCGCCAAATGGAGCACGCGCGGCGAAGCGACCGATTTGATTTCCGATTCTCGCGCTTGTGCCCCAAGACGGAGGCGCGAGTCTTTGCCCAGCAAGTCCGCCACAGACCGGGCCTCGGTCTCGCTCTGCTTCAGTGGCTTGAATTGCCCACCACGATAGGCGCGACTCAAAGCGGGTGTCTGAGTCGCCGCCAAATCTAGCGGAAAAGGTGTCCCGTTCGTTGGAACTACGCGCGAACGTGGGACGCTTCCAGCCAAGTCCAAATCAAAATCAGGATTGCCGATGACCAGCGGCGCAGAAGTCGATTGTTTCGGCGGGTCACGGGCCAATCGAAAAACTTCTCGCCCACTGGTGACATAGCTGATCGTTTTCGTCTCGATTAAATACTTGCCTTCGTCGAGCAGCATCTCGAACGGCACGCGGCTCAATTCGCCGTCCGGGCAAACGATGAGATGCGCCACGTTCGTCAAATGTTTGGCCAGCGGCGTGTAAACTAAATCGTTCAATCGTTGAAGGATCGGTTGCAGGCGCTTCGGTGCAATTTGCCCGGAGGCCATCGACTTGGCGAATTGCCCGACGGCTTCATCGATCGGCGCAGCTTCGCCCAAGTCCACACGCTGGGCCGTGGCTTTGGTCGAGTCTTTCGGCGAGTGGAACGTGAGATACGCAGCATAACGAGGTTCTCTCCTCGAATTGGTTTTCGCCGTAAAATCGAAGCGCACATATTTCACCAAGTCAACCAGCGCATTTTGAGGCCGGACGGCTTGCGCAATATCATTGAGCGTTAATTCCCTTTCCAGGACCGTTGCACCGACCGGCGTCTTTCGTTCCCACAACGTGGCTTCGATTCGCCAAAGCTTGTCGTCGAGTTCGCGAAGTTGTGCTTGCCGTTTCTCGCTTGCTGGCTGGTTTTCCAAGAGCCGCGCAGCCTCGGCCTTTAGCTCTCGTTGCTTGTCGCGAAAACTGCGTATGTTCTCGTCCGAATCAGCATCGAGAGCGGCTTCGGCGACACGAACCTCCTCGAGCAACGATTTTGTCAAAGCCGACACTTCCGCTCCCGCTTGTGCAACCATTGCGGGATCATGTGGAGCAGCGTTGGCGCACAGCGAATAAAAGATGTCGGAATGATAGGCGACGCGGGATGATGCCGTTAGAGACTGATTGTCTGTTGCCCGAAGGTACCGCAAAAGGAGATAACGTCTTTGTCGCCGAGATGCTTCGGCGTATGTGGCGACTGCCTCCAAACGCTTCCCTTGATCCCGTTGGAGCAAAGCCACATTTCGAAGTACGGACGCCACTGTGGGATGGTCAGTTCCGTAACATTTCTTGGTCAGATCAAGGCTGAGCAGGTACATCCCAAGGGCATTGTCGTACTCGCCCCGTGAGTCGTAAACCAATGCAACGTTGTTGAGCGCCACGGCCACCGTAGGATGCTCGGCTCCAAAGGCATGTTCACTAATCTTCAAGCTTCGGAGCAGCAGATCCAGGGCTTTTGCCGAATCCCCATTGTCGGCGTAAAGCAAACCCATTTGGTTCAAGACTGAAGCTGCCATGGGGTGCACTGGGCCCACGGTTTTCTCAAGAATGTCCAAAGCCTTCTGATACGTTTCCGCCGCAAGTTGAAAATTGGTTTGCTCTCTATAGAGTCCAGCAAGATTGGAAAGCGTCGCCGCGAGGTCAGGATTATCCTTGCCTAGGAGGTTTTCCTTCAGTTCAAGACTACGTTGATACATCGCCACCGCCTCCGTGTTGTGGCCGAGCTTTTGGTAGAGAAATGCGAGGTTATTCAAACAGATTGGCACGAAGCGGCTTTTTGGCCCGTAGAACTTTTCGTAAATATCTAAAAGCTGTTCGTAATACACCAATGACGATTCGTAATGGCCGAGGTCCGAACCGATTCGCGCTACAAGATCAAGGTAAGAAATGGCTATATGGGGATGGGCCATGAAGATGTTCTGGAGGGATTTCGGTGCTCGATTTAGAACCTCCTGTGCTCTCACGTAGTCGCCCTGGCTTGCGTATATTTCAGACAACTTGATTAGGCCCGCGGCGACATCGGGGTGTTCGTGCCCGAATATCGTCTCACGCATTTGTAAGCTTCGGAGGCATAGCATCAATGCAAACTGATAATCGCCGCGTTCATCGTAAAGGCAGGCTAGATTGAACAGACTCGTCGCAACATCAGGATGTTCTGCTCCGAGGGCCTTTTCTCGAATACCTAAGCTTTGAGTGCATTGAGTCAAAGCGTCTTTGGTTTTTCCAAGAGCCCTATAAACGCCTCCATGGGCGTCGAGCAAATTTGCGACGTTGGTGGAGTCCCTGCCGAAGATTTTCTCTGCGGTCACTATGGATTGATTGAGCAATTCTAACGCTTGCACGAAATCGCCTGATCGGTAACTGGCATCTGCCTTTGCGAAGTATTCTTCGACCGACTTTGTGAGGGCGGAAGCCGGGATGGTGAAGTTTTCTAACGGGCGGTTTTGGGTTATAGCATTGTCAGATTGGATCTCGTGGGCACTGCGAGTGCTCCGCTCGGCGGTGAGAGACTCAGCAAGGCGGCGTCCGAGGTTTGCTTCCTCCATATCAAAGGCACGCTGGTGGAGGGCGACGGCACGGCTGTAATCCTTGAGCAGAAAGAGAATATCAGCCGTGCTGGAAAGGGTTGAGATCAGATTCGTATGCGTGCTTCCGAATGCTTTTTCTTGTACTGACAGAAGCCGCTCGCTGATCGATGCTGCTTCACGAAGATTTTTGTTTCGCAAGTAAACTGAACTGAGAGTTGTGAGGGCGGCGATCAGGACGTTGTCATGGTTATCCAGATCAGGGTTTCTCTCAATCATGTTCAGGCTCCGCTCCAAGATGGGGATCGCCCTATCTGAATCGCCTTCCCTAGATCGAAGACTGCCTATCGTGACCAGGAGCATGACCAATTTCGGACTCTCTCGTCCTAAGGCCGTTTCAAGGGGCAGCAGAGCTTGTTCATACAGGAGAAGAGCCTCCCTTGTATTCCCTTTGTCATAGGCCGCCTTCGCCCGCTCCAGCATTTGATTCAGCGAAAGCTGCGCTTCCATCGGCATTTTATTGTCCGGTTCTGCAACCTTGGAATCATCCTGAGCGATGACGGTGTTTGAGCACCACAGGGACATTAGAGAAATAGAAAGCGTGTGTCGCAGCACGATTCGAGCTTTCGTGAGCAGTTTAGCCACGGTCGGATTGAAAACCTTCCAAGACGGAAAATCAATGACAGGATCGTCTTGATGAAGCGTGTGCAGCGCTAGCAGAAAAGACGGGCCTCGGTCCACACGGCGGAGACCCGCCTTTGTCGATTCGCGGAGATCGCGGTCAATAGGTTCGAAGTTTGTAGCTGCGGTTGAGGCTCGGCATGGTTTGGAGTCCACTTCCAAAGCCGCCGCCAAGAGATCGGCCGGAACTTCTGGAATCGTATCGCGGCAACGTGAAGGTTGAACCTGTCCCGAACTGATGGCGGGGCGAAACGTATCCCGGTTGCTGCGATGGGTAACCGCGATAGCTCAGGTTATCGAAAGGAATGCCGTTGGCGGGCGTTCGATAATACGGCGCAACGTAAGTTCCATTGCTGCGGAAGTGGCCGCGGACGATGTCGGCTTGGGCGGCGACGGCGGTGGTGAGGATCGCGAGGGCGAGAGCGAGTTTGGTCAGTGTTTTCATGGAGTTGAGTTTTTCGTTGAAGACCGTCCGGCAGTGTCAGCGGCGTTCGCCGCCAGTTTTTTGTTCGTTCACTCGAACAGCCTTCACTCACTCCATCGCAAACAGCGGCGACTTTCTTACAAAATAGTTCTTGCCCGCCAAATACGCAAAATGACGCTAACGGAAGGACGCGTGTTTTGAGCCGTTTGTGTGTTTGGCGGGCTTTTGGCCAGCCGCATTATCCGAGGCGCGGCTTGCAATCGGGTCTGGCCCAGGGCACTCTCACAACGCGGATGAAAACGATGACCCGCCAACCCGCCAAGCGAGTGGAACTTGGCAAGCACATCGTGGCCGACCCCGAGATCTGCCACGGCCAACCGACCTACAAGGGCACTCGCATCATGGTCTGGATCGTCCTGGAACAACTCGACCGGGGGATGACTTGGAAGGAGATCATGGGAGAATGGAATGGCAAAGTCTGCGAAGAAGCGATTTCCGAAACTATCGCCATTGCCCATCTCGTGGAAAAACACGAACCGTTTAGGGGTTTCAATGTTTCTGCTCGACGAAAACCTGCCCGAAGGGCAACGGCGATTGCTGCGTGAATGGCGCGTTCGTTTCCGCGTCGTGGGCATTGATATCGGGCGAACGGGGACCAAGGACGAGAATCTAATCCCGGTTCTGCACAGGCTGCCACAAGCGACGTTTTTCAGCCTGGACCACTTCTTCTTCCGCCAGGATTTGCTTCACGACAGTTACTGCTTGGTCTGGCTGGATGTGGCGGATGATCAAGCCGCAGATTTCATTCGCCGCTTCTTGAAGCATCCACGGTTTGACTCCCAAGCCAAGCGCTTAGGAAAGGTCGTCCGAGTCCATGCCGATGGCGCGCACTTCCGGCAAATGGGGAACCCGGTGCTCCAAAATCTTCAGTGGCGTTTCTAATGAGCGTTCCTGAACTCTCAGCGTTGAAGAGTGGCGACGCCGACGCCTGGGATGAGGCGTTTCGCTGGTTGTGGCCGACTGCGTTCGCCGTCGCTCAATTAAAGCTTCAGCCTTATCTGCCGGAAGACATCGAAGACGTGGCAGTCGAAGCTTTGGAGGAATTGGTGGAAAAGGTTGCGCAAATCAAAGAGGTTGAAGAACTCAAGCCATTAACGGCAAGCATTGCACACAACCTGGCCGTCAGCCGATTGCGGGAACGATTCGCGGCCAAGCGAGGCGCGGGAGTCACCGAAAGTCTCGAAGCCCGGCGAGAGGCGGAGGAGAACGATACCGGACCGGCGAGCGGGGATTCTCCATTGGCGGACCTTGAGCAAACGGAGTTGGCGGGTTTATTGGGAGAGTTGCAGACGCAATTGAAGCCAGAACAACGGCGAATCCTAAACGATTTTTTCATGCGGGGCCTGAGCTACGAACAGATCGCCGCCAAACACAACGTGGCCCTGGGTTCTGTGGGCGTGTATCTGAAGCGTGGTTTGGAGGCAATGCGCAGGCAAGGGGCGCAGCATCCGAAATTGTTGAAAGAATTGGAGGCGCATTTGCGATGAACTCAATGAATGACCAGCGCTTTTTCGATCTCGCGATGAAAGCCATTGCAAATCATGCCACCGATAACGAGCGCGCGGAACTGGAGTCGGTCGTCGCAAGTAATCCAGAATTGAAAGCGGAACTTGAGCGTCTTCGAGCGGAAAGCCGAGTCGTCAAAGAAGTGTTGCCGTTGGTAGAAGCGGCGGAAGCCAAAGAAAAGGAACTGCCGGGTTACGCGAGAGTACGGCTACAGTCGAAAGTCCGAGAAACATTCGGCGGAACGAGCGCGGCGCGATCAGAGGCAGAGACGGCGCACATTGAAGGCTGGCGTTTTTGGATGATCGGGTTGGCAGCTACGACTGCGTTGGTGGCGGTTTTGCTGGTTCCGATATTGACCAAACCTTCGGGAGCTATCGTGCAAGTGGCGATGCTTGATTTGGTGGGGGCAACCCGAGGCACAAACACCGTGGACGTGGAAACCTTGAGACAAGTGTGGAAGGAATCGCCGGTCGAGTCGTTTTCCTCACCCCCCGCCTTGGCCGAGTGGGAAAAGACCTGGCCAGAAAAGCGAAAGCGGCCAGCGTTCAAAGTGATTTATGATCGAAGCGCTGGCGAAGTCCGTGTCATGGGTCGCTCCAAAGAAAAGGAATTCCAGAAAACTTTTCCCATTGAACCCGATTTGCAGACTGCGCTACGCCGTGCAGCCAGCTTTATCGCAGGAGAAACAGGGCGTTAAGATGCATCCTTGGATGCGCAGTAGCCCAACGTCCTTGAAATCGTCAGCGGTAGTGTTTTCTGGATGCGTTGGCAGGCCGCACGCGGAGCCCGTCACTCTTCTCCTCGGCTCATTAGTTCAAGCGGCCAGTGTGGATTTTGCCGGCGACTTCAGATCGGCAAAAATAATCACTCCGGCGCCCGTCTGAAGCAGGCTTTGCACCTGCACTTCGACTTGCTGCCCGATCAGGTTGTGCGCCTGGTTCACGACCACCATGGTTCCGTCGTTCAAATAGCCGACGCCCTGTCCTTTGTCCTTGCCCTCTCGAACGAGCCGCAGATTCAGGCTCTCGCCCGGCAAGATCACCGGTTTGAGCGAACTCGCGAGTTGATTCACGTTCACGAAGGACACGGATTGCAGTTCGGCGATCTTGCCCAGGTTGTAGTCGTTGGTGAACAGCCGGGCGCTCAGCATGTGCGCCAGACGGACCAGTTTCGCATCGACGCTCGTCTCTTCGGGGAATTCGCCTTCGTGAATTTTCACTTCGTTGCGTTGATTCCGCTGGATGCGGCTGAGCATTTCCAGACCGCGCCGGCCTCGCGCGCGGCGGATGGGGTCGCTCGAATCGGCGATTTGCTGCAATTCTTTCAGGACGAATCGAGGAACGACGATGATGCCTTCCAGGAAATTGGCCTCGATCAGATCCGCGACGCGTCCGTCGATGATCACGCTCGTGTCGAGCAAAAGCAGGTTGTCCGGCTTGTTTTGCGACGCGAAGCGCACGTACGGAATGATCAGTGAAAAATCCTCCTTGTTGCTGCGCATGGCCAGCACCATGCCGATGTACCCGAACGCGACGAAGAGGCAAAGCCGGATCAGCCACATTCCGCGTTCGTCGGCGTACACGAACAAGCCCGACCGATCGAGCAACCAGGCGATCAAGCTCCCCAGCAGCAAGCCGAAGGTCGCCGCGGAAAAGGCCCGAAGAGAAAACCCCTTCAACATCTCGTCGATGCCAATCAACAGGCCTCCAAACCCGAAGCCGATGGTCAGACCGTAAATGCCCTTTTCGATCAGCTCCGGACGCACCTGGCTGATGGCGTAGCCCCCGGCGGTGCAAAGCAACAAAAACAAGATGCGGACGACCCAGAGTGACATGTTATGGAAGAGGGTTCCGGCCCAGGGGCGGCGCCGCCGGCGTGGCGCGCGACGGTCTTGCTTTCGGTTTCCAGAAGAGACCGAACCGGCCCAGATTGCTGCTCAACAGACTCAGATTATTCATGGTCGCCAAAAACTCCTGCTCCAACTGCCCGTCTTTCAGGAGTCGCCCCGCCAGCCCTCGGCCGGTTTGCAGATCGCTCACCAGTTTATCCACTTCGCCGCTGGCGGATTCAATGTTTTTTATGATGGCGTTCACTTCGGAACGGTTCGTGGCAACGGTCAGGCGAATCTCTTTCGCCGTCTGGCTCAATTGCTCGGAGAAGGCCACCAGGTTGCTCACGGACGCGCTCAACGGATGCGTGTTGGTCCGCACGAATTGATCCACCCCGTCCAGAGTGTTCAGCGCCCGTTCGGAAACCTGGCGAAAATTGGACACCGTAGCGGTGAGGTTGGAAAGCGTGTTCTCCGCGAACAACGTGCCGTCGATTCGTTTGACGGCGTCGTTGAGCTTTTTGGCCGTATCATCCACGCGCTGGAGCAGGCCGGCGGCGGACCGCGCCATTTCCTGGAGGTCGAAAGGCTCTTCGCTTTCGACCTCGTCGCCGTTCTGCAAGAGCCTGAGGGCGTTTGCCGTGGGAACGACGGAGACAAAGCAATCGCCCAGGAAGCCTGCTTGTTTGATCGAGAAATCCGCGTCGCGGTGGATGGGATGCGACTTCAGGATTTGCAGCCGCACGATGGCATTGGTCCCGCCCGGACTGAGATCGATGTCCGCCACGTGGCCCACCGGGACTCCGGCCATGAGCACGGCTGCGCCTTCGATCAACCCGCTGACGTTCTTGGTCCGCATGGTGACTTCGTAGGTCGCTTCGAACACAGAGGTGCCCTTGCTGAACTTGAGGATGACCGCGGCCATCAGGCCCAGCGCGACAAGGACGAACAGCCCGACTTTCCACTCCAGACGTGACTGGCTCATATCAAAACAAGTGCTCTTTCGGATCGGAAATCCCGGTGACGAACCGGTGAACGACCGGATCTTTGGAATCGAAGATCTCGTCCGGCGTGCCCGACGCATGAATGCGCCCCTGATGCAGCATCAGGATGCGATTGCCCACGCGCCGGGCGCTGCGCATATCGTGCGTGACCACCACGGAGGTCACGGCCAGGCGCTCGCACACGCGCAAGATCAGTTGGTCGATGCTGTCCGCCACCACCGGATCCAGGCCCGTCGTCGGTTCATCATACAGCACAATTTCCGGCCGATAAACAATCGCGCGCGCCAGGCCGACGCGTTTGCGCATGCCGCCGGAAAGTTCCGCCGGCTTTTTCGACTGGGTGCCGGGCAAATCGACCATCTCCAGCGTTTCGTCCACGCGCCGGAAGATTTCCTGGCTGGAAAGCTTTCGTTCCCGCCGGAGGAGAAACGCGACGTTCTCGGCCACGGTCAAGGAGTCAAACAGGGCGGCGCTTTGGAAGAGCATCCCGAACTTCCGGCGCACCTGGAGCAATTGCCGTTCGTTCATACCCGCGATGTTTTCACCGTCGATCAGCATGTCTCCGGCATCCGGGGCCAGGAGGCCGACAATGTGCTTCAGCAAAATGCTTTTGCCGCCGCCGCTCCGCCCGATAATGACCACCGATTCGCCCCGTTCAATGCGAAAGGTCACGCCGTCGAGGACCCGGTGCGAGCCGAAACTTTTTTGGAGAGCTCGCGCTTCGATCATGCGAGCAATTGCGTCAGGAACAGGGTCAGAAAGAAGTTGCTGACCAGGATCGCGATCGAAGAAATCACCACGGCCTCGGTGGTGGCCTTCCCGACGCCTTCCGCGCCCTCGCGACAGTTCATGCCTTGGTAGCAGCTCACCAACGCGAGGAGACCGCCGAAAATGAACGCTTTGGTAATTCCAATGACCACGTCCACCGCGTGGCTGTACCGGAGCATGTTCGCCCAGGCGTACGCCGCGTCGATATCCAGCAAATACACGCCCACGAAGTATCCGGCGGCGATGCCGACCGCGATGGCCTCGGCAGTCAGCAGCGGCAAGGAAATGACCGTGCCCAGCAGCCGCGGGACGATCAGGTAATCGATCGGATGGGTGGCCAGGGTGCGCAACGCGTCGATCTGCTCGGTGACGCGCATCGTGCCCAACTCCGCCGCCATCGCGGCGCCGACGCGGCCCGCGACCATCAACCCGGTGAGCACCGGCCCCAGTTCGCTGCTCATCGAAACGCTCACCACGGCCAGGGTCGCGGTGTCCATTTTGACCTTGTGAAATTGAAAGTAGGTTTGCGCGCAAAGAACCATGCCGGTAAACGCGCCGGTGACCAGAACGACGGACTGGGACTTCACGCCGATGAAGTGGAGTTGGTAAATCAGGTCGCTGCCGCTCAGCCGATGCGTGAAGAGCGACCGCACCACCTCCCCCAGCATGAGAGCCATTCGCCCCAGAGTTGCGATCCCGTCCACCAGCCGCTTCCGGGCGCCGAAATTCATAGTTGGTGAATAAAAAAACACGGTCCTTTTAGCAAGACCGTGTTTTCGCCCGGGCAAGGGTGAGTCTAGCTGGATAACGCGCCTTCGGCCGCGGCCGTCTGCTTGAAGGCCAATTTATCCTCTTCCAGCGTGACCTGGATCGGGCTGTTCTCGTGCAGTTTTCCGCGGAGGATTTCTTCCGCGAGCGGATCTTCGAGGTGCCGTTCGACCGCTCGGCGCATGGGGCGGGCGCCATAAGTCGGGTCGTAGCCTTTCTCGACCAGAAAATCCTTGGCCTTCTCATCCAGCTGGAGTTCGATTTTCCGGCCTTTCAATCGCTCGATCACTTTCTGGATTTCCAGGTCGAGGATTTGGATCAAATCCGTCTTGTTGAGCGCGCGGAAAACGATCACGTCATCGAGGCGGTTGAGAAACTCCGGGCGGAAGACCTTTTTCGCTTCATCCAGGATTTTCTCCTTCATCTTCTCGTAGCTTGATTCGTCGGACAACTTGGTAAAGCCGATCGCGGCGCCTTTGCGAATGATTTCCGTGCCGACGTTGGAGGTCAGGAGCACCACGGTGTTGCGGAAGTCCACGACGCGTCCCACGTTGTCCGTGAGTTTCCCTTCCTCCAGAATCTGGAGCAGCATGTTCATCACGTCCGGGTGCGCTTTTTCGATTTCATCAAAAAGCACGACCGAGTAAGGCCGGCGGCGAACCTGTTCCGTGAGTTGCCCGCCCTCTTCGTAGCCGACGTATCCGGGAGGCGAACCAACGAGGCGCGACACCGTGAACTTTTCCATGTATTCGCTCATGTCGAGTTGAATGAGCGATTTGGCGTCGCCAAACATCTGTTCGGCGAGCGTCTTGGCCAGGAGTGTCTTGCCCACGCCGGTGGGGCCCAACAGCGCAAACGTTCCGATGGGCCGCTTGGGATCTTTCAAATCGGCTCGCGAGCGGCGCAAAGCTTTGCACAGCGCGCTGACGGCTTCGGTTTGGCCGACCACTGTCCGGCTCAACTCGGCTTCCATCGCCAGCAGCTTTTGCGCTTCGCCTTGCTCCATGCGCTTGAGCGGGATGCCGGTCCATTTGGCCACGACTTGCAGAATGTCATCCTGATCCACCTTGACGCGCTTTTCTTCACGCGTCGTCCGCCACTGATTCAAGATGCCTTCCATTTTTTCTTTGGCCTGGCGTTCCTTATCGCGCAACGCCGCGGCGCCTTCAAAGTCCTGCTCTTTGATCGCGCGCTCCTTCCGAGAACGGATTTCTTCAATCTCGCCTTCGAGGTTCTTCACGTCCGGCGGCCGGGTCATGGCGCCGATGCGCGCGCGCGCGCCGGCTTCGTCCATGACGTCGATGGCCTTGTCCGGAAGGTAGCGGCCCGTCAAGTAACGGTCGGAGAGCTTGACCGCCGCCTCCAGAGCGTCGCTCGTGAAATCGACTTTGTGGTGATCCTCATATTTTTGACGGAGGCCCTTGAGAATCAGCACTGCTTCATCTACCGACGGCGCTTCCACCTTGACGCTTTGGAATCGTCGTTCGAGCGCGGCGTCTTTCTCGATGTATTTCCGGTATTCGTTGAGCGTCGTGGCGCCAATACACTGCATTTCGCCGCGGCTCAGGGCCGGTTTGATGATGTTGGACGCGTCCATCGTGCCCTCGGCCGAGCCAGCGCCGACGATCGTGTGAAGCTCGTCGATGAAGAGAATGATGTTCTTCGCGCGGCGAATCTCGTCCATCACGGCTTTGATTCGCTCCTCGAATTGTCCGCGATACTTGGTGCCGGCCACCATCAGGGCCAGGTCCAGCGTAATGACCCGCTTTTCCCGCAGCAGCTCCGGAACGTTGCCGCGCGCGATTTCCTGGGCCAGGCCTTCGACGATGGCGGTCTTGCCGACCCCCGCTTCACCGAGCAGCACCGGATTGTTCTTGGTTCGGCGGCAAAGAATCTGAATGACGCGTTCGATCTCGTTCTTGCGCCCGATCACCGGATCCATTTCGCCTTTGCGCGCGATCTCGGTCAGATCCCGGCCAAACGCCTTCAAGGCCGGCGTCTTGACTTCGCCCTTCTTTTCGGGAGCTTTCTCCGCCGGTTCGTTGGGAGCGTTTTCTTCGGCTGTGTTGAAATTCGGATCCAGTTCTTTCAAGATTTCCTGGCGCGTCTGCTCGATATCGACGTCCATGTTCTTGAGAACCCGGGCAGCGACGCCGTCGCCCTCGCGCAGGAGACCCAGCAGAATATGTTCGGTGCCCACGTAGGTGTGGTTGAGAGCCTTGGCTTCCTTCGCGGCCAGAGACAACACTTTCTTGACGCGAGGCGTGTAGGGGATGTTTCCCATCGTCTTCTGGTCCGGCCCCGTTCCCACGAGTTTTTCCACCTCCATGCGGACGGTTTCGAGGTCGAGTCCGATTTTTTGCAGGACATTGACCGCGACGCCCTGGCCAAGCTTGATCAAGCCAAGCAACAGATGTTCTGTGCCCACGAAATTGTGGTTGAATCGATCCGCTTCCTTGCGCGCCAGGGCCAGGACTTGCTGCGCACGGGGGGTGAAATTACTCATGGCTTCTTCGCTCATATACAGTCAAGCAGAAGATGCTACGAATCAGAACCTTTGTCCAGCTTTGAGCCGTCAGACTGCGCAGGCATCGGATGCGGCCGGCTCACGTGGCGCAGACGCTCGCGGAGCATGTCGGCTCGGAGCAAATCCCGCTCTTCTGCCGAGAGCTTTTCTGAGTAGCGCTTCTGCAAATGCGCCGGCTGAGTGATCAGAAATAGCTCGTCCACCAGCGCGCGCTCGGTCCCCGGGAACAACCCGATATCCACTCCCAGGCGCAGCAGCGAGAGCAGGTTCATGGTCTCCTTCGAGGAAATGCTGTGGGCGTTGGCGAGAATCCCGTAAGCCCGTCCGATCTGGTTGAGAATGACCTTAGGTTTGCTCTCCAGCAGCATGGCGCGCGCGTTCTCTTCGTGCTCAATCAACTGCGCCAGCACTTTGTTCAAGCGCTCGACAATTTCCGTCTCGGCTTCTCCAAGGGTCATCTGGTTGGAAACCTGGAACACATTGCCCAGCGCCTCCGTGCCTTCGCCGTAAAGACCGCGAACGGCCAGGCCTAATTTGTTCACGGCCTGGATGATCTGGTTGATCTGCTCGCTGATGACCAGCGCCGGGAGATGCAGCATGGCGCTCACGCGGATGCCGGTTCCGAGATTCGTCGGGCACGCCGTGAGGTAGCCCAACGCGGGCGTGAAGGCGTATTCGACTTTCTTTTCGAGCGTCGAATCCACCTGATCGATCACCTGCCAGGCTTCCTTGATTTGCAGGCCCGGACGGAGCGATTGCATCCGGAGGTGATCCTCTTCGTTGATCATCACGCAAAGGGACTCTTCCTTGTTCAAGACCAGGCCGCTGCCGGCGCTCTTGGCGGCGTGTTCGCGGCTGATGAGATGCCGCTCGACCAGGATTTGTTTGTCCAGCGCCGTCAGGTTGTCCATGGATTCGGAAAACGCGCCGGCCATTTGCCTCAGACCCTCGACCGCAGGGCGCAGGATTTCCAGGGACTTGACCCGTTCCGGCTTCTTGGCCCAGCCGGGAAACGCCAGGCCTTTTAGATTGCGCGCCAATCGGACGCGGCTCGACAAGACGATCCGGTCGTGCGGTCCGCTGCGTTTGCTGGCCTCGGATGGTGCGGCGAGAAATTCGTTAATATTCATGGCTCATCCCGGGGTTAAGCTGGCGATCTTGTTCTTGATCTGATTGATCTCATCCCGGACTCGCGCCGCCGTCTCGAAATCCTCTTCCACGACTGCCTTTTCGAGTTTGCCCTGGAGGGATTTCAGTTTGTCGGACAAATCCTGGTTTTGCTTGAAGCTTTGTGGCGCTTTGCCGACGTGCCGGGTTCCCTTGTGCATCGTTTTCAGCAAGCCTTCGAGACCCTCGGCGAACGTCGTGTAGCATTCCGCGCAGCCCAGTCGCCCGGACTTCTTGAAATCGGCCTGAGTGAAACCGCAGTGAGGGCACTTGGCGTCGCCGCCCGGCATGGCGTGTTCGATCTCCTGGGCCGCGCCCAGGCCGAGCAGCAGGTCGGCCAGCGAGAAACCCGTGGGATCATCGACCCCTTTGTCTTTGGAACACGCTTCGCACAAATCCACTTTCTTCGTTTTCCCTTCCACCATCTGGGTCAAATGGACCGTGGCAACGTTTTGTTTGCAGATATCGCATAACATAAATCCAGTTCGTATATCGGCTGCCGCAGGTCTTAAGTCAAGACGCCTTGACCCCCACCGGCATCCGTCTTATCGCCTCAAAGCCGGACACGTTTTTCCATGCACGGGACAAAACCGCCGCGCAAAGAAATCGGAGCTCAAGTCTTGAGACTCCTGGCTGGTTCAAGCTCCGTAAATCGGTTCTCCGGATGTCTGAGTCAGCTTGCGGTACTTTTCCACAAACGTTTTCGCGAGGCGTCCGGGCTTTCCCGTCCCGATGACGCGCCCGTCGATCTTCACCACTGGAATCAACTCGGCTCCTGTCCCGGTCAAAAAACATTCGTCCGCGTTGAATAAGTCATACCGCGTCAGGTTGATCTCAGCAACGGATATGCCAAGGCCTCTCGCCAGTTCAATGACGACGCCGCGAGTGATGCCGTAGAGAGCGCCGGCAGAGAGCGGCGGCGTCAGCAACTCGCCGCCCTTGACGATAAAGATATTGTCCCCAGTGCATTCGGAAACGAATCCTTCCGCGTTCAACATGATCGCCTCTTCGCAGCCGCCGTTGTTCGCTTCAATCTTCGCAAGAATGTTGTTGAGATAGTTGAGTGATTTGATCGCGGGGTTCAAGGCGCTGTGCAAATTGCGCACCGTCGCCACGGTAATTATTTCCAGCCCGCGTTCATAAAATTCCTGGGGGTAAAGCTGGATCTTGTCCGCGATGACAATCACCGAGGGCCGCTTGCATCGGTTCGGGTTCAGCCCCAGGCCTCCGACGCCGCGCGTCACCACCAGTCGAATGTAGCCGTCCCGGATCCGGTTCTGACGGCAAGTCGCCACGACTGCGCGCATGAGTTCGGCGTGCGACAGGGGCAGGGTGAGCAGGATTGCTTTCGCGGAGCAAAACAAACGGTCAATGTGCTCCTTGAGTTTGAACACGCGCCCGTGGTAAGCCCGGATCCCCTCGAAAATGCCGTCTCCGTACAAAAGTCCGTGGTCGAAAACCGAAATCTTTGCGTTCTGTTCGCTGTAAAACTTCCCGTCGATGTAAATTTTCATTCCGTCTGTCCGGGCAGACTACGGCAACTGCTTCCGGCGTTGCAAACCTTTAAGGCAGCTCTGCAGCAATTCGCCCAGAACGTGTTTTGAAAATAGGTGGAACGGGCTACCAGCCCGTTTTCGGCGGCAACTTGCCGTCGAACATTGCGGCAGGCGGGTAGCCTGTAGCAACAGGCCAGTGGCCTGTTCCCCCAAAAGGCATTTTCAAAACGCGCTCTCAGCTCAGCTCAGACTCAACCTTGAGGCTCCTCGCCGTCAGCCTCTACTTGACGCGCATGAACTTGTGCAGGTGGCCAAACTGGCTCCATTCCGCCACGATCAAGTTGCCGTCTTTATCCATCGAAGCCCCGTGCGGGGAGTTGCAGATGCCGTCCTTCCACTGGTCCGGCGGCAGGCCGTAATTCGCGCGCTCCTTTGCGTTCGGATTATCGCCCACTTGCGCGGCGATGGCGCCGTCCTTGTTCAGCACCGTGACCCGGCCCTGCAGTTCCGGAAACACGGCGTAATCGCCCCGGATGTGGACGGCAGCGGGCATGCGCAAATCTTTCTGGATAACTTTCACAAAATTGCCGTCGAGGTCCCAGTATTCAACCCGATTGTTGTTTCGGTTGCACACGAGCAACAGGGGTTTGCCCAGGCGTGTGTCCAGGCCAATGCCGTGGCAGGTCCTGAACTTTCCTTCGGCCTCGCCCGGCCCGCCAAAGGCTTTAACAAACTTCCGGTCCTTGTCGAACTTGAGCACGTAATTCGATCCGTAGCCATCGGCGACAAAGATCGAACCGTCGGGCGCCACGGTGACGGCGCAGGGATTGAATCCCTTCTCGTCTTTGAAAAGGCCGGCCTCCTGCGGATAGTGGATCGCCCAAACTTGTTCGCCGTCGAGCTTCAGTTTGACGACCTCGTGAGCGGTCGGTCGGGCGCAATAAAGGTATTCGGTCCCGTTCTCCTCTCCCACTTCCAGCCCGTGGATGCGCGTCGGGCCAACGGCGCGCAAGAACTTGCCGGCCGCCGAAAAAACGACAATGCCCCGCTCGGTGTCGGTGGTGATGTAAATGTTGCCCGCCTTATCAATCACTGCGCCGCCATGGCAGGCGCCGAGCGGTTTACCGCCGGGATTTTCCTCAAAGAAATGCGGAGTGATCGAGAATTTGAGTTCGGCGGCAACAGTCGCGGCGATGGTTGAGAGGAAAGCGACGATGCCCAGCAGAGACGTTGCAATGCGATTCATGGCCTGGTCCTTATTGGTTCTGGTTTATGAAACGGGGAGGTTGTAAGTCGCGGAGTCACAATTTGCAATCTATACTGAACATACTGAAGAGATGCCTTGAAAGATTGAGAGTTTGGACTTAACTAAACTTCAGAGTCGAGTCATGAACCCGCCGCACCTTCTCATCATCGAAGATGACGATCTCCAGTATGAAATCTACGAGGAGGCGCTGGAGGACTTCCAACTGACACGCGTCACCACCGGCACGGACGCTCTGCACGGCGTCGCACGCCAACCTCCTGATTTGATCATTCTGGACCATGTGCTGGATGACGGGCAGCTTGGATTGGATTATCTGCCGGAGATGAAAGAGCTGGCCCCGCACGTGCCCATCATCATCGTCTCCGGCGCGCTGGAGGCCCACGAGCAAATGGGCGCCTTGCAAGGCCCGCGCCGCGCACACTATTGCATCACCAAACCCGTCGATGTCCACGAACTGAAGAAGACCATTGCAGTGGCGTTGCGGGAGTGCGGCGAAACGGAAATTGTCCGGCAGTTCGAGGCGTTGGAACGCTCCAAACGCGTCGATGCCGAGGCGCTCTTCAGCCGTTCCACCGACCGCCTCTCGCGTCAGACGGAAATCCGGCGGATGGTGGCGAACGCCAAGGAACGGCCTAATGTGTCGGCGCTGGCACGGGAATTCAAAGTGGCCCGCCGCACCATTATCCGGGATCTGCAGGAATTGATCCGCCGCGGCGAAATCCGCGCGGAAGTGTATCCGAAATGGGAAAGCGAGACGGATGAAGAAACCAAAGACTAACTCTTCCCCTGAACAGGACGGTAGGGCGAGCCTGTCCCCAGCGAGCCGAGTCGGACGTGTTCGAGGCCCGTCGAACGGCTCGCCGGGACGGAATCGCCCTACCGGGTTCATGGGCCGCGCGCGTGGCGCTGTGGCCAGGGGATCTTCCCCTGAACTGTTGTGTCTCGGCGCATGGTTGATTCAGATTTCCGCTGCCTTTGGTGCCGAGCTTTCCGATGGAGCGAACTGGCCGGCGTTCCGCGGACCGCAAGCCCGTGGTGTCGCGGAGGGTTCCAAGGTGCCCGAACGTTGGAACGTCGAGAAATCCGAGAACATCCAGTGGAAAACTCCAATTCCAGGCCTGGGTCATTCCTGTCCGGTCATTTGGGGGGACAAAATCTTCGTCACAACCGCGGTCCTTGCAACCGGCAATGCCGATTTGAAGATCGGCCTTTATGGAGACATTGGATCGGTCAACGAGCAGATGAAACACAGTTGGGTGCTGATCGCTTTGAGCAAAGCGGACGGAGCAATCCTCTGGAAAACGACGGCTCACGAGAGTGTCCCCAGGGTGAAACGCCATCCGAAATCCAGCCACGCCAACTCCACTCCGACCACGGACGGCAAACGCATCGTCTGCATTTTCGGCTCCGAAGGCCTGTTCTGTTTTTCGATGGACGGGAAGCTTCTCTGGCAAACTGATCTCGGCCCGCTCGACTCCGGCTACTTCGTGGTGCCCACCGCTCAATGGGGCTTTGCCAGTTCGCCCGTCATCCACGGGGATCGCGTCATCGTCCAATGCGACGTCCTGACGAATCCCTTCTTGGCTGCGTTCGATCTCAGCACCGGGAAAGAACTCTGGAGGACACCCCGTTCGGACGTGCCGACCTGGAGCACTCCCACCGTGGCCACGCGCGACCGACGATCGCAGATTCTCGTCAATGGGTTTCGGCACATCGGCGGTTACGATCTCGAAAACGGGAAAGAAATCTGGAAGTTGAAGGGCGGCGGAGATATTCCCGTGCCCACGCCGATTGTGTCGGACGACTTGGTTTTCATTACCAATGCCCACGGCAAGATGGCGCCGATTTACGCGATCCGGCTCGGCGCGACCGGCGACATCACGCTGGCCGACAATCAATCGAGCCACCCGCACGTCGCCTGGAGCATGAACCGCCGCGGGAATTACATGCAAACCCCCATCGTCGTCGGAGACTATCTGTACTGCTGCAACGACGCCGGAGTGCTCGCGTGCTACCACGCGAAGACGGGCGAACCGCAATACAGCGAACGGCTCGGTCCCGGCGGATCGGGCTTCACGGCTTCGGCCATCTCGGCGGATGGGAAGATTTACTTCACGAGTGAGCTGGGCGCGGTTTATGTCGTCAAAGCCGGACCGAAATTCGAGGTTCTGGCCCGGAACGAACTGGGCGAAACCTGCATGGCCACGCCGGCCATTTCCGAGGGCACGCTCTTCTTTCGCACCCGCAACCACATTGTGGCGATCGCGGAGAATTAGCCTGGGAGCGCCGGCATCCTGCCGGCACTGGAGTTTCGGGCATATTCAACCCCATGGTGCATCACCCGGAACTTTGTCTCAAACTTTGTCCTGAACTTTTGTTTCGTTCGGTGGCACTCGCCAGCAAGGATGCTGGCGCTCCCCTGGGCTCGCGGGAAGGAATTATCCGCGCGTCATTCCATAAATGTCGAGCGGCGATCCCTGAAAAGCGGAGGTCCTCTCCAATTTCATCCCGGCTTTTTCCGCCACGCGAATGGAGGCGATGTTTCTCGGATCGACGATGGAGATCAAGCGCTGGAAACCCAGTTTGCCGAAACCGTAGTCGCGGCAAGCCTTGAGCGCTTCGGTGCCGAGCCCTCGGCCCCAGTAGGTCGGTCTCAGACCGCAACCCAGCTCGATCTCGCGATTCCCATCCACTTCCCGCAAAACAAAGCCGCAATAGCCGATCAGAGTCCGGTCCGCGGGGTAAACGACGGCGTAAAGACCGAAACCATTCTGATCGTAAGCAGCCAGAATGCTCTCCAGGGCCGAGCGCGTTTCCTCTCTGGTTTTCGGCTGCATTAATGAAAAGCGCATCACCTCGGCGTCCGCGAGAATCGAAGCCAGGTCGTCCAGGTCCGTCCAGGTAAACGGGCGAAGCTGGAGCCGCTCGGTGGTGAGAATATCCATGATCGAAGCGTGGCTGTCGCAATTTGGACCGCTGGTCAGGCGGCCCGATAATCGCGGCATCATTTGCGCGCCACCGAAATCGTTGTCAAGCTCGCCCAAACAAGAAGGCGTCGCGGGCGCGTCCGGCTACGAAGTGTGGCGCGGGACGAGCGCGTCGAACAGCAGCGCCGCACGAATCGCCGAACGGCTCGGCGGGACGACCCATTTCATCGATCGCTCCGCTTCGGTTGGGATTCCGAATTATTATTGGGTCCGAGCGACGGCAGGCGAACTGCGCAGCGGTTTCAGCGATTCGGTTCCGGCGATGAGCCGTCCGCTTCAGCCAGGGGATATTCTTTGGGAGAGCAACCTGGACGGAGAAGGACAGGTGTACGTCCGCGGACGGAATGGTCCGTCGCTGTGGACTCAACTGTAGCGCAGATTTTCAATCTGCTGTATCGCCGATTTCCAATCGGCAGGACGCCGGCAAGTCCCAGCGTGCTCGGACTGGGAGACGCCCCGCAGAATACAATTCTGCGATACGGCAGAGTGCAACTCTGCGCTACGAGCTTTGTCGTCCATCCCGCGGACCAAGTCCGTGTTCTCGTGGCGTGATCTGGAGACGGTGCGCAATCCACGGCGATTCTATCGTCTGACCTCGCCGTAAGCCAGGCGCCACGCTGAAGAAGCGGGCGACCCGTCACGTTGTCCAAACGATTTTAGTTAATCCATCCGGCTGGTCGTCCTTTCCTGCAGCCAATGCACGTCCGGATTCCCCGGGCTCGGCGTGCCGCCGTTAAACAGCAATTGATTCTTCCGAAGCGGCGGCCGGGTGCGCGGGTCGATCCACTTCTGGATCGCTGTATGGCCATCGGCAAAGAAGAGCGCGCTGGCACCGTCGTGATAAACGGCCGGCCAATCTCCGATGAACGGCTTGTCCATATCCACCTGGAAGACGCCGTCGTTAATGCTGTCTTCGCGCTCGTCGATGAGGACGAAAGTTCGGGCCGGAGGCGGCTCGGTCATATCCGTCATTTTTCGAATGAATCTCCAGGGCGTCGGTTCGCACAGCGGATTCAAGAACGGATTCATGGAGAAACTTCGGATCCGAGGATGTGCCCTTCCGCCGGGGCCTGTTACGGAGATGTCTCCGGGGCATTTCCAGATCTTCAGCGACCGGTGATACGGCCAGAGGAGGCTGGTCATGAGATGGAGGGTATTCGTGTTGTCGGGGTGATCGTCATTCATGTTCAGCCAGCCTTGGATCCACGCTTTGGCCGGGCTGGAGTTCTCCATGCTGTTCGGCGGCACGAAATCGTCGTGGTCCTGCGCATATTGAATCCAGGAAAGTCCCAATTGCCTCAGGTTGTTCAGGCACTGCATCGTCTGCGCTTTCCCTTTGGCCTTCGTAAGACCAGGGAGGAGCAAACCCGCCAGAATCATGAGGATGGCGATGACAACCAGCAATTCTATCAGCGTAAAGGCCCGACGTGGCGTCAGTTCGGGCGGGGTTAAGACGCTTCGAACCGGGTGAGAAAAATTCGTTTTCATCACCCGCTACAGAAGAAAATTTCGGAAAGGTTACAGAACGACTAAACCCTCCGAGATATGCGCAAGAACCTCTGTAACCTTTTCCAGATTTTCTTCTGTAGCGAGGTGAATGCAAACCACCTTGCAGCACGCGCTGCGGAGGCATAGGCGAGCGGGCCGACAAGCCTGGTCTGAACTCGGTTTCACTCTCCTCGAACTACTGGTGGTCGTCGCCATCAGCGCGATTCTGGTCGGGCTGCTCCTGCCGGCGCTGAGCAAAGCCAAAGGGAAAGCGGAGTCGATCCGTTGCCTCAATAATCTCAGGCACCTGCAATTGGCGTGGCAGATGTACTGCGATGATCACAACGACAACTTGCCATTGAATTGGGACGGTTCACCACCTGGGTCCTGGGTCGTCGGATTCGCCAATACCGACACAACGACATCGAACATCCAACAAGGCACGCTCTATCCTGATGTCGGCTCGCCCGAGGTCTATCGCTGCCCGGCGGACAAATCGACCGTCAACGACGAAAAGGGGGGACTACCCAGGACGCGTCATTACGCGATGAGTTCCTACATGAATTGCGACATGAGGCGGAGCCCCGCTCTGCAAAGGCAAGTCGTCTTCCACAAGACCCAGGCCATTCAGAAGCCGCCGCCTGCTCTGGCATTTGTGCTCATGCACACGACTCCCCAGACAACCGGGGATGGCGAATGTTACATGCCCTTCACTCCTTGGCTTTGGGGCGGCTACCCGTTCAACCACGGGAAAGGACAGAATTGGTCGTTTGCGGACGGCCATGTTGAGCACCGGCGCTGGCTGGACGAGGACACGGTGAGAAAATCAAAAATAAAATTTCTGCCTGGAACAGCTTACGCCCTGCCGGGCAATCGCGACTACATCGCCCTGCAAGAAGCGGCGCCCCTGTGGTGGGTCCTGGACCCAAAGAATCCGGATCCGTGAATGAACACCATCGCCAAAGGGCTTTGCCAGGTTCAAGGCCTCCACTTCGAGTTCCCTGCGATCTCCGCTTCAATCTCGGCCAATGTAGGCGCGCGAAACACGCGCAGTCGATGATCCTCGTCATCGAGGCATAGCAACGCCCGCTCGCCCGCCGTAAAAGTCACGGCACTCTGCGGCCCAGATCGTTCGGGCAGAGTCATCCATTCACGGAAACTGGACAAGCTCCACAACTTGATCGCGCCGTCGCTGCTGACGGTCGCCAGGGTCCTCCCGTCAGTGGAAAAGTCCATTGAGCGAATCCATCCTCCCGAGCCGCGAAGCGTGGCAATCTCTTGTTTGCGGGTCAGGTCCCACAGCATGACGGTGTTGTCCATGCTGCCAGATGCGAGGATTTTGCTGTCGCGAGAAAAGCGGAGGGCTCTGATTCGCTCAGAATGACCGGGGAGGACGCCCAGGGCTTTGCCATCGGCGACGTTCCAGACCCAAACCAGGCGGTTGGTATCTCCGCAAGCCGCCAGCGTGCGGTCTCTGGAGAAAACGAAAGGATTGACATTTGGCAGATGCGACAGAACGGCGTCGGCTTCGAAGGTGACCACTTGCTGGCGAGTGCTTACATCCCAAAGCTCCGCGGCTTTTTGTTTCATCTTCAAGACGAAGATGCGTCCGTCCGGCATATC
>Ga0194128_10003792_pt1 | contig 22749 bp, 20 predicted proteins | sample TA2KigCa65mmetaG_FD_148650 | JGI IMG/M metagenome (GOLD analysis project Ga0194128, IMG submission 148650) | Freshwater microbial communities from Lake Tanganyika, Tanzania - TA2015037 Kigoma Deep Cast 65m | ecosystem: Environmental > Aquatic > Freshwater > Lake | place: Tanzania: Lake... | reverse complement strand
GATCCGCTGGAGGGTGTCGACCTCGGAGTGCAGGTATCTGACCCGCGCTCCTTGCTCGAGCAGGTAGTCGGTGAGGTCCTCAGCCATCTTCTTGGTGAGTGTGGTGACGAGTACGCGGTCGCCCGCCTCCACGCGACCGCCGATCCGTTCGAGCAGATCGTCGATCTGCCCCTGCGTCGGCTGGATCCGGACGATCGGGTCGAGCAGCCCGGTCGGCCGGACGATCTGCTCCACCACCTGAGCGGAGTGCTCGACCTCCCACGCCCCCGGGGTGGCTGACAGGAACACCGTCTGACCGGTGAGCTGCACCCACTCCTCGAATCGAAGCGGTCGATTGTCGGCCGCAGACGGCAACCGGAATCCGTGCTCGATGAGAGTCGCCTTGCGTGAACGGTCCCCCTCGTACTGGCCGTGCAACTGTGGGATGGCGACGTGGGACTCGTCGATGATCGTCAGATAGTCGCGCGGGAAGTAGTCGAGGAGGGTGTTCGGCGGCTCGCCCGGCGCTCTGCCCTCGAGCGGCGCCGAGTAGTTCTCGATCCCGTTGCAGATACCGATCTCCCGCAGCATCTCGAGGTCGTGGTCGGTTCGCATCCTGAGCCGCTGCGCCTCGAGCAGCTTGCCGTGCCCCTGGAACCAGGTGAGTCGGTCCTCGAGTTCGACCTCGATTCGCCCGATGGCGGCGCGAAGCCGTTCCTCGGACACGACGTAGTGGGTCTTGGCGAAGATCTGGACCTCCTCGAGCCGGTCGAGCTTCTCCCCGGTCAGCGGATCGACCTGCGAGATGGATTCGAGGTCGTCGCCGAAGAACTCGATGCGTAGCGCCGACTCGTCGTAGGCGGGCTGGACCTCGAGGACGTCTCCGCGCACGCGAAACGTGCCTCGGCTCAACACGACGTCGTTGCGGTCGTACTGCAGCGCCACGAGATCCCGGAGGATCTGACGCTGATCGACGGTCTCCCCCACCCGGAGCGACAGGAAGCTCGTGGCGTACTCATCGGGTGACCCGAGGCCGTAGATGCACGACACCGATGCCACCACGATCACGTCCCGACGAGTGAGCAACGCAGAGGTGGCGGCGTGACGGAGCCGTTCGATCTCGTCGTTGACCGAGGAATCCTTCTCGATGAAGGTGTCGCTCGAGGGGACGTAGGCCTCTGGTTGGTAGTAGTCGTAGTACGAGACGAAGTACTCGACCCGGTTGTGCGGGAAGAACTCCCGGAACTCGTTGGCGAGTTGCGCTGCGAGCGACTTGTTGGGCGCAAGGACGAGCGTCGGCCGCTGGACCTGCTCGATGGTCCAGGCAATCGTTGCGGACTTACCCGAACCGGTGATGCCGAGGAGCGTCTGGAAGCGTTGCCCGGTGTGGATGCCCTCGCTCAACGCCGCGATGGCTGCCGGTTGGTCGCCGGCGGGTTGGAAGGGCGAGACCACCTCGAACGGTCGCACCATGGCCGGTTCGGCTCGGCGGATGCCGGTGGTCCCACTCACTCGAGCGACCCGATCCAGTCCCACGCACGGTCGACCTCTGACTCCAGATCCTCGAGGGTGCCCTCGTTGTTCACCACGAAGTCGGCCAGGGCAAGGCGCTCGGCCCGATCGGCCTGGTTGGCGATCCGGGCCCGGGCATCGACCTCGGTGAAGCCTCGGTGGGCCACGAGCCGCTCCACTGCGACCTCCGGGTCGAGGTCGACGACGATGGTTCCGACCAGGCCCGGCCACCCGTTCCGGTCGAGGAGCGGGATGTCCAGCACGACGACGGCATCGGTTCCGGACGCCTCGGTCACCCGGCGGTCGATTTCTGCGTGGACACGAGGATGCACGATCGCACCGAGATCGCTCAGTGCCTCAGGATCGCTGAACACGATGGCTGCGACAGCCGGGCGGTCGAGCGTGCCGTCGGGGGCCACGATCCCGGCACCGAAGCGGTCCACCATCTCGACGAAGACCTCCGTCCCGGGCTGTTGGAGTTGATGGACGATGGCGTCGGCATCGACGACGACAGCCCCCCGCCGGGCGAGCGCCGCTGAGACGCTGGATTTTCCGGAGCCGATCCCCCCGGTGAGACCGATCAGTTTCACGATTGAACCCTAGACCCCCGCTGGGACGTCGGAAGTGGGCAGGAAAATGTCAAAGGTCATGAGATGAACCCGCCGAAGACCGTCCGAGAGGGTGACACCGGTCGCCAATTCGAGTGAACCCGACGGAGCGACATGATCGAGATCGACGAGCCGGCTGGCAACGACGGGCTGCTGGACCGACTGCGCAGCCGCGTGCGGCGCGACGTCGAACAGGCCACCGTCGATCCGTCGGCCAGACCGGTAGGCGATTTCGAGCTCGACGAGTTCGTGGCCCGTGACCAGATCGCAGTGTTCACACCGCTGGTGACCGCTGCACGCCTCGCCACAACGATCATCTCGGTCCTCCTCGTGAGCACCTCAGCCGAGGCCACCTCCCGCTCGCTCCAGTTCTGGACGGGGCTGCTCGTCGCATACGCCGTGTTCCGATCGTTCCGGCCGTTGCGCTACGCCAACGACGTCTCGTCGCTGCTCCGTGTCATCGGTGAGGTGGGGATGACCACCGTGGCGGTCGTCGCCACCGGAGGTTGGACATCGCCGCTGATCCTGATGCTGCTCACCTCGGTCATGATCGCCGGCTTGGCCCGGGGATTCGGCTTCTCGACTCGCGTGGCGGTCGCCACGATCGTGGCGGTCACCGTCCCGACGATGGCCGAGTCGGCGAACCCCCGATCGGTGCTGCTCGATGCGCTCTCGTGGGGAGCGATCGTCGTGCTGGTGGCGATCACCGCCGGCTACGCCCGGCGTATCTCTGGCGAAGCCGACCGGGACCGTGAGCTGGCGCTCGGACGCATGCACCGGCTTGCGGACGCCAACGAACTGCTCTTCTCACTGCACCAGGTCACCCAGACCCTCCCGGCGTCCCTCGACCTCGGCGAGGTGCTCGACTCCACGCTGAACCGACTCAAATCGCTCATCCCGTGCGACTCGATCACCGTCTTGTTGTTCGACGAGACCGATGCCCACTGGGACGTGGCTCGGCACCACGGACTGCACCTGCCCGCTCGACTCGGGCCGACGCAGCTACCGGACGGCCTGAGGCGAGCCATGGCAACGGGGACGACCGACAGCGCCACTGACCTCGCTTCGGAACCGGGCGGAGGGTTGTCGGGTCGAATCGGCTCCGGCGTGTACGCCGTGCTGTCGGCCCGTGGCTCGGTGATCGGTCTGCTGGCCGTAGAGCACTCAGAACCGGGCCACTTCAGCGAACGCGACATCGAGGTGGTCAACGGATTCGTCGAACCAGCGGCGCTGGCGATCGACAACGCTCGCTGGTTCACCCGGCTTCGCACGGTCGGCGCTGATGAGGAACGTACGCGGATCGCCCGGGACCTCCACGACCGGATCGGCCAGTCGTTGGCGTACCTGGCCTTCGAGTTGGATCGTCTCGTGACCCGGGATCACAGCGGCGAGCGAATCTCCGACGAGCTCGGCCAACTCCGGGGGGATGTCAGGAGCGTGATCCGCGAGGTGCGGGACACGCTCTATGACCTGCGGACAGACGTCTCGGAGACCTCCGGAATCGCCGAGGTGCTCGAGCAGTACAGCGAGCGTGTCGAGGAGCGCAGCAACCTGCACGTGCAGATCGACACCGAGCGCCACGCCCGCCTCCCCATCCTCCAGGAGCGGGAGATGTGGCGCGTCGCCCAAGAGGCGCTCGCCAACGTCGAACGCCACGCCCATGCGACCGCAGTCAGGATTCTGTGGCGCTGCGACGGTGAACGTGCGGTGATCGACATCACCGACAACGGAATCGGATTCAGCGCCGATCGGGCCGGCCGCCTCGACTCCTACGGGATCCTCGGCATGCGCGAACGCGCCGCCAGCATCGGAGCAACGCTCGAGATCCACAGCGCCCCGGGACGGGGCACCCGGATCCGCTGCATCCTCGACCCCACCCAACCGCTCGCCCAACCCAACCGCTCCCAGCACGAGGTCCGAACATGACGATCCGCCTGATGCTCGCCGACGATCACCGGATGCTCCGAGAGGGCCTCCACCGCTCGATGACCGACGCCGGATTCGACGTGGTGGCACAGGCGTGCGACGGCGTGGAGGCAGTCCGGTTGGCCGCTCAGACCTCCCCAGACGTGATCCTGATGGACGTGACCATGCCCACGTGCGATGGCATCGAAGCGTGCCGGCAGATCAAGGCGTCCGGCGATGATGCGAGGATCGTGATGCTCACGATGCACGCCGATCAGGACGTGCTCACCAACGCCATCCGTGCGGGAGCGATCGGCTACCTGACCAAGGACAGCGCCACGTGGGAGATTGCCGACGCCGTGCGCATGGCCGCTGAGGGCGACACCGTGCTCTCCCCCCAACTGGCCCGGTCGATGCTCGCCGAGGTGCGGCGCCATGATGAGCCAGTTGCCTTGGCAGACGATCATCAGGTCTCCAAGCGGGAGGAAGAGGTGCTCCAGCTCATCGCCGACGGTTGTTCGACTGTCGAGGTGGCTGACCGTCTCTTCATCTCCCAGAAGACCGTCAAGAATCACCTGGCGTCGATCTACCAGAAGCTCGACGCACGTGACCGGACTCAGGCCGTCCTGCGGGCGGTGCGACTCGGCATCGTCTCGCTCGACTGACACCGAGGCTCCGGGTTGGTCCGAACGGCCTACTCAAGGTCCCGGACCGCACTCCGATAACAGAACTACCGGGACACGTCGGAACGGGACCCGGGGGACAACACAACTCACCACACACTGGAGACACCGACATGATCCACATCGATTTCCTCAAGGCCTGGATTGCTGGCCACTCCCGCACCGAGCGGGGCGCTTCGCTGGTGGAGTACGCGCTGCTGGTGGCGCTGATCGCAGTCGTCTGCATCGCCGCCGTCACCGTGCTGGGCGACAACCTCGACAGCCAGTTCGACAGCGTCGGCGCCTCGCTCTGATCTGTCACACAACTGAATCCCTCGGATCGGGGAGCGGGCGGCGAGCCTGCTCCCCGATGCGCGTCCGGGGAGCGGGCGGCGAGCCTGCTCCCCGATGCGCGTCCGGGTAGCGTGCCGGGATGCTTCTCGACCCCGATCAACTCCTGACCACGACCCGATCGGTCCGCAAGCGCCTCGACCTCGAGCGTCCGGTTGAACGATCGGTGATCGAGGAGTGCCTCACACTTGCCCTCCAGGCTCCAACGGGTTCCAACTCCCAGGGGTGGCACTGGATGGTGGTCACCGACCCCGAGCTCAAGGCTGGTCTCGCCGAGCTCTACGCCCGTCACTTCGATCCGTACATTGCGATGGGCGAGGGACTGCAGCTCTACGACGACGACGACACCCGCACGTTGCGTCAGGCAGCCGTGTCGTCCTCGGCCCGCTACCTCCGTGAGCATTTCGCAGAGGTGCCGGCGATGGTCGTGCCGTGCCTGTGGGGTCGACTGCCCGAGACCACCGACACGTTCACCCAAGCGAGCTTCTGGGGGTCGCTCCTGCCGGCGGTCTGGAGCTTCATGTTGGCGTTGCGATCACGGGGACTCGGGAGCGCTTGGACGACCCTGCACCTTCCGTCCGAGCGGGAGGCCGCCGAACTCCTCGGGATCCCCTACGACCAGGTCACTCAGGCCGGACTGTTCCCGGTGGCCTACACGATCGGCAACGACTTCAAGCCTGCGGCCCGACTGCCGTTGTCGGATGTCGTCCACTGGAACCAGTGGTGATGAGGTCCTACTCCACGAGGCGCAAGCCGGCCGGGTCGACCTGCAGGTCCGCGACCGGGAGGTCGACGACGAAACGGGTTCGGTGACCCGGGAACACGTGCTCGGAGACGAGCACGGGGCGACCGTCGAGCGAGCGGGTGGTTCGCTCAGCAACGAGCACTGGGGCGCCCACTGGAACGCCGAGCAGTTCTGACTCCACTGGTCCGGCCACCTCCGCACCGATCGACTGTGTGGCGCCGCCGAGTGTCACGGGTAGCTGGTCGAGGAACGACGACCGTTCCAGGTCGTCCCGGCTGAGGCCGCTACCGAGATCCTCGGGACACCAGACGGTGACCAGAGCGAAGGGCTGTCCGTCGGCGAGGTTGAGGCGCCGCACCTCGAGGACGGTCGATGATCCCAACAGGTCAGCTACCCGGGTCGGCGGGGACACGAAGCCGAACGAGATGATCCGTCTCCCCGGCGTGACCCCGGCGGCAACGAGGCGACGATCGAGGGTCTCGAGTCGGGACAGGTCCTGACGTACCGGTTCGGTGTCGATCAGCCAGCCGAACCCCTGTCGGGAGGCGACGAGGCCGTCAGTGCGGAGCGCCTCGAGCGCCCGGCGGACGGTGACCCGACTAACGGCGTAATGCGACGAGAGCGACGACTCCGATGGGAGGAGCCCGCTGGCGTCGAACTCGCCGCTGCTGATCCGTTCCCGGAGATCCTCGGCGACCGCTTGGTATCGGATGACTCGCACTACTTGTATGCTACTTGTATTGAGCTGCCGGCCCACCGCCGGTCACTGCAGAGCGAGGAACGGATGACCGATCAGACCGCCAGCACACCAACCGCCCTCGTCGAGGGGGTCTACGAGCGTTTCGCCGAGCACGTACCCGCCGCCAGGGAACGCCTCGGGCGGCCGCTGACCCTGGCCGAGAAGATCCTCATCGCCCACCTCGACGACCCATCTACGAGCTTCGAGCGCGGTGTCACCTACGACGACCTGCGCCCCGACCGCGTGGCCATGCAGGACGCCACCGCCCAGATGGCACTGCTGCAGTTCATGACCGCTGGACTCGACGAGGTTGCGGTCCCCTCCACGGTGCACTGCGATCACCTGATCCAGGCCAAGGTGGATGGCAAGGTCGACCTGCTCGCCGCCGAGGCGGGAAACGCCGAGGTGTACGACTTCCTCGAGTCGGTCTCGGCTCGTTACGGCATCGGGTTCTGGAAGCCAGGCTCCGGAATCATCCACCAAGTGGTGCTCGAGCAGTACGCATTCCCGGGCGGGATGATGGTCGGAACCGACAGCCACACGCCGAACGCCGGCGGCCTCGGGATGGTCGCCATCGGAGTGGGCGGCGCCGATGCGGTCGACGTCATGACCGGGTTCCCGTTCAACACGCGCTGGCCCAAGCTGATCGGCGTCCAACTCACCGGTGAGCTCAACGGCTGGACGGCCCCCAAGGACGTCATCTTGAAGGTCGCCGAGATCCTGACGGTCAAGGGTGGGACCGGAGCGATCGTCGAGTACTTCGGACCCGGCGCCGAACGCATCTCCTGCACGGGAAAGGCGACCATCTGCAACATGGGCGCCGAGATCGGTGCCACCACATCGGTGTTCGGCTACGACGCCTCGATGGCTCGCTATCTGCGTGCGACCGGCCGCAGCGCCATCGCTGATGCGGCCGACCGGGCCGCATCGCACCTGCGCAGCGACGACGAGGTCCTCGCCGACCCCGAGACCTACTACGACGAACTGATCGTGATCGACCTCTCGTCGCTCGAACCGCACATCAACGGACCAGCCACACCGGACCTGGCACGACCGGTGAGCCGACTCGCCGAGGATGCCCGGTCCGCCGGCTGGCCGCTGGAAATCTCCGCCGCCCTGGTCGGCTCGTGCACCAACTCCAGTTACGAGGACATCACGCGCGCTGCGTCGATCCTCCGACACGCCGCTGCGAACGGGCTCACCGTTCAGACCCCGCTGCTCGTAACCCCCGGTTCGGAGCAGGTCCGGGCGACGATCGAACGCGACGGACTGCTCGAGGTGTTCGAGTCGGCAGGCGCCACCGTGCTCGCCAACGCCTGCGGGCCGTGTATCGGCCAGTGGTCCCGACCCGAGTCGGTGACCGGCCAGGCCAACACGATCGTCACCTCGTACAACCGCAACTTCCCCAAGCGCAACGATGGATCGGCCAACACACTGGCGTTCGTCACTTCCCCCGAGACCGTGGTGGCCCTTGCGCTCGCCGGGACGCTCGACTTCGATCCCATCGCCGACACCCTCACCAACGCCGACGGCGAGGAGATCCGACTGCAGGTGCCGGTCGGAGTGGAACTACCCGCCGACGGATTCGACCCGGGCGCGTCCGGCTTCGTCGCTCCGCCACCCGACGGATCGCAGATCGAGGTGGTCGTGCGGCCGGACTCCGAACGCCTGCAGTTGCTCGAGCCGTTCCCGGCCTGGGACGGCGAGGACTACCTCGACCTCGCAATCCTGTTGAAGGCCGCCGGGAAGTGCACCACCGACCACATCTCCATGGCCGGGCCGTGGCTGAAGTACCGAGGACACCTCGAGAACATCTCGGGAAACCTGTTCCTCGGTGCAGTCAACGCCCATACGGGCATCGCCGGCGAGGGAGTCGACCAACTCGACGGTCAGGTCAAGGCATTCCCGGAGATCGCCCGCCACTACCACGAGGCGTCCCAGCGGTGGGTGGCGGTTGGCGACGAGAACTGGGGTGAGGGTTCATCGCGGGAGCACGCCGCCATGGAGCCCCGGTTCCGTGGCGGTGTGGCGATCATCGTTCGATCGTTCGCCCGCATCCACGAGGCCAACCTGAAGAAGCAGGGCGTGCTGGCGTTGACGTTCGCCGAGCCGAGCACCTACGACGCAATCGGCCCACTCGATCGCATCAGCATCGTCGGGTTGGCCGACCTCGCACCGGGCCGACCAGTTCGTTGCATCCTGCATCGCTCCGACGGCACCACACTCGACTTCGAGACCAACCACACCATGAGCGACGAACACATCGAGTGGTTCCACGCCGGATCGGCGCTCAACATCATCCGGGGCCGAACGGCGGAGTAGTCGGCCTGCGTCGGATCAATCGGTTCCGGGTCGCCGCTGTTGCTCGTGGGAACCGGAGGCGTCCACGTCGGCGGGAACCCGGCCGTCGGGATACGTGGCGGCCAGTTCATCGGCGCTGGGAATGCGACGCAGATGGGCCTCGGCCGGAAGCTGCTCGCTGATGGCGCGCATGATCTGCTCGGTGTCGGCGTCGAGGTCCGAACCGTCGACGGTGAACGCCTCCCCGGCCCTGAGTTCCACGTGCGGGGGATCCCAGACCCGTGTGAGGTTGGGCACCTTCGACGAGCGGGGCCAGATCGCCTCGGTCCCCCACAGTCCGACCGGGACGATCGGTGCACCAGTCGCCGAGGCCAGCTTCGCCGCTCCCCAACGGCCTCGAAGCACCGGATCGAAGAACGCCGGACCCCGGGGAATGGTTCCCTGTGGCATGAGCGCCACGAGCTCGCCTGCTGCGAGCGCCTCCTCGGCGAGTCGGAGCGGTTCGTCGGAGCCGGTTCCTCGATCGACGCGGATCCCACCGAGCGCTGTGGCGAGGTCGCCGATGATCGGAGCGTCGAAGACCTCCTTCTTGCCGAGGAAGCGAACCGGCCGACCCCGCTGGGCGAGCAGGTAGCCGACTGCGAGCACATCGAAGTACGAACGGTGGTTGGCCACCAGCACCGCTGGACCGTGACGCGGGATGTTGCCGACACCAGAGACCCGAAAGCGCACCCCGGGGAAGGTCTGCGGACGGGCGAGGAACTGCAGCACCTGCTGTGGTTCGAGTCCGACGAACTTCGGGATCCCAGCGGGCAGGTCGAAGTGGATCACCGGCCAACGGCGGAGCGTGGAGATCACGAGCATCCGCGGGTCGGGATTCACCGCCCGTGGATGGCCGACGATCGACAGCAGCGGAACGTCGTAGTAGCTGTCGGAGTAGGCAAAGCTCACATCGAGGTCGATTCGGTTTCGACCGGCCCACTCGGCGACGGAACGTGACTTCCCCTTGCCCCAGACGAACTCCCCATCAATGGTCCCGTCGTAGCGGTCACCGCTGCGGCCGTAGACCGTGGCGACGATGTCATCGAAGCCGGCGAGTTCCACGAACGGCTCGAGGAGGTCGCGGGGCGTGGTCGTGGCCAGGACAACCTTCCGGCCAGCAGCTCGATGCTCAGCGATCATCTGCGCGGCGTACGGAAGGATCCGTTCGACGAGTGGTGCGGCCGCATGGTCCGCTGCCTCTCGCACCAGGTCGACCGGCCAGCCGGCTGCGGCCCGGGCACCCTGACGGGCGAGGAACATGGACGGGAGCGTCTCGCCCACCAGGTCGAAGAACTTGAACGCCGCACCCTCGACCGGGCTGGCGTCCCCACGAATGAGGCCGACGCGACGTAGTTGCTCGCCGAGGATCGGGCCGCTGGCGCCGAGCAGGAGGGTTCGGTCGAGGTCGAAGAATGCCGCCCCTCCTGAACGTTCGGTTCTCTCGGAACTCAACGACGACACGCCCCGCACGCTACCCCTCGTGATCGAACTCCAAAACGGCCGAAGGACCGGGAGGGGGTCTCCGGTCCTTCAGCGGGCGTCCGGACCGCAAGGGGCGGAGGTCCGGCGCTGGCGAGCATCCGCAAGGGGGAGGAGGGATGCTCGCTGTATGTAGCGCTAAGCATACTCCTGTTGCGTGCATCAGTCTCGCGCATACCAGCGATACTTGGTATCTTTCTAAGCGATGACTCAGCGGCAGGTGGACAGACGGCAACTCAGAACGCTCGTGGCGGTGATCGAACAACGATCGTTCTCCGGAGCGGCCCGGGTGCTCGGCACCGTCCAGTCGAACGTCTCGGCCCATGTCGCTCGACTCGAACGGGAACTCGGAGTGGACCTGATCGATCGCGCCACCACAGCGGCCACCCCCGAGGGCGTAGTGGTTCTCGAACGGGCCCGGCGCATCGAGCAGGAGTTCGAGGCACTCGAGGCCGACGTGGTGTCTCTCCGGGAGACGATCTCCGGCGAGGTCCGACTCGGGGCGATCGGAACGACCGCCCGCTGGATGGTGCCACCCCTGCTCGAAACGCTGCGTCGGGACCACCCGGCCATTCGGTTGGTCGTGCTCGATGCCACCACTTCCTCTCTCGTGCTCGGACTGACGGCCAGCCACCTCGACGTGGCCCTCCTCAACCTCCCCGTCGACGAACCCGAGCTCGACGTCAGAGCACTCTTCGACGAGGACCGGGTCCTCGTGGTCCCCGATGGTCACCCGCTCGTCGACCAGGGTGCGCTCACTCTCGAGGATCTCGCAGACCACGAACTTCTTCTCGAGGCCCGCGGCACGGCGTTCCGCGACGTGCTCGACAAGCAGCTCGCAGATCGGGGCATCGAGCTCACCGCCCAGGCCGAGTTCGACGGAATGCGCCTCCTCACATCGCTGGCGTTCAGCGGGTTCGGTGCTGGGATCGTCCCGGCGTCAGCCGTTCCCGCCAACCTGTCCGGGCCATGGCGGATCATCCCGGTCGAAGGTCTCCCGTCACGTCAGGTCGGACTGGGCACGAGGCGTCGAACGATGTTGACAGCCGCCCAGCGCATCGTGATCGACCTGATCACCAAGATCAGCCTCGACGGGGAACTCACTCCGGCGGGCATCCACCCGGTCACTGAGTCCCCGGCGGGAACGTAGACTCTGATTCTGCATCAGGAGGACTTCGAAGTGGCCGACAGCATCACGATCACCGACAACAGGACCGGCGAGTCGATGGAGATCCCGATCCTCGATGGCGGCGTCGATGCCAAGTCCTGGGCCAAGTTGCTGCCGGGCACGTGGTTCCACGATCCGTCGTTCGGGGCCACCTCGGCTGCGGCGTCGGCCATCACCGAACTCGACGGGGAGAACGGCATCCTCCGGTACCGCGGCTACCCGATCGAACAGCTCGCAGAGTCCTCGAGCTACCTCGAAGTGGCCTACCTGTTGATCTTCGGGGAGCTCCCGACTCCCGAACAGTTCGAGGACTGGCGATACGAGATCACCCACCACACGTTCATCCACGAGAACGTCCGCAAGCGGTTCATGGAGGGCTTCCATCACGACGCCCACCCCATGGGAATCCTCGTGTCGACCATCGCTGCGCTCTCGACGTTCTATCCGAACGCCAAGGACCTGTCGCCAGCGGTCGTCAACAAGCAGGTGATCCGGCTCATCGCCAAGATGCCCACGCTCGCCGCCGGCGCCTATCGACACTCGGTCGGCATGCCCTTCGTCTACCCCGACAACAGCCTCGACTTCGCCGCCAACTTCCTGTCCATGATGTGGAAGACCGCCGAGCCCCGCTACGAGGCCAATCCGGCGCTCGCTCGGGCGCTCGATGTGTTGTTCATCCTTCACGCCGACCACGAACAGAACTGCTCAGCGACCGCCATGCGGACCGTCGGCTCCTCCCACGCCGATCCGTACATCGCCACTGCTGCGGCCACCGCTGCGCTCTACGGCCCCCGTCACGGCGGCGCCAACGAGGCGGTCATCAAGATGCTGACCCAGATCGGGAGCATCGATCAGGTCCCCGCCTACATCGAACAGGTCAAGGCGGGTGACCAGCGACTGCAGGGGTTCGGCCACCGTGTCTACAAGAACTACGACCCCCGGGCCCGCATCATCAAGCAGACCTCCGAGGAGGTCTTCGCCGTGACCGGCAAGAATCCGCTGCTCGACATCGCCCTCAAGCTCGAGGAGGTGGCGCTGTCCGATTCATACTTCATCGACCGGAAGCTCTACCCCAACGTCGACTTCTACTCCGGCTTGATCTACCAGGCCATGGGTTTCCCGATGGATATGTTCACGGTGCTCTTCGCCATTCCCCGAACCGCAGGGTGGCTCGCCCACTACATCGAACTCCTCGCCCAGGACAGCAGGATCTACCGACCACGTCAGCTCTACACGGGTCACCCGGTGCGCGACTACCTGCCCATCGAGAGCCGGTGAGTTCGATCGCTGCGGTGAACAACGGACTCAACTTCACCTGGAGCGGACACCTCGTCGAACTCGCCGAATGCGCCCGAGAGGTCGGCCGGATCGCTGCGCAACGCTGTGACATCCAAGAGGACTCCTGGCTGATCGGCACCTCGAGGGAGTTCTCCGAACAGCTAGCCAGGCTCGGTTGGCTCGGCATGACGTGGCCCGAGGCCGTCGGTGGTGGAGGTCGCAGCCCGCTGGAGCGCTTTGCGGTCTTCGAGGCACTCATCTCCGAGGGTGCCCCCGTGGCGACGAGCTGGTTCGCCGACCGCCAGATCGGCCCGACACTGCTGCAGTACGGCACCCAGGATCAGCGCTCACGCTGGCTCCCCGACATCATCGCCGGAACATCTGCGTGGTGCATCGGGATGAGCGAACCCGACTCCGGTTCCGACGTCGCTTCGCTCCGGACCCGGGCCGTTCGCTCCGGCAACGAGTGGATCATCGATGGGCAGAAGGTGTGGACCTCCGGAGCCGCCTCGGCGGACTGGTGCTACCTGGTTGCCCGCACCGACCCGGATGCTCCGCCGCACGCCGGCCTGAGTGAGTTCGTCGTCGACATGAGGTCCCCCGGGATCGAGGTCCGACCGATTGTCGACGCAACTCGTAACGCCCACTTCTGCGAGGTGCACCTGAGCGGCGTCGCAGTTCCGGCGGACTGTCTCGTCGGAACCGAGAACGGCAGCTTCTCCCAGATCATGCGCCAGATGGAACACGAGCGCGGCGGGATCGATCGACTCGTCTCCAACCGCCGCCTCTACGACGACGTTCGACCTCACGCAGCGACCAGCGATCCGCTCGTCAGGCAGGAGATCGCCGTCATCGAGTCGTCCTACCGTCTCGGTCGTCTCATGGTTCTGCGTGAGGTGGTCGGCCAGTCCCCTGCCGGATGGTCAGCAGTGACCAAGACCTGGTGCACCGAGTTCGAACAGCGCGTTGCCTCCTTCTGTGGATCGGTCGCAGGCGCAGAGGCGCTCCTCGCCAACCGAGTTTCCCGCAACATCGTCTATGCGCCTGCGTACACGATCATGGGTGGGACCACACAGATCCTCCGGGACATCATCGGTGATCGCGTCCTGAGGCTCCCGCGGCACACCGTCCCTCGGTAGCCTCCGACGGTGGACAGCACGCACTTCAGGACCTGTCCCCTCTGCGAGGCCACCTGCGGACTCGAGATCACCATCCGGGACGGATCGGTGCGACGCATCCGCGGCGACCGTGACGACGTCTTCTCCAACGGGTTCATCTGCCCCAAGGGCTCAACGCTCGGCACGCTGCACGACGACCCCGATCGTCTCCGGCGTCCGCTGATCCGCCGCAACGGCGTGCACGTCGAGGTGGACTGGGACGAGGCGTTCGCAGAGATCGACGACCGACTCGTGCCGATACGCAAGCAGCACGGTGCCGACGCCGTGGCGCTCTACCTCGGGAACCCGAACGCTCACACGATCGCCGGTGCGGTGTTCGGCCGGCCGCTCATCCAAGCTCTGGCGACGCACAACCTCTACTCGGCGTCGACAGTGGACCAGATGCCTCGCCACGTCTCGAGTGGCCTGCTGTTCGGCAACCCGGGCGCCATGGCGGTGCCCGACCTCGACCGAACCGAATACCTCCTGATCCTCGGGGCAGATCCAGTCGAGTCCAACGGAAGCCTCTGCACCGCTCCCGACTTCCCGGGCCGAATCACGAGCATTCGTCAACGAGGCGGGCAGGTGATCGTGGTCGATCCGCGACGGTCACGTACCGCTGCGATCGCCGATGAACACCTCCCGATCCGACCCGGTACGGATCCGGCGTGGCTGCTGGCGCTCATCCACTCGATCCTTCGCGACGACGCACACCGCATCACCTTGGAACACACGGGCTCGCTCGAGTCCCTCCGCAGCATCGTCGCGCCGTTCACCCCGGAGGCCGTCGCCGGATTCTGCGGGATCGACGCTGTCACCACCGAGCGCATCGCCGGCGAGTTGAGCGACGGACGCCGGGCGGCGGTCTACACGCGCATCGGTACACACACAGCGAGGCACGGGACGCTCAGCTCATGGGCCGCCGATGTCCTCTGCCTGATCACCGACAACCTCGACACCGTCGGGGGGATGATGTGGCCCAACCCGTGCCACGGTCGGCCAGAGGTTCCCGGGCGAGCTCCGGGCGGGAGGGGCTTTCGCACCGGCCGCTGGGCCTCTCGGGTCTCTGAGCACCCCGAGGTCCGTGGTGAACTGCCCGTGGCGATCCTGGCCGAGGAGATCGAGACCCCCGGAACCGGACAGGTCCGGGCGTTGATCACCGTGGCGGGCAACCCAGCGCGTTCCACGCCGGACAGCTCCCGCCTGACCGCAGCGATGGAGCAACTCGAGTTCATGGTGTCGGTCGACATCTACCTGAACGAGACCACACGGCACGCCGACGTCGTGCTGCCGCCACCGTCCTCGCTCGAGAAGTCACACTTCGATTTCGCCTTCTACGGTCTGTCGGTTCGCAACGTCGCCAACTACTCGCCGGCCGTGTTCACTCCCGACGGTCCCGGCGAGCACGAGATCCTCGCTCGATTGGCGCTGATCATCAGCGACCACGGGCCTCAGGCCGATCCCGAACTGATCTACGGCCTCGTCACCGCAACCCTGGCTCGGCAGGCGACCGATCTGCCCGGAGGCCCGCTCGAGGGCCGGGATCCGGAGGAGCTCACATCGAGCGTCGCCCACCTCGACCCTCCGGAACGGTGCATCGACCTGATGGTGCGAAGTGGCCCCTACGGCGACCACTTCGGAGATGCGCCCGACGGGCTGTCCCTGGAGAAGCTGATCGACCACCCACACGGCATCGACCTCGGTCCGCTCGAGCCACGACTCACAGGAATCCTCAGGACCACCTCCGGCACCATCGAGGTGATCCACGACGCAATCGTCGACGACGCCGCCGTCCTGGCGACGTCACTCGAAGCCGCCCCCGGGGAGGGTGAACTCCTGCTCGTCGGTCGTCGACACGTCCGATCGAACAACTCCTGGATGCACAACCTCGACGTACTGGTGCGTGGGCGTGAGCGCTGCACCCTGCTCGTCCACCCGGACGACGCCGAGCGCCTGGGTCTGCTCGACGGGCAACAGGCTCTGGTCAGTAGTCGGGTCGGGCAGGTCGAAGCGCCCGTCGAGATCACCGACGACATCCGGCCGGGCGTCGTGAGCCTCCCCCATGGTTGGGGACACGACGATCCCGGAACTCGTCTCGGAGTGGCCCGCACCCGACCCGGGGTGAACTCGAACCTGCTCACCGATGGCGCCGTCATCGATCCGCTCAGCGGCAATGCCGCGTTGAACGGGATTCCGGTGGCGATCAGACCCCGTTGAGTTCGGCAGCGATCAGATCACGCAGCTCGATCGGGCGATCACCCTGGACGCTGTGGCCAGCACCGTCGACCACCACGACCCGGGAGTCGGGCTTGCGTCGCATCAGCTCAGCGACGTCGTCGTCGTCGACCACCGGACTCGTTGACCCTCTGACCAACAGCAGTGGCGCCTCGATCGCTTCGATCGCGTCCCAGAGGTCCGCCGGGTCCCGTCCGTCATCGGCTCCGAGCGGTCGCCGGTCGTAGTTCCACTCCCAGGAGCCATCGTCACGGCGGTGGGCGTTGTGGAGGATCCCCCGCCGTAGCGACGTTGCCGTCCGGGTGGGGTTGAACTCGACGGTCCGGTCGAAGATCTCACCGAAGTTGGCAAACGACTGCGGACCCTCGATGAACGCATGCACCTCGGCGGCCTTGTCCCGGGTCACACCGGGAGTGATGTCGACCGCCACGAGTCGCGGCACCAGATCAGGTCGAGCGGAGGCCAGCGACGTCGCCGTGAGTCCACCGAGCGACATTCCCACGACGAGCCGGACCTCAGGTGCGTGGACCTCGAGCATCTCCGCCACGTCCTCTGCTGCGGCCACCGGGTCGTAACGACGATCCGACCGCCACGACGACCGGCCGTGGCCGGGCAGGTCGACCGCCAGCAGCGCAGTCGGGCGAAGCCCGAGCGCGACGGTGTCCCAGGTGTGGGCGTTCTGCGCCCCACCGTGGAGGAACACCACCTCCGGCGAATCGGTCCCCCATCGCAGCGCCGACAGCGACCGGCCATCGGAGAGATCGTGATCGATTCGTTCGACGATGACCGGTGGTTCGTGCACCAGATCGAACTCGTTGCAGTTCTCGGCGAAGAAGGCGAACTCGTCGTAGACGAAGTCAGGGTGGTCCGGATGGTCCAGAGGAAGCTCACTCACCGGAGGATTCTGCCACCCAGCGGACCATCAAGGGTTGGTGATGGTGAACGGGGCGTCCTTGGCCTCGGCGTTGTTGAGCACCACGTCGTTGGTCACCCGCACGTAGCACGTCGTGTTGACCTGCACGCCGGCCGGAGCCTCATCACCGGGGGCGAAACAACCCCAGTCGGTGTCGCCATCTGGGGTTCGGCCCCGGAAGAAGTCGAGATCGACCGAACCGGAACCGTCCGGGGTGCCGTTCGGATTGAGCTCACTGAGCGACGAACACTCGATTCCCGCCTGGAAACCCGGTGTCGACGACGGGGACCGGCAGATGCTCACGAACATGAGCGTCCTCGGCTTCTGCCCCTCCCAACTGACTTTCACCTTGGCCATCCCGTCGAGAGGCACCGGGACAGGGTTCACATCGATCGTCACACCGCCGGTGCCGCTGCCCGGAGGCGCAGTGGCCGGGGTGCTCACCGACGGAGGGACCGTTGTGGACCCCTCGGAGGACTCGTCCCCTGAGCATCCCGTCAACGCAACGCTGAGGGTGACGATGAGGACGGCACCTGCGCCGGCCCACCAACGTCGAGCAACATGAGTCAGGTCGTATCGGGACACGGAGCATGACTAGCGCCTCGGAGTGTCCGGAAACTGAACGAGGGGTGGCTGCCACGTGTCCGTGCACCCGGATCCGGTTCGGTTCGGTTGCGGGCCACACGTAACGGCGCACCCGGCACGACGGGTCGCTGCAGGCAGGGTGTGGTGGGCGTAACAGGACTTGAACCTGTGACCTCTTCCGTGTCGAGGAAGCGCTCTAGCCAACTGAGCTATACGCCCGCAGGAGGCGAGAGTAGCAGCCCGGAGTCCTCAGCCCGACAGCCGGTCGCCGCGCTTCACATCGACTGGCGATGTTTCCGGGGCGATGATTCCAACGGCGAGCACGACGCCGAATCCGATGAGGAACAGGAGCCACAATCCGAGCCCTGGTCCAGTCCGCGAGGGCCCGTCTGTGACACCCCATTCGACCACTGCGAGCACCATCGCCGTGACGCCGCCGATGACCGCCGTGATGCGTCCGGGCCGTTCACGTTCTGCCGCCACCAGGACACCGGCAACGGCGAAGGTGATTCCGAGGGCGATGGCCAGCCAGCCCCGTCCGATCGAGCCATCGGGCAGGTTCCAGCCGGTGGAGTTCCCGGCCGTCACGACGTTGCCGTAGTCACGCCATGTCATGAGGCTCGCCGCTCCGCACAGGACCGCTGCGACGAGCAGGATGCCTGCCAGCACGAGCGGTCGTCGTGATGGACGTGGGGGCGGGGCGGGGGGAGGTGGTTCCGATCCTCCGAGTGGAGCGCCGGTCTGGTATTCCACGCCGGGCGGCAGGGGCGATGTCACGGACCAAGCATGCCGCATCAATGTCGTTGTCCGGCGTCGGGCCGGGGATGGACAACCCGCACCCGACGCCACCGGTGTTGCACCACCTGCGCCGGTACATCGCTTGACTGCCGACGCCACGGTCGACAACCGGGCTGACGGGACGTGATGCGACTCTCAGAGGCGACGACCGGAATCGAACCGGTGTACACGGCTTTGCAGGCCGCTGCCTAACCACTCGGCCACGTCGCCGGGTAGGCGACCCTCTTGGTCGTGGAGCGGACGACCGGCCTCGAACCGGCGACCTCAACCTTGGCAAGGTTGCGCTCTACCAACTGAGCTACGTCCGCAGAAGCGTCGAAGCTATCAGACTCGCCGCCGCCGCCGTAGTCCCGGGTCTCACCGCCGCAGCCGCTCAGCGAGTTCCACCGCGATTCCGACCTCGGCGATGGCGTCGACGGTGGAGAGACGATCTCCTTGGCTGAACGTGAGCGACGCGACGTCGCGGTCGTGGCGCTCCCGGACCAAGAGATCAGGCCCGAGGTGGTAGATGTCGATGATCGGCTGCCATCGGCGGGAATTCACCACCAGGATCCGGCGGGTCGTGAGCACCACCGCTGCCGCCTGACCGAGCATCTGTCCAGCGACGGCAGCGAGGACGATCTCGTCGCTGGCGATGAGCGTGGCACACACCGAGAACGGAACCACTGCTGCGTCCTGCCGATCGGAACTGAGACGTCCGATCGCCGCAGCGAGCCCGTTGGTGTCGTCGTTGTGTCCTGTGGGTTGGTGAGATGGACCGGTGAAGACGGGGGGTTCCTCGACGACCTCGACGTCGATCACGGATCCACTCGGCGGCTCGGGTGCCGGGGCTGTGGACCACATGGAATCCGGACCGAACGGGGTGGCTGGGGGAACAACTTCGGCGTTGTCGACTGCAACAGTGGTGAACAACGTCGAGGCGTCGGGATCACGGAGCCGGGCTCCGCAGTGCACACAGGACTCTGCGTCAAAGGAGTTGGCCCCGCCGCAGTACGGGCACGACCACCAGTTCGGGTCCTCGTTCGACACGTCGCACTCAGCTTGGTGAACGGAGATCAACCCGCAGGACGAGCACACCGTCGGCGAGTTCGGCCTGAGCGTCGGCGATGATGGCGAAGTCCCGGAAGTCGAGCTCGGCCTGGCGGATGAAGTCCCGACGAGCCTCCCCCTCGACCGGCGGTATCTGACGACGCTTGACCGAGGCCGCACGCTCAGCGAACCGCTGGATCATCTCGTCGGGATCGAAGGACTCAGGCACTTTCCTCGAGCCCCCAGCCCTGCGACGCCCACGCACCAACGGGTGGACCGGATTCGATTCGAATGTCGGCCACGGTGGGAACGGCAAACGGCGCAGGTGCTGGAGCATGGAAATCGGCTGGAGTCGTCGTCGGCTTGTACTCGATGTGGAATGCCGGCTTGATGTTCCGCACCCGCTCCGTCGTGGGGGCGCTCAGCCGCCAGAACACAACAGAACCGACGGTGATCACTGCGGCCAACCCGAGGAGACCGAACACTGCCTGGTTGAGGCGCGCCGTCGCCTCCTCACTCTCGTTGACCCGTTCACCGAGCTGATCGGGTCCAGTGGTCACGAAGGGGTCCGTCTGGGCCGAAGCGGTGCTGGCACCGATGAGAACACTGCCGAGGACGATGATCAGCAGGGCCGCCATCCCGGCCACAAATCGGGGAATTCGGTGATACATCGACCCAGAATGTAGCCCCAAAGCGGGTCACTGGTGCGACACGACCGAGGCGCTCAGCGCTGCTCGACCGGACACCACAGCGTCGTTCGACCGCCGATCCGAGCCACCTGCAGTGGCGTTCCACACCGGGGACAGGCCCCTCTGGCATCCCGGGCCGCCTGCAGGTCACCCGTGTGCGATCCTCCCCGGCGGCCGAGCTGGGCGACCGTCGCCACGATCGTCCGGGCGAGTCGCCGCTCCTCGTCCATGTCGAGGTCCAGTGCCGGCCGGCCGGGCGCCAGTCGGGCTCGCCAGAGCGACTCGTCGGCGAGCAGGTTCCCCAACCCGGCCACTCGCCCCTGATCAAGCAACGCTGCCTTCAGAGGGCGCCGGCACTCGAGCGCCGAGCGGAGTTCAGCGACACTCAAGGTGCTGGCGTCGGGGCCGAGCTGGGTGAGGTCGGGATCGAGGTGGAGCGACCCCAGACGCCGAGGATCGACCACCGTCACCGTGCCCGCTGTGGTCGACATGATGAACCGGGGCGACGCCGTGTCCCCTCCCCGGGGCCCGTACTTCAGCTCGGGGATCGGTTCGTGGCCATCGACGATCACGCGACCGGTCATGGCGAACCGCACTCCGAGCGTGTGACCAGCATCGGTGCAGACGAGCATCACCTTGCCGCGTCGTTCAACGGCAACAACTGCCGCATCAGCAAGTGCCGCTGAGAGCTCTGCGGCGTCGACCGTGCGACGGAGGAACCGGGGATCCGGACACTGCACAGCGGTGATCACCCCACCGACCACTACTGCGGTCGCACGCCGGTAGGCCTCGACCTCCAGGAGTTCCGGCAACGGTCCCGTCCGCTCAGGTGCCGTCGGGGAGCGCCAGGTCGATCGCCGCTGTGACATCGGCGATCACATCGTCGGGATCCTCCAGACCGACCGACACACGCACGGTGCCCGGGCTGATCCCGGCTGCTGCGAGTTCTTCGGGGAGCAGGTTCACGTGCGTCGTGGACGCCGGGTGGGTGACGAGCGTCTCGGGTCCTCCGAGCGAGGTGGCGAGCTGAGCGATCCGGGTCGATTCGACGAATCGAGCGCCGGCATCGAGATCGGGGAGCTCGAAGGTGAGGAGTCCGCCGAAACGTCGGAGCTGACGCTGGGCGAGGTCGTGCTGCGGATGCGAGGCCAGACCGGGATAACGCACGCCGCTGACGCGAGGATCGGCTTCGAGCTGCTCGGCGAGACGGGCGGCGGTGGCGCTCTGCCGGTCGAGGCGAACCGCAAGCGTTCGCAGGCCGCGCAGACCCGCAGCGGCATCGTGGGGCGAGGCGTTCGCTCCTTGCAGGACGGCGAACCCCCAGATCCAGTCGAGCAGTTCGGAACTGCCGGCGACCACACCCAGCGTGGCGTCGTTGTGGCCCCCGATGGCCTTGGTGGCGGAGTGCAGTACCAGGTCGACGCCGAAGTCCAGCGGCCGCTGGGCGAGCGGGGTGGCGAACGTCGAATCAACCACCGTGACCGGTCCCCGGATCTCCCCGAGCCGGGCGAGATCGACCAGATCGAGCTTCGGGTTGGCGGGCGACTCCGCATAGACCAGCGTCGTCCGACCGGGGATGACCGCCGCTTGCCATGCGTCGGGGTCGGTGGCGTCGACGAAGGTCACGTCGATGCGGAAACGAGGACAGACGGCTTGGAACAGGAGTTGCGAACCGGCGTAGAGCTGATGCTGGGTGACGATGTGGTCACCGCTGGAGCACAGGCCGAGCACGACACCCGTCACGGCACCCATCCCCGAGGCGAACGCCCGAGCGGATTCCGCTCCCTCGAGTTCCGCAACCGCCGACTCGAATGCGGCCACGGTCGGGTTGCCGTAACGAGTGTAGAAACGGGCGGCGTCGGTCGAGGTCGCCATGGCTCGCCCCTCGGCAACGGTCGAGGTGGTGAACGTCGTGCTCGCCCAGATCGTCGGGGCGAGCGCCCGGCCGGAATCGGCGCGACCGGCTCGAACAGCAACCGTCTCAGGTCGGTACTCGGGCTGGGAATCCACTTCGCTGTGCATATCGGTCACTGCGCTGCTCCCTTGGGATCGTCGAGGAACTCGGCCACGGGCGGGCCGAGCAACTGGGTTTCGATGAGGAACGCATCGTGACCGTGCGGCGAGTCGAGTTCCACGTGACGAACCGGAACCCCGAGCGACTCGAAGTCGGCGACGAGAGCGAGTTGTTGGGACGGCGGATACAGCCCGTCGCTGCGAACCGAGGACACGAGGACCGGCGCCCGCACTCGTTCCAGGGCCCTGGTGCGAGAGCCCCGGGAGCGGCCGACATCGTGGAGATCCATGGCACGGTTCAATCGGAGGTAGGAGTTGGCATCGAATCGCCTCACCAACTTGATCCCGTGGTAGTCGAGGTAGTTCTCGATGTCGAACACAGGTGCAGCGCTGAAGGCGAACCGGTCGATCACGGATCGGTGGAATCGTTCGGCGAACACCTCGTCACTCCGGTAGGTCACCTGCGCACACATCCGAGCCACCATCAGGCCCCGCCACGGCCCCTCGCCGGGAGCAGCGTCGTAGTAGTCGCCGCCCCGGAATTCCGGATCGGTCAGCACC
>Ga0194128_10003791_pt1 | contig 22760 bp, 16 predicted proteins | sample TA2KigCa65mmetaG_FD_148650 | JGI IMG/M metagenome (GOLD analysis project Ga0194128, IMG submission 148650) | Freshwater microbial communities from Lake Tanganyika, Tanzania - TA2015037 Kigoma Deep Cast 65m | ecosystem: Environmental > Aquatic > Freshwater > Lake | place: Tanzania: Lake... | reverse complement strand
GCGGCCGCGGCGGCCTGGGCGGCGCACCGGCGCGTGCTGCAGGCGGCGGTCGCGGTCGAGCACGCGCTGTCGCGCCAGATCAACGGCTCGCCGTTTCCGGTGCTGGTCGCGCCGCTCGGCGGTGGCGCGCCGTGCAAGCTGCAAAGCGGTCGCCGCGCCGATGGCGTGCTCGGTTCCACCAGCAAACTGCCCATCGCCCAGGCGATCGTCGTCGTCACCGGCGACGACGGCCGCGACCGGCCGCTGGCGATGGCGGACCTGCAACCCGCCGCGCTGCTCGCGGTGTTGCCGCCGGAGCGCGTCGACGAGCTCATGCCGGTGGCCGGCACGGCGCGGAGCGACTTCGCCCTCGGCGCCGCTGCGTGGTCGCTCGCCGGCGGCGACCTGGACGCCTTCGCCCGCCGCTTGCCGACGCTGGCCGACGGCGACGAACGCGCGCTGGTCGATGAGGTCGCGCCGACGCTCGCCCGCGTGCGCGCCTCGCAGCCCGATGAAGCGGCCGCGCGCCTCGCCGCCTTCCAGGCGCTGCGGCAGCAGCTCGACGCCGCGAGCGGCGGCGCAAGCGTGGACGAGCTCGAGTCGGTCATGGCGCGCTTTGGCGCCATGGTCCCCGACCCGGATCGCACCGACGACGAAGCGGCGCTCGTCGCGTCGGCGCGCGCGCTGCTCGGGCGCATCGCCCGCGAGCAGCGCCTGCGGCGCGCGCTGACGGCGGCGGCGCCGGCGGGGGCGGGCATCGAGATCGTCGGCAGCGACACCGGCGCCGTCGGCGTCGTCACGATGCCGGCCAGGGTCCTGGCGACCGTTGCGCCGGGCGGCTGGACCGACGGCGGCGGCGCGCTGCGCGCGGCCGGCGGCCTGGCGCCGCGCGAAGCCGACGCCGCGGCGCTGCGCGCGACGATGGGGTTCGAGCCGGCCGTCGGCGATCTGGAGGTGGAGTTCGCCGTGCGCCTGCCGGACGCAACAGCCGGCTTGCGCGCATGGGTGTTCGTCGTGCGCGGCGTCGGAGTCGCGGTGTGCCTCGATGGCGCCGGCGCCGCGCGCGCGCGCGTCGTGCGCGGCGATCCGGCCCGCGACGACAACGTCGCCGACGCGGTCGTGCGCGCCCTCGCCACCGACGCGCCCGCGGCCCTCGCGGTGCCGGGCGCCGTGCACGGCGTCACGATCAACGTCGTGCCCAACGCGCAGCGCACGACGGCGCTCGTCAGCGTGGCGTTCGACGGCGCGCCGCTGTGCAGCAGCGATCGCCGGCCGCTCGACCCCAAGGCGGCGCCGACGTTCGCGATCGTGCCGCTCGCGCCGCTCGTGCTCGAGTCCGTCGTCGCCCGCGGTCTCATGCCGTAGCGGCGGCGGCGCGGCGCATGGCGGTTCGGCGGTGACAGGCTAGGATCGACGCCATGGCGCAGAACGCGCGCAGCAGCCACGCATGAGGATTGGCCTGTTCTCGCCGGGTTGGCCAGCGCGCGCCGTCGCCAACGGCATAGCTGCGTACGTCGAGATCCTGCGCGACGCGCTGCGCGCCCAGGGCCACGAGGTTGTGGTGCTGTCGCCGCGGGAGTGGATCCTGCCGGACGCTCCCGGCGCCGTTGCGCCGATCGCGCCCAGCTTGGCGTTCCGCGCCGGGCGTTGGCTGCGCAAACGCCTTGGCCGGACGCGCCCCAACTTGGTCGACGACGCCGCGATCATCGCGCGGTGCGCCGCCGCGGCCGTGCGCCGCCATCGGCTCGACGTGCTCGAGGTCGAGGAGTCCTTCGGCTTCGCCGCCGAGGTCGCCGCCGCGGCTGGCGTGCCGGTGGTGGTGAAGCTGCACGGCCCGGCTTTCCTGCTCGCGCCCGAGGCCGATGCCGCCGACGCGGCACACGCGCTGCGGGTGGCGCGCGAAGGCGTCGGGCTCGCGGCAGCGGCGGCGGTGCTGGCGCCGTCGCAGGTCACGCTCGACCTGACGCTTGCCCGCTACCAGCTGCGCCCGCATCTGGCCCGACGGGTGCCCAATCCCATGCCGATGCCGGCGGGGCCGACATGGTCGCCGGCCGGCGCCGATCCCAATCGCCTGCTCTACGTCGGCCGCTTCGAGCCCGTGAAGGGCGGCGACTTCGCGCTGGCGGCGTTCGCACGGGTGCTGGCGCGGCGACCGCAGGTTCGCCTGTGGTACGTCGGCCACGACCGCGGCGTGCCAGGGCCCGACGGTCGCCCGCGTCGCTTCGCCGAGCACGTCGCCGCCGAACTGCCGGCGACGGTGCGCGAGCGCGTCGACTACCTCGGCGTGCTGCCCAACGCGGAACTCGCGGCGCTGCGCCGGCGCGCCGGCGTGGTGATCGTGCCGTCGCGCTACGAGACGCAGTCGTACGCGGCGTTGGAGGCGATGGCGCTCGGTTGTCCGGTCGCCGCGTTTGCCGTCGGCGGCCTCGCGGAAGCGGTGCGCGACGGCGCCACTGGCCTCGCGGCCGCGCCCGGCGACATCGACGCGCTGGCCGCCGCGGCGTTGCGCCTGCTCGCGGACCCCGTGCTCGCGTCCCGTCTCGGCGCCGGGGCGCGCGATCATGTGGCCGTCGCGCACGCTCCGGACGCCATCGCGCGCGCCACTGCCGAGGTCTACGCGGCGGCGATCGCGGCGCGCGGCTAGGCGTCCGCGCCGCGGCAGGCTGCGTCGTTCGGCACGCGACTTCGCGGCCAGGAACTCGCCGTCGCAGCCACGGCTCAGCTGTGGTCGTCGCCTGCGCGCCGACCTGAGACCACGCGCCGTTGCCGCGGGCGCCCCGTGGCGCCGACGCCTAGGGCGCAGTCGCCGGCGCCCGGCGTGTCCACGGCACGAACGCGACCGACAACATGAAGGCGGCCGACGCGGTCAGGATCGCCAGCGCGTAGCCGAACACGCCGCGGTCGGCCAGCGCGTAAGCCGCGGCGCAAAACGCGACGAGGCGCGCGAGCGTCGCCACCGTGCCCCAGTACGGTCGCCCGCTCGCCAGCAGCGCGCACGTGAACGTAGTGCCGAGGCACGACAGGTATGCGGCGACGAGCAGGGCCTGCAGCGGCGGCACAGCGGGCTCGTAGCGCGGGTCGTAGAGCAGTTCGACCACCAAAGGGGTTGCCAGGATTCCCGCAGCGGTCATCGGCACGCCGACGCCGACCATCAGGCGCAGAGCCTGCCGCATGCGCCGCCGGACCTCGACCGGGTCGTGCTGCAGGCGCGAGAGCATCGGGAAAAGCAGTCCCCCGAGCATCTGCGTCACCATGGCCTCGAACGGGCCCGCGAGCGCTTGGGCGATGTAGTAGATGCCCGCCTGCTCCATGCCGAGGAAGCGCGCGACGAAGAAGACGTCGAGTCGGGCGGCGAGGAAGCCCAGCAGCGACGAAGCGAAGACGAAGCGGCCGTAGTTGCCCAGTTCGCGCCCGATCGCCCGATCCCAGGTCCACCTTGGCCGGTCGGGCGCCATGGCGTACGACAGCGTCACGCGCACGCATTCGGCGGCGACGCCGGCGATGGCCAGCCCCATGGCGCTTGGAACCAGCAGCACGCAGGCCACGTTGATCGGCAGCCGCGCCATGTCGACGTAGAGTTCCAGCTTCGCCAGCAAGTCCTGGCGTAACTCGCGCGACCAGCGCAGGCGGCCCGGGCTGCACAGGCCGAAAAGCGCGGGCGTGATCGCGCTCACGCAGGTCAAGCCGAATACCCGGTCGTTGTCGCATACGGCGGCGAACGGAGCGGCCATCGCCAGCACCAGCGCAGCGACGACGAAACCGCGGACTGCGATCAGCGTCCAGGCGACGTCGAGGTAGCGGCGCGTGGAACCGTTGGGGTTGTGCACGATGGCGTGCCGCACGCCGAAGTCCGAGCACATCTCGATGGCTACCGGCAGCAGGGCGGCGGTGGCGATCAGGCCGAACGAATCAGGCGCCAGAAGGCGCGTCAGGATCATCGAGCTGACGACGCGCAGCGCATGGCGGGCGAGCGACGCGCCGAAGATCCAGGCCACGCCGGAAGCGATGCGATGGCGAAACGACGGCTTGTCGTGCGCCGCGTCGTGCGTCGATCCGGTCCCATCGCCGTCCATGCAGGCAGTATCCGCGGGCGTTCCAGGCGCGGCCAGAACCAACCTGCGGGCCCCGAGGCCCCCGGTTCGCGCGCGCGGCGCGCTTAGGACCCTGATCCCGGCGTGGATCTCAGTCCCGAACCGGCGCGACCGCAACTGCGGCGCGGCCGCGCAGCGCGCACAACAACGTCTTCCAGCAGCGCCACGACCACGGTGCGCCGCGCACGGCGAGCCATGCCTCGTGGCGCGCCGTGTCGACGTGGCCGGCGGCGAGCGCCCACCACGACCAGCGCATGTGCAAGTCGGTCGGGGTGGCGTGGATGGCGGCGGCCGTGACCACTGGCGGCGCGGCGTCCAGGCCGCGCCGCTGGTACGCGGCGATCAGCACGTCATTGTGACGGCGCGAGCGCCCGACGTCGTGGGCGTGCGTCACCGAACGCGTGCGCAGACGGTATTGCTGGTAGACCTTGGGCAGATTGGCGAGACGGCCGATTTCGCCGAGGCGGAGGAAGAAGTCGAGGTCCATCGACGTCGCGAGGTCGGTGCGGAACGCGCCGCAGACGCGGACCGCCGCCAGGCGCAGGATCGCCGTCGGCGGCAGGAAGGCCCAGCCGTTGCCGGCCAGCAGTTCGCGTTCGATGTCTTCGTGCCGCTCGTGGAAGATCACGGGCGTGCCGATCGGGCGCAGACTCTCGGTGACCATCAGCGGGAAGCAGCCGACGGCGACGACTTCGGGGTGCGCGTCGAGGTAGGCGAGCTGGCCCGCTAACCGCTCCGGCAGGGCGATGTCATCGCCGTCCATCAGCGCGACGAGTTCGGTCGCGACGGCAGCGAGGCCGCGGTTGAGGTTCGCGGAGATCCCGAGGTTGGTCTCGGATCGCATGATCCGCACGCGTGGATCGGCCGCCGCGTGCCGGGCGGCGATCGCCGGGGAGCCATCGGTCGAACCGTCGTCCAGCAGCACGAGCACGAAGTCGCGGTGCGTCTGCGTGCGGATGCTCGCGATCGCCTCGTCCAGATAGGCCTCGAGGTTGTAGTAGCTGAGCAGGACCGTGAGGCGTGGCATGGGCGGGCTGCCGCGCGACGTCGAACGTGCCTTTTCGCCATCGCCGCGCAGGGCGGTCCATACTAGGCCGTCGGCGCGGGCGAGGGAAGTTGACCGCCGCGGCGGTCAGGACTCGGCGATGACGAACGCGGTCGCGTCGACGTCGGTGTGCGTCAGGCTGAGGTGCCAGCGGCGGACGCCGAGCGCGTCAGCGCGCGCGGCCGCGGCGGCGTGCAGCTGCAGCGACACCGCGCCCGACCCGGCGCGCACGACTTCGACGTCGCGGAAGCCGATGCCTTCGGTCCAGCCGGTGCGCAGGCACTTCATCGCCGCCTCCTTGGCGGCAAAGCGCGCGGCCAGCGATTCGGCCGGTCGGGCGCGGCTGCGGCAATAGGCGGCTTCCGCGTCGGTGCACAGCCGGCGCCAAAGCCGTTCGCCCTGCGCCTCGAGCAGATCCTCGAGCCGTGCGATGGCGACGGTGTCGACGCCGACGCCGACGATCACGGCGCCTCCGCCGCGACGCAGGCGAGCTCGCGGCAGCCGGCGGCGTCGCGCCAGAACACGCGCAACTCGGCGCGCGCCAGCTCGCCGCCGACGATCGCTTGCAGGCACTCGGGCCAGAACGCCGCACGGTCGCGCGCCGACGGCGTCGCCGGCGCGTGCGGGTGGCCGTGCGCGAAGCCGAGCCAGTCGTGGCCGGCGGCGCGCAGCGTCGCCTCGGCGGCGGCGAAGTCGGCCGGCGCCACGGCCAACGCATTGGTCGTCGCCGCGCGGTTCGGCACGGGCGCAAAGGCCTCGACCTGCCACGCCACGCCGGCGCGGCGACCGCCCAGGAGGCCGACGAACTCGCGCGGCGCGGTCGCCGCGAAGGCGCCACGCAAGGCGGCGACGACGTCGTCAGCGAAATGCGCGGCCGCAGGCATGGCGCGAGGCTAGCCCGCGCAGCGGTGCGTGAGCAAGCGGCTCGCGCGCGCGCCGGCCCCGCTCCATGATGCGGCGATGAGCGAACCCCTCTACGGCGTTCCGCACGACCACGGCCCGCTGCTCGGTCCGCTGTCGCCGCCGCTGATCCGCAGCACCACGTCCGGCCAGCCCGACGCCGACACGCTGCGCGCGATGGGGGCCGGCGAACGGCCCGGTGAGTTCTACCAGCGCCTCGGCCACGCCAACGCGCGCGCGTGGGAGTCGGTCGTCGCACTGCACGAGGGCGCCGACGGCGCAGTGTCGTTTGCCAGCGGCATGGCGGCGATCAGCGGCGCGCTGATGGCCCACCTGAAGCCCGGCGACCGCGTGCTGCTCGCCGAGGAGATCTACGGCGGCACGTCGTCGTTCGCGCTGGCCGACCTCGCGCGCTTTGGCGTCGTCGTCGATCGCTTCTCCGCGCTCGACCTCGGCGGCTTGCGCGCGCAGTTGGCGCGTCCGGCGCAGTGGGTGGTGTTCGAGTCGCCGATCAACCCGACGCTGCGCGTCGCCGACCTAGGCGCGATCACCGGCATGGCCAAGGCCGCCGGCGCGCGGACGCTGTTCGATACCACGTTCGCGCCGCCGCCGGTGCAGCAGGCGCTCGCGCTGGGCGTTGATCTCGTCGCTTGTTCGGCGACCAAGTTCTACGGCGGCCACTCCGACGTGCTCGCTGGCTTTGTCGCCGGCCGCCACGAATTGCTCGGCCCGGTCGAGCTGTGGCGCCGTCGCACCGGCGCGGTGCTGGCGCCGGACCCGGCGTGGCTGCTGCTGCGCTCGTGGCCGACGTTGCAGTTGCGCGTCGCCGCGCAGCAGCAGCAGGCGCAGCAACTCGCCGAGGGCCTTGTGGCGGAGGTTCGCGCTGGTCGCCTGCTCGCCGTCAGCTATCCCGGCCTGCCCGATCACCCCGATCGCGCCCTCGTTGCGCGGCAGATGCGCGGCGGCGGCGCCGTGCTCGCGGTGGAACTGCCCGGCGGCCTGCCGGGCGCCAAGCGGGCGTACGATCGCCTGCGTCGCATCGCCCGTGCGCCAAGTCTTGGCGGCATCGAGTCGTTGGCGACGTTGCCGGCGTTCACGACGCACGCGGCGTTGTCGCCCGAACAGCGGGCCCGGGCCGGCATCCCCGATGGCCTGCTGCGCATCTCGGTCGGCCTCGAAGGCGCCGACGCGCTGCTCGCCGACCTCCGCCAGGCGCTTGCCGGCTAGCAACCTGCGTCGCTGGGCGGATACTCCCGGTGCGCAAGCGGCCCGCAGGGGGCGGCTGCGCGATGGCCTTTCGTGCGCGCCCCTGCTAGCCTGCGCGACGCGGCCAAAAGGCCGCGCCAACGCCATGAAGCACCTGACGTTCGCCTGTTGCGCCGCGCTCGCTGCGGCCGCCCTCTCGCCCGCCCAGGACCCGACGAAGGCCGCTGCCGAGGCCCCGGCCGCTGGCCAACGCGTCGGCACCTTCGACTTGCTGCGCGTGTTCGACCAGAACCCGAAGTGGTCGAAGGCGAAGAACGACCTCGAGAAGCTGCAGGACTCGTTCCAGGCGCAGATCAAGAAGCTGTCAGACCGCGCCAAGGAGTTGCGCGCGCTCATGGATTCGGCCGACGAGGACTCCGACGAGTGGCGCAACGGCCGCTTCGAGTTGGAGATGACGATAAAACAGCGCGATTACATATCGCAGCAGGCCAGCGAGCGGCTGGAACTTGAGAACGCGCGCGCTCGGCTCGCCGTCTACCAGGACATCGAGGCCGCGTTGGGCCAGGTCGCCAAGGCGCGCGGCGTCGTCGTTGTGCACCGGATGCAGCCGATCGGGACGGCCGCCGGCGAGCTCGGCAAGCTGCCGCCCAAGGAGGTGCAGGGCCGCGTCGTCGCCTTCGAGCGCAAGCATGTTTGGTATGCCGCGCCCGAACTCGACTTGACCGACGACCTGATCAAGTCGCTGATGGTGCCGGCCGGCGACGACAAGCAGCCGAAGACCGGTCGTGCACAGGAGGCCGCCGGCAAGCCGGCGACGGACAAGCCTGCCAACGACAAGCCATCTTCCGGCACTGCCCCGGCGCCGCCGAAGGCCGGAGGCTAGGCGCGAGTGGCAGCCAACCTTCCTGCGGCCACCGGCCGCATGCAGCGCACGCTCAAGTCGCTGGTCGAGTATCGCGGCACCGGCCTGCACTCGGGCAAGGAGATTCGCGTCGTCATGCGTCCGGCCGAGGCCGGCACCGGCGTGTCGTTCGTCCGCACCGACATCGACGAGCAGCCGGTCGTGCGCGCCACAGGCGCCAACATGAAGTCGCGCCAGCGGCGCACCTGCATCCAGGACGGCCGCGCCGAGGTCTACACCTGCGAGCATCTGCTCGCCGCGATGTACGCGCTCGGCGTCGACAACGCGCTGGTCGAGATCGACGGCGAGGAGGTCCCCGGACTCGACGGCTGCTCGCTCGAGTTCACGCGCGCGCTGCGCGAGGCCGGCACCGTCGAGCTGCGCGTCCCGCGCGCGACCTACCAGGTCAAGCAGCCGATCTACGTCCGCGAGGGCGCGGCGAGCATCGTCGCGCTGCCTGGTTCCGGCAAGCTGACGGTCGAGTACCACCTCGACTACGCCCCGAGGGGCGGCAGCGCTGGCAGCGGCACCAAGCAGTTCTACGCCTTCGAGCTCAACAGCGAGAACTTCGAGCGCGAGATCGCGCCGGCGCGCACGTTCGTGTTCGCCCATGAGGTCGAGGCGCTGCGCGCCGCCGGACTCGGCAAGGGCGCGACGCCGCAGAACACGCTGGTGATGGGGTCCAACGGCCCGGCGGAGAACGCGCTGCGTTGGGACGACGAACTGGCGCGCCACAAGGTGCTCGACCTGATCGGCGACCTCGCCAACGCCGGCCTCGACCTCGACACGCACATCATCGCGACGCGCTCTGGCCACGGCCTCAACATGGCGCTGGTGCAGCGTCTGCAGGAGGAGCGCGAGCGCGAGCAGGAGCAGGGCGAGGAGCAGCGCGTCACCGGCCTCGACATCCGGCAGATCCTCAAGCTGCTGCCGCATCGCTACCCGTTCCTGCTGATCGACCGTGTCGTCGAGCTCGACGGCTTCCAGCGCGCGGTGGCGATCAAGAACGTCACCATCAACGAGCCGTTCTTCCAGGGTCACTGGCCCGAGCAGCCGATCATGCCGGGCGTGCTGCAGCTCGAGGCCATGGCACAGCTCGCCGGCGTGCTGCTGCTGCGCAAGCTGGAGAACACCGGCAAGCTGGCGGTGCTCTGGAGCATCGACAAGGTCAAGCTGCGCGGGGCCGTCGTCCCCGGCGACCAGCTCCGCATCGAGGTCGAGACCATCCGCGCCAAGCCCCAGGTCGGCCACGTGCGCGCCCGCGGCAAGGTCGCCGGCCGGCTCGTTTCCGAGGCCGAGCTGAAGTTCACCCTGGTCGACGCGTGAGCGCGGGTGGGGAAGCAGCCGCCGGCGTTGCCGCTGGTGGTCGGGTGCGCATCGGCGTCGTCGGCGTCGGCCACCTTGGCAAGCACCACGCGCGTCTGTTCAAGACGCTCGACTGCGAGCTCGTCGCCGTCGCCGACCCGAGCGAGGCGGCGCGCGCGCACGCGACGGCGACCTGGGGCGTGCCGGCCTTCGCCGACCATCGCGAGTTGATCGGCAAGGTCGACGCCGTCTCGGTCGTGGTGCCGACGAAGCTGCATCGCGAGGTCGCTAGCGACTTCCTGCAAAACGGCGTCGATGTGCTGGTCGAGAAGCCAATCGCGCGCTCAGCCTGCGACGGTCAGGCGCTGGTTGACCTCGCGCGCCAGCATGGTCGCGTGCTACAGGTCGGCCACGTCGAGCGCTTCAACCCGGCGCTGCGCGGCATCGCCGCGATCGGCGAAAGCGCGCGCTACATCGAGTCGCATCGGCTGGCGCCGTTCAGCTTTCGCAGCACGGACATCGGCGTCGTGCTCGACCTGATGATCCACGACCTCGACCTCGTGCTCGCGCTGGTGAAGAGCCCGATCCGCTCGGTCGAGGCCTTCGGCGGCGCGGTGTTCACGCCCGCCGAGGACATGGCCTCGGCGATCATCAAGTTCGAGAACGGCGCCGTCGCGCACCTGACCGCCAATCGGGTGGCCTTGAAGCCGCTGCGCAAGATGCGCGTGTTCAGCAAGCGCGGCTACGCCAGCCTCGACTTCCAGACCTCGCAAGGAATGCTGGTCAAGAAGGCGCCCGGCTGGGACTTCGAAAAGCTCGATCTCGAGCGCCTCGACCGCGCCCAAATGGGGGATCTGTGGAAGTTCGTGTTCGACGGCCTGCTGCAGGTCGAGAACCTCGTGCTCGACAGCGGCAACCCGCTGCAGGACGAGCTCGCCGACTTCGTGCGCTGCGTGCGCGAGCGCGCGCGGCCGGTGGTCAGCGGCGAGGACGGCGTCGCTGCTGTCACCGCGGCCGAGCAGGTGCTCGCTGCGATTGGCAAGAACCGCTGGGAATGAGCGCGAGCGCGCCCTGGCGCGCCTGCTTCGGCCTGGGAGTCTGCGTCACGGGACGCGCGCCGATGCTGGGCGTGGATTCGCGGTCGGGGCGAAGCCGAGGGCCGCAGCGGATCGGTGGCGCCGCCAAAGCGCGGCGGCGAGCTCCCGGACGCGAAGACCTGTGCCGGGCGGCGTAGCCTTCTGTGACGCGGACTCCTAGACTCCCCGCCTTCGAGGGCTCCGCACTGCGGTGTACGAGAAGCACGCGGGCCAAAAAGTTGAACCGATGACGATTCCCCGGGCTCCGACCTTTGGGGCCAGGCGGGAGCGGGAGGCGGCGCTGCTTGCAGCGCCGTCGGCCCGCACCCAAATGCTCCGGGGGGAGCCCACCTGAACCTGAGGGTTCAACCAGCCCCCGTCGACGGCTCAGGCGGTGCGGAGCCCCTCGATTTCCCGCCGCTCTTTGCTACCGTGCCGCAGCGCTGCCGCGCCGGATGCCGGCGGCGCTTCGAGGCGTCGCCCGGTCAGGCGTCGCCACAGCGGTTGCCCCGCTCACGCGGGGTCTGGAGGTTGCGATGCGCGCGTTTCTGTTGGGTCTGGTCGTGGCTGGCCTGTCGTTCTGGTGGTGGCAGCGGGCCGATGAGCAGGCCGACCTGCCCGAACTCGGCGCCGCCGTCGCGGCGGTCGCGGCACGGCAGTCGGTGACGCCGACCGAAGCGTCGGCGCAACTCCATGCGCTGCCCGACACGCCCGCGCAGCCGCTGCGCTCCGAACCGCCGCCAGCGAAGTCGGCCAAGTCCGAGCCCGATCCTGCCGTCGCCGCGCTGCTCGCCAAGCTGCCGCAGCGCGAGCCGGCGACGGTGCAGGCCGGCTGGACGGCGATCGCTGGCAGCGCTGGCAGCGCGGACGCCGCGGCGCTCGCTGCCGCCTTGCAACCCGCCGGCGACGATGTCGGCGCGATGATCGCAGCGCTCGGGCCGGACAACGCGGCGCTGCACTCGGCGGCAGGCCGCGCGCTCGTCGCCAAGGTTGCGACCGCCGTGTTCGCGTTGCCCGACCCGCAGGCCACGGCCGCGAGCACGCAGTTGCTCGGACTGCTGGTCAAGGGCCGCATCCGCAAGGAGGACGGCGTCCAGCGCGCCGTGGTCGACGAGATCTACAAGCAGCACCGTGTGCGCGTCGAACGCTGGCTGTTCGATCCTTCGAACGTCGCCGGTTGCCGCAGCCACACGATCGCCCGTGGCGAGACGCTCGACGGCGTCGCCAAGCGCTACCGCAAGGAGGGCATGGCGGTCGAGGCCGGCATGCTCGCGATCGTCAACCGCATCCGCAATCCGGGCGCGCTGGCCGTCGGCCAGAAGATCAAGATCCCGGCACAGCCGATCGTCGCCGTGCTCGAGAAGCGCAGCTTCGCGCTGTGCGTCTCTCTCGGCGACCAGCTGATGCGCCTGTACTGGGTCGGCCACGGCGAGAACGACCACACCCCGGTCACCGAGTTCACCGTGGGCGTCAAGCAGGCGCGGCCGGAATGGACTGCGCCGGACGGGCAGGTCTATTCGTACGGCCACCCGAAGAACATCCTCGGCGAGTACTTCATCAAGTTCCTGCACGAGGCCTACACCGGCTTCGGCGCGCACGGCACGCCGTTGCCCGACACGATCTGCACGATGTCGTCGATGGGCTGCGTCCGTATGTGGGCGCCCGACATCGAGGAACTGTTCAAGCTGCTGCCGGGCGGCAGCAAGGTCATCGTCCGCGCCACCGAATCGGTGCGCTGACCGCCGGCTCAGGTAGCCGCAGTTCTGGTAGCCGCACTTCCGGTAGCCGCAGTTCAGGCGGCCGCAGTTCAGGGGCGCGTGGCCTCGCGCCAGCGGCGCACGCGCCACTCGCGCACGACGCCGGCGAACTCGATTGCGTCGAGCGGCACGGCGTCGAGGCCGTCGTGGCGGAACCGCAGCGGCTGCAACGTGATCGTCGAGCGCTCGTCGCCGTTGGCGGGAGCGAGCGCGATCTGCGCCGCGAGGTCGGCCACCAGCGCGCCGGGTTCGTACAGGGCGCCGTCGGCGCGGCGGTAACGCACTTCCCACTTGGTCTGCCGCACGAGGTCGACTTCGATCTCGGCGCCCTCGACCGCGATGCGCAAGCGGGCGGCGTCGGGCCCCAGGCGCGTCGCCGGCGGCACTGCGGCATAGCCGGCGACGTGCAGGTAGGGGTGCTGCGTCCGGATTTGCGGCCACGCCAACTGCGCGGCGACGCCATCGACGCCGAGCTCCTGGCGGCAGTCGCGGGCGAGGCAGGCGTAGACCACCTCCGGGTCGTCGCGGCGCAGGGCCTCGAGGAAGGTCCGCGCCGTCGCCTCGGGTGACTGGAAGTCGACCGACACCCAGGGCGTCGTGTCGGGTCCGCACAGGCCGCGCGCGAGTGCGCAGCAGCCGCCGAGCGGGAGGGTGGAGGCGGCGGCCAGCAGGATCGCAGAGGGGCGCATGCCCGGATCGTCCGCTGCGATCGCGCCGATGCAACATGCCGGTGGATGTCGGTCGCCGCGGCGCCGATCTGGGAGTTTTCCGCACGGCTGCAAGCTATAGTGCCGTGTCATGACGTTTGGCGCCTGCCCGCCGCGTCCCCCGCCATGCAGACCGTCACCGCCGCCATTTCCCTAGCCGCCTTCACCTGCCTGGGCTTCGCCACGGCGCAAGACGCCAAGCAGTCCGCCGCGCCGGTGCCAACCACGGCGACCAAGCAAGGCCCCGGCGCGTCGCTGATCCCGGTCGGCGGCAACAGCTGGTTCCAGATCACCAACAAGGACCTCGGCACCTACTTCGGCACCGGCGAGGCGGTCGGCATCTTCCACTTCAAGAACCCCAACAACACGCCGATCGACTGGAAGCAGCTGACCGGCAGCTGCCAGTGCGCCAAGGCGACCGTGCGCGTCGGTGGCCGCACGTACGAGCTGTCGAGCAAGCCGACGCCGAACCAGCTGATGCGCATCACCAAGGTCCCGGGCCAGCCCGACCAGGTCGAGCGTGTGCAGCAGATCCAGATCGAGGCGGGCGCCGACGGCGAGGTCGAGGTGCACCTCGACATGAACCAGATCACGGGCCCGAAGCAGGCGAGCTTGGACATCCACACCAACGATCCGGCGCTGTCGCACATGAAGCTGAACTTCAATGCGCTGGGCGCGCAGTTGTTCACCGTCGCGCCGGCGGAGGTCCAGCTCAACAAGATGGTCTGGAGCGAGACCCGCGAGTTCACCGTGACGGTGTTCTCGCCGCAGCAGAAGCAGTGGAACATCCTGCGCATGGACGAGGTCAAGGGCTTCGCCGCGACGTGGGAGAAGGCTGAGGCCGACGGCAAGGCGACCTGGACGATCAGGGGCACGTACGGCCCGGTCGACCAGGACAGCCAGGGCGGCGGCGTGCTCAAGTTCCACACCGACCTCCAGGGCAGCGCCTCGTTCAGCGTGCGTGTCGCGGCGTTCGTCCAGGGGCCGCTCGAGGTCAAGCCGGGCGCCTTTCTGACCTACGGGCTGGTCCGCAAGGGCTCGGCCAGCAAGAAGGAGGTCGCCTTCGAGCCCAACGACGAGTTCGATCTGCACGCGGCGTCGCTCACCTTCGACAAGCTGTCGGTGCCGCAGGACGCGCTGATCGTGCGCACGCGCAAGGACGGCAAGAAGCTGCTGGTCGAGTTGGAGATCTCCGACAAGGCGCCAGGCGGCATGGTGCGCGGCGAACTGGTGGTGGGCCTGAATCACCCGCTGGTCAAGGAGAAGCGCATCATGTTCAACGGCTTCGTCCGCTGAGTTCGCACAGTTCCCCGCGCGCCGGCGGACAGTTCGTGCGCATCGCGGCCGCCCTCGGGCGGCCGCGGTCGTTTCCGGAGGGCGGGTCGGGCGATGGAACCTGCGACATGGGTGACACCCCGGAGGGGCATGGCGGTCGCCGCCCTGGTAAGGTCTGATCCGTCACTGAGCGAACCACGAATGGGCCGACACGACCTGCCAACCGGCTCCAGCGAAGACCAACTGCGCGCGTTCATGAAAGCCATTCTGGCCGACGTGCACGCGCTCGAACGCATGCTGGCCGAGGACCGCTTCGAGACCGGCATCCGCCGCATCGGCGCCGAGCAGGAGATGTTTCTGCTCGACCGCGCCGGCCGCGCCTGGTGCGGCGCGGACGCGATGATGAACAAGCTCGCGCACCCGCAATTCACCTACGAATTGGCGCAGTTCAATCTCGAGTGCAACCTGCATCCGCAGGTGTTCGGCGGCAAGTGCCTGTCGACGATGGAGGCCGAGCTGAACGGCCTGATGCACAAGGCGCGTGAGGCGGCACGCGACCTTGGTGGCGGCGTCGTGCTCACCGGCATCTTGCCGACCCTGCGCCGCAGCGACCTGGCGCTTGCGTCGATGGTGCAGAACCCGCGCTTCCTGGCGCTCAATCGCGCGATCACCGCGCTGCGCGGCGGCGAGTTCCAGTTCCGCATCAAGGGCGTCGACGACTTCGAGATGACGCACGACAACGTCATGCTCGAGTCGTGCAACACCAGCTTCCAGGTGCACTTCCAGGTCGGGCCGCGCGAGTTCGCCAAGCTCTACAACGTCGCGCAGGCGATCACCGCGCCGGTGTTGTCGGTGGCGACCAACTCGCCGGTGCTGCTCGGCCGGCGGCTGTGGCGCGAGACCCGCGTGGCGCTGTTCCAGCAATCGGTCGACGCCCGTTCGGCGGCGCACCAGCTGCGCGGTCGCCGGCCGCGCGTCAACTTCGGCGACGGCTGGGTGCGCGACTCGGTGCTCGAGATCTTCCGCGAGGACATCGCCCGCTTTCGCACGGTGCTGGCGACCGACATCGACGAGGATCCGGCGGCGGTGCTCGACCGCGGTGGCGTGCCGGCGCTGACGGCGTTGCGCCTGCACAACGGCACCGTCTACCGGTGGAATCGCGCTTGCTACGGCATCAGCGACGGCAAGCCGCACCTGCGCATCGAGGCGCGCGCGTTCCCGGCCGGCCCGACGGTCACGGACGAGATCGCCAACGGCGCGTTCTTCTTCGGCCTGATGTCGGCGATCGCGCACGAGGTCCCGGACGTCAGCAAGGTGATGTCGTTCGACGACGCCAAGGGCAACTTCATCGCCGCCGCCCGCCTGGGCCTGCAAGCCAACCTGACCTGGTTCCACGGCCGCGAGTACGCCGCCCAGCAGTTGATTCAGGACGTGCTGCTGCCGATGGCGCGCGCCGGCCTCGAGAGCGCCAAGCTCGACGGCGGCGACATCGACCGTTATCTCGGCGTCATCGCCGAGCGCTGCAAGCGCGGCCGCACCGGCGCGCGCTGGGCGCTCGACTCGCTGTCGGCGATGGGTGAGAAGGGCACCAAGGACCAGCGCATGACCGCGCTGGTGCGCGCCATGCAGTCGCGGCAGGAAGTCGGCGAGCCGGTGCACGCCTGGGATCTTGCCGACACCGGCGAGTTCGAGGGCTGGAAGGAGAGTTACGTCCAGGTCGGCCAGTTCATGACGACCGACCTGTTCACCGTGCACCCCGAGGACGTCGTCGACCTCGCCGCGAGCCTGATGGACTGGCGGCACATCCGCCACGTGCCGGTGGAAGACAACGAGGGCAAACTCGTCGGCCTCGTCTCGCACCGGACGCTGCTCCGGCTCGTCGGCCAGGGCATGCGCGGCGCCGCTCGCCAGCCGGTGCCGGTCAAGGACATCATGATCGCCGATCCGCACACGGTCACGCCGGCGACGCCGACGCTGGAGGCGATCGAACTGATGCGCCGCCACAAGATCGGCAGCCTGCCGGTCGTCGAGGAGGGCAACCGGCTTGTCGGCATCATCACCGAGCGCGACCTGATCCGCGTCGCGGCGATGCTGTTCGAGAACCATTTGCGCGAGAGCAACGCCGAGTGACCGCGGCGGCGTCAGCGCCCGCCGCATCTGCTCGGCGGGAGATCGGCCGCGTCGATCGCGGCGCTCCAGGGCCGACCGTGCTGGTCATCGCCGGTTTGCACGGCAACGAGCCTGCTGGCGTGCACGCGGTCGAGCGCGTGCTCGCGGCCCTCGGCGCGCGCGACGTGCCGGTGCGCGGCCGCGTCGTCGCGCTCGCCGGCAACCTGCCGGCGCTAGCGGAAGGCCGTCGCTTTTTGGCGCGCGACCTGAATCGCGGCTGGGGCGCTGCGGCGCTGGCGACGCTGCGCGAGCGGTCCGCTGCGGCGCGCTCGCCGGAGGACGACCAGCAGGCCGAACTGCTCGAACGCTTCGAGGACGCCCTGCGCACGGCAACCGGTCCCGTGCTGTTCATCGACCTGCACAGCAGCAGCGCCGACGGCCCGCCGTTCCTCTGCCTCGCCGACACGATCGACAATCGGCGTCTGGGTCTCGCGACCGGCGTGCCGATCATCCTCGGCATCGAGGAGACGATTGACGGCGCGGCGCTCGAGTGGTTTGGCGCCCGCAGCGTCGCCGCCCTGGCAGCCGAGGGCGGCCGCCACCAGCACCCAGACACCGTCGGCAACCACGAGGCGCTGCTGTGGCTGCTGCTCGATCGCGTCGGCGTCGTGCCGCGCGGCGCGATCGACCTGACGCCGCACCGCGCGCATCTGCGCCGCGCGGTTGGCGACGCGCCGCCGATCGTCGAGATCACGCGCCGCCACGCGATCACGCCGACCGACTGCTTTCGCATGGCGCCGGGCTTCGTCAACTTCGCGCTGGCCGTGCGCGGCCAGTTGCTGGCCCACGACGCGAACGGCGAGGTGCGCGCCCCATACGCTTGCCGCGTGCTGCTGCCGCTCTACCAGCCGCAGGGCGACGACGGCTTCTTCCTGGCGCGACCGGTGGCGCGTTTCTGGCTGACGCTGGCGGTCTGGCTGCGAGCGCTGCGCGTCGACGCGCTGCTGCCGTTCCTGCCCGGCGTGCGGCGCGATCCGGGCGACCCCGACACGCTGCTTGCCGATCGCCGCGTCGCGCGCTGGTTCACCGTCGAGGTCTTCCACCTGCTCGGCTACCGGCGCGAACGGCCGCGCGGCGCGAGCCTGCTCGCGTTCACGCGCCGGCGCTCGCGGCCCGCGAACCGGCAGTTGTGAACGACCGCGCCGCGCCAGCTCAGGCGTGGTTGAGCCCATACCACGCCGGGTCGGCGACCGGCGGGCACAGGTCCTTGGGCAGCAGCAGCGTGCGCGCGGCCCAGATCTCGGTGAACACGCGGTACTTGAGCGCCGTCTGGTCGAGGTAGGCGACGCCGTCGCTGCCGCCGGTGCCGACGCGCCGGCCGATGACGCGCTCGACCATGCGGGCGTGGCGCTGCCGGAAGGCGAGCATCGCCTGCTCACACTCGATCAGGCCGTCGATGATCTGACCCGGCCAGCTCAGCAGCGGTAGCGCGCGGTTGCTGTCGATGAACAGGATCGCCGAACGCAGGCGCGCCGTCTGCGCGCGCGTCGCGGCCGGCGCGTCCTCGGCGAGCAGGTGCCGGCGGGCGATCTGCAACTGGCCGTGGTGGCGCGCCCGCAGCCGCTGTTCGTCCGCCGCCGTAAGCGCCTGCGCGCGCACGGCGTGCTGCAGCGCCCGCTCGCACAGCGCCTCGTGGCCGGCGAGGTAGCGAGCGGTCCACGCGGCGACGACGGCCTCGTCTCCCGGGTCGGCGGGCGTGCTGCCCTGGATCGGTGTGCGCAGCAGCCAGCCATCGACGGCGGTTTTCAGCGACGGCAGATCGCGAAGCCGCCGTTCGACGCGCGACCGCGCCGGACTCGGCGTGCCGTCAGGACTGTTGAGCGCGTCGAGGTAACTGGCCTCGTTGCCGAACGGGATGCGGTCGGCGTCGGGCAGGCCCAGCAGGATCTCGATCTCGCGCATCTGCGCCGACTGGAAGCCGCTAGCCGGGGTGAGCTTGTCGCGGAACTCCAGGTAGTCCTGGGTGCGCATCGTCTCCATCAGGCGGAAGTGTTGCGCCGCCAGTTCGAAGCAGATGGTGACGCGCTTGAGCGCGTTGACCGCGCCGGCCAGCGCGTCTTCGGGCACGCGCGGGCGCGCGAACAGGTCGCGCGCGGTCACCAACTCGCGGATCACCAGCTTGAACCACAGTTCGTCGATCTGGTGGATGACGACGAAACGCACCTCGTCGTCGCTCAGCTCGCGCTCGCTCGCGGCGATGCCGGTCTGCAGGCCGAGCAGTTGTTCGACGCGGATGTAGTCCCAGTAGTTCGCCAGCCGGGGTCGTTCCATCCCGGCACTCTAACGGGTTGGGGCGCGCCGACGAGCGTTCGTCGGCGGTCGCTATGGCGGGCTCCGCGCCTGATCAGCGCTGGTTGAGCGCGAACGCGACCGTGACCATGTCCTGGCCGGGCGCGACTTGGACCTCGCGCTCGGTCTCGCGGATGTCGAGCAGGGCGCCGAACGGGTCGCCGCCGGCGCTCGGCCGCTGCGCCGTCGCCTTGTACTTGCCCGGCGGCACGCGCTTGAGCAGGCGGAAGCGGCCGTCGTTGTCGGTCTGCACGGTGGCGTTGAACAACGGCTTCGCTGGCTTGTCCGGTTGGCCGGGCTGCGGCAGGTTCTCGACCGTCATTGGCGTCGAGATGGTGATCTTGACCTGGCCGGCTGGCTGGCCGCCGATCGTCGCTGTGCCCTCGAAGATCGCGCCCAGCGCCAGCGTGATCACGCCGGCGTCGACTGCCTGGCCCTCAGTCTCGAGTTTGAGGTCGATGGCCGTGCCCTCGCAGTAGTCTGGGTGCGAGGCGCGGATCATGTAGTCGGCGTAGGCAAGCTTGCTCAGCTTGAAGCGGCCCTGCGCGTTGGTGCGCGTCGACGACGTCGTGTGCTTCTCCGGCATCATCGTGCGGAACATCTCGAAGATGCCCGTGCCGGCGGCGAGGCCGCCGTTCATGTCGGAGGAGACGGTCGCGTTGGCGACCGGCCGGCCGCGGTCGTCTTGGACCACGCCGGTGATCGTGCCGCCGAGCGTCAGTTGCGCGATCACCTCCACCGGCTCGCCGCCTTCGACTACCGTGAACGGCTGCGACATCGTCTTGGCGTGGTTGTTCTCGGTGATCTGGAAGCGGAAGTCGCCGGTTGGCAGGCCTTTGATCAGCGCGAACTCGCCGCCCCAGTCGCGCGGGAAGTCGCCCGGCGTCACCGAGCGATCGGCCCACTCCATCACCCTGCCGATGCTCTGCGGACTCTGCGGGAAGTGCCGCATCAGCCCGATGCGATAGGCCTTGGCCGGCTGGCCGTTGGCCGCCAGCACGCGCAGCTTCACCGAGCCGCGCGTCGCCATGACGACCTTGACCAGTTCGTCGCCGGCCATCACCAGCGGCAGCCGGGTCTCGGCGTGACTCGTCGACGTCGCCGTCACCGCGTACGGCCCGACGCGCATGCTCGGGAAGCCGAAGCGGCCGTCGCCGCCCGTGGTCGTGGTGCCGGTCTGTGGCGTCTTCGCTGACAGGCCGTTGGCGGACACCATCGCGCCCGCTATCGGGTTGCCAGTCGCGTCGCAGACGATGCCAGCGAGCGGCAGGCCCTGGTCGAGCTCGATCGTGAGCTCGTTCTGGCCATCGAGCTTGAGCGCCTGGTTGACCAGTTGGCCTGCAGCGTAGCTCGTGGCCTCGGCGTAGAGGTTGATCGTGCCTTGGCGCGGTCCGTTGGCGAACAGGAACCAGCCGTTGGCGTCGGTCGTCATCGGCGTGCCGCGCTCGCGGCCTGGCGTCGCGACCATCAGCTGCGATTGGTGGGTCGAGCTCATGAACACCGTGGCGTTGGCGATGCCGTTCTTGCTGAGCGCATCGACGACGCGGCCGGTCAGCACCACGCCGGCCTCGAGCACGATGTCGCCGGTGTCGTACCAGTCGAGCTCGCGCACCCTGATGGCCTGGCGGCTGAACTCCGCGCACTCCTCGGGGACGATGCGCAGGTCGACGGCTTTGTCGAGCTTGCGGAGGCCGAGCGCGAAGCTGCCGTCCTTGTCGGTGACGCAGGAGGCGAGCGGCGGGTTCAGCCGGCCAGTGCGGTTGTTGATGAAGATCTGCGCGATGTCGTGGGCGACGTTCCCCATCAGGTGCACCGGCACGCCGACGGCCGGCTCGCCGGTGGGCAACAGCACGCGGCCACGCACGCCCTGCTCGGCATCGGCGTGGGCCGTGCCGATCGGCGCCGACTCGCGCTGCTGCTGCGGCGTCGTGGTCGGCGTGGCGGCCTGGACGACCGGCGCGGCTTCGTTGCCGGCCGCCGGCTTCGCGGGCTCGGGATCCTGCGGGCCGCTGATCGGCGCCACTGGCGTCACGGTGGCGGACGTCTGCAGGTAGAACCAGGCCGCGCCGGCGGCGACCAGCAGCAGCGGAACGGCGATCTTGGCGGCGTTGCTCACGGGATTCGTCTCAGTGGTAGGAAGGAAGGTCGATGTCGGCGCGGACTTCGCGTTGGCCCGGCGCGATGGCGACGGGAACGGCGACGCGCTGCATTTGGAGGATGGTGTTCAGCACATCCGCTTCGGGCGCGCCCGTGCCGGTGCGGGCGGCGCGTAATTCGTACACGCCGGGAGGCACGCGCCGAAGCAGCGTGAACGCGCCGTCGGGGTCGGTGATAACTTCGAAGCGCGCGACGCCGGCCTGTCGGAGCACGACCTTCATCTGCGGCGCCGGCTTGCCGCCGATCGTGGCCCGGCCGGAGACACGGGCGCCGGTCGGCAGCTGCACGGGCGGCAGGTCGCGCGCGCCGGCTTCGAGGCGCAGATCGTCCACCGTCGTCCGGCACGCATCGGCGTGGTCGACGAGCAGTTGGTAGTCACCTGGCGCGAGGCGCGCGAGCGTGAACCAACCGTTGGCGTCGCTGCGGACCGTCGTTGCGGTGATCCGGTCCGGCATGGCGCCGGCGATCATGCGATAGAACGGGTTCTCGGTCGGGATGCCGGCGGCGGCGGTCTGCACGGTCGCGCCGGCGATCGGCGCGCCGTCCTCGCCGATGACGCGGCCGCGCACCGTGGCGCCTTGGCCCAGCGCGACGACGACGTCGAAGCGGCGCGGTTGGTTTGGACCGTCCTCGGGGTTGGCGAACGGCTCCGACAGCGTCTTGGCAAAGCCCTCGGCCTCGACCTGCAGGCAGAACTCGCCGTACGGCACGCCTTCGATGTCGATTCCGTCGGCGTTTCCGGCGAGCACGACGCTGCGGTCGGGCACGTCGGCGACGGCGGCGATCTGGCCGCCCTGAGCGACGAAGACGCGGCGCAGGCCGACGCGGCAGCGTCGGACCGGCGCGCCATTGCTGCCGACGATGCGAGCGTGCACGCGCCCCAGTTGGCGCAGCGTCAACGACACGTCGGCGCGGCCGCTGTCGACGTTTGCCGCCACCGCAGCGTGGTAGCCGCGCTGCGTCGCCTTCACCGCGTGCTTGCCTTGACCGAGGCCCAGCACCTCGAAGTCGCCGTCGGTGTCGGTGACGCCGACGAGCGGCTCGCCACTCGCTTCGGTCGGCCACGCTTCGACCCGTGCCTGCGCCACGGGCGCGCCGCCGTCGTCGATGACCTTGCCGCCGATTGTCTGGCCGGGCAGTAGCGCGAAGTCGACTTCAATCGGCGAGTCGGCCTTCAGCTCGAGGTTGGTCTTCAGCTGGCGCGCGAAGCCCTTGGCGACTGCCGTCGCCTGCACGATCCCCTGACTTGGCACGCGCGTCAGCTCGTAAGCGCCGTCGGCGGCCGTGGTCGCGACGATGCCCTGTCCGGCGTCTGGCAGCGCGCGCAAGGCTGCGTCGGCGAACACCGTGCCGATGGCGATGGTGACGATTGCGCCAGCGACCGGGATGTCCGGCCGGCCGGCGACGGTGACGCGGCCGCGCACGGTCGCGCCCGGTTGCAGGATCACGTCGCCGAGGTCGTGCCACTGTTCGGTCGTGATCGCGAGGCCGCCGATGCGCGCGGTCGCATGTGCGGGCGAGGTCACGTAGACCTCGTAGGTCCGGTCCTGTGCGACTGGCAGACCGAGCGCGAACGTGCCGTCGGCCGCGCTCGTGGCGCTGACCAGCGGACGGAAGACGTCGCCCCGCCGGTGCAGCAGCGTCAGCGCCAGCGGCTCGTTCATCGCGCTGTCGACGAGGTAGACGGGCAGGCCGCCGAGCGGACGGCCGTTGCTGCCGACGACGCGGCCGCGCAGGCCCTGCGGCGCTGGCGCGGTCGGCGCCAGTTCGCGCGCCGCGGGCACGGCGTGCCGCTCCGGTGGCGCGGCCAGCGGGCTGGCGATCACCGGCGCGGCCGCTGGCTCCGCGGCGGCTGGCGCGCCGACTGCGGCAGCTGCGTCGCGGCCGGCAGCGTCGCTCGGCG
>Ga0194128_10003790_pt1 | contig 22761 bp, 21 predicted proteins | sample TA2KigCa65mmetaG_FD_148650 | JGI IMG/M metagenome (GOLD analysis project Ga0194128, IMG submission 148650) | Freshwater microbial communities from Lake Tanganyika, Tanzania - TA2015037 Kigoma Deep Cast 65m | ecosystem: Environmental > Aquatic > Freshwater > Lake | place: Tanzania: Lake... | reverse complement strand
CCTGAAATCAAAAAAGGCTCGTATGCCGTGCGCCAGCAGGCGGGCAAAGTAATTTCTCTCAAAGAGCTTACACGTACTCCTGCGCAGCGGCGCGGACCCGATATGGCAGGACTCAAAAATGCTCTCAAGCGGGCGCTTGAGCGAAATCCCGGAGCCAGCGGAGAAAAACCGCACCGAGAAATGCCATCATCGGCACCGCTCAAGCCGGGTGATTCAATTAAGCTCTAGTTAGGCTTTCTCCACGCGTTCGACGTAGTCGCCGGTTTGGGTATTGAGGCGGACGATATCGCCCTCGCCAATGAACATGGGGACGTTTACTTTGAGTCCCGTTTCCAGAATTACTTCTTTGCTGCCGCCGGTTGCGGTATCTCCCTTTACGCCGGGAGGCGCCTCTATTACCTTGAAATCCATTTTGATAGGAAGTTCAACTGAAATGATTTGATCATTAAAAATATCAAGGCTCACTTCAGTATTTGCTTTGAGGTAGGGGATGATATCTTCGATGACAGTATTGTCAAACTTGATGCGGTTTTTTGGGTCATCGCCCCTGCGGAACCAATATTCATCGCGGTGGCCGTAGAGGAATGTTGCTTTTTCTTTTTCGATATTTGCTTCGGCAAATGATTCGTTTTGGTGGAATGTGCGGCTGGTAACTTTGCCGCTTTTGAGGTTTTTAATTTTTGTCTGCGCAACGGGCTTACGCTGCTGCATGCGCAAAAAATTGTACTCTAAAACGCGGTACGGCTCGCCGTCCAAGATAAATTCTACGCCTGCGCGCAGTTCAGAGTAGCTCAACATGCGTCCCAGTATACCCAAATTTTCGCGTTTATGCAATACTGCTACTGATGGAGTATGAATCAGTTATAGGGCTCGAAATTCACGCGGAGCTTGCAACCGCGAGCAAGATGTTCTGTGGTTGTAAAAATAATCCTGACGAACAATCGCCCAATACCAACGTGTGCCCGGTATGCATGGGGCACCCAGGCACGTTGCCTGTAGCAAACAAAGAGGCAATCAGAAAAGTGCTGCAAGTTGGCATGGCGCTTGGCGCCGAGCTTCCTGATTATAGCCAGTTTGACCGGAAAAATTATTTTTACCCCGATTTGCCCAAAGGGTATCAAATTTCGCAATACGAAAACCCGCTTGTAAAAAATGGGAAATTGATTTTGCCTTCAGGCAAGACAATTCGGATAACGCGCGTCCATATTGAGGAAGATACGGCAAGTAATGCGCACGATACCAAGGGCAATACGCTTGTGGATTTCAATCGGTCGGGGATACCGCTCATGGAGCTGGTAACCGAGCCCGATATGCGAAGCGCCAAGGAGGCCCGCGAGGCGGCTGAAGAGTTGCAGCTTATTTTCAAATATGTGGGCGCATCACGCGCGCGCATGCAAATGGGTGAGATGCGCGTTGAGGCAAATGTTTCTATTATGCTCAAAGGCAGCAAAGAATTTGGTACCAAGGTAGAGCTCAAAAATATCAATTCGTTTCGTTCGGTTGAGCGCGCGGTTGAATATGAAATTGCGCGCCAAAAAGAACTTTTGGAATCAGGCCAAGTGGTGATCCAGCAAACGCGCGGATGGGATGAAAACAAAGAAGAAACCGTATTGCAGCGCCAAAAAGAATCGGCTCATGATTATCGGTATTTTCCCGAGCCTGATTTGCCGCCGCTTGATACCTGCGAGTTCAAAAAAGAAATAGAGAGTACTATTCCGGAATTACCGGCGCAAAAGCGCGACCGGTTCAAAAAAGAATATTCGCTTGATGCGGAGGCCGTAGAGGTTTTTGTGCGTGATGAAAAAATGGCAAGCTTTTTTGAAAATGCAGCTTCTGAACTTTCGGAGTGGCTTTCAGCATCAGGCCACAAACGGGGAGATGCCTATAAGCTCGTACGAAACTATATGCTGACTGATCTTATGCGCGCGCTCGATGAAACAAAGATCGTGTTCGATGAAATGCGCGCAGACCCTGAAAATTTTGCAGAACTCATAACACTGCTGGCCGAAAAGAAAATTTCCTCACGCGGAGCCAAGGATCTTCTGTCACATATGGTTGAGCGCGGTGGTGACCCCGCAGAACTCGCGCGCGATATGGATCTTTTTCAGACGAGCGATTCAGGTGAGCTTGAGTCCATTGTCAAAAAAGTCATAGCAGAAAACAATTCTGCCGTTTCCGAATACAAAAAAGGCAAGCAAAATGCGCTGCAGTTTTTGGTAGGGCAAGCGATGAAAGCAAGTAAGGGGAAGGGAAATCCGGAAACTATTCGAGAGCTTTTGCAAGGGGAGCTTAGTAAATAAAATATTTATAACTCTTTTCACTCATTCTCGTTCCTTCGAGGTTGAAGCTGTGAGCTTCAAAATCCGTTCAAAGAGTTATAAATATTTTCTGAACCATCTCATTTGGCGTTTCGAGTAGCGCCAGGTTTCGGTGTTGAGTTTTTCTTCGAGTTCTTGTTTTGAGATTTCGTTATGTATATAGCGAAGCGTTGTGGTGTATTCAAAGCCAAGTTCTTGGAAGCGTTTTTTGGGAAGTATTTTTGCAAGTTTTTTGGTTTCTGCAATAAGTCCCGCTTGCAGCATTTTTTTGGTACGCAGAGCGATGCATTTTTTTAGAATTTCTGGTTTTGGGTCGAGCAAGGTAATTTTTGCGTCATAACGGGGGATTTTTTTGAGTTTTGGAACTTTGCCGAGCACTTTTGCAATTTCGATGGCGCGAATGAGGCGGCGTGGGTTTTGGGTGTCAATTGTTTTTGCGCGGGCCGGATCAAGCTTTTTCAGCAGGGAAAAAAGTGACTTGGTAGTCCGACTACCAAGTGAGGCGCGGAGGCGGGCACTTGGCGGTACTTTGGGGAGGGAATTTTCAAAAAGTATTGTATCAATATAAAAACCTGTGCCGCCAACTATGATTGGCGTTTTGCTTCGTTTTAAAATATCTCCAATAATTTTTGTTGCGTATTGTGCAAATTCACCGGAGCCGAGAGTTTTCTTAGCGCTTGCAATATCAATGCCGTAATGCGGGATGCCGCGCATTTCTTTTTTTGAGAGCTTTGCTGAGCCAATGGTGAGCTCACGATATACCTGGCGCGAATCCGCAGACACAATTTCGCCCTTTAGTTTCTTTGCGAGTTTAATACCCAGTGCGGATTTGCCTGACGCGGTAGGGCCCGCAATAACGATTATTTTCGGCCTTGCCATAGGGAGCATTTTATAGTAAAGTTTCGCTTGGATCAATCATGGTCCCTCAACGTGTGGAGAAGACGATGCGGGGGGTAAAAACAGTTCTTTTCATGATCGCGCTGTGCGTGATTGCAACAAGCGCCGAGGCGCGCCGAGAGTACATGATCGAAGAAGGAGATACGCCGGGAGAATTGCCCGAGAAGTTCACCCCAAGTCTCGAGGAGCTTCGTCGCGCAAACCCGAAGATCAATCTTCGGACACTCCAGGTTGGAGACGTGATTGTCGATTCACGATTCGAGGAAGGGGATGTCCGGGACCGCGATGAGCAAATCAAGAAGCTCGAGCAAGAACTTGCAGCGATCACTCGTGATCGAGACGGCCTTCGCGCAAAGCTGACAGTAGCGGAGAAGGGGATCAGCGAAGTCACGGCACGCATTGAGGTGCTTGAGCCACTTGCCTCACAAGCCGAAACGTATCGAGATCGATTCTGGGGGGTGGTTAGCGTTCTTTCGTTGCTGCTTGCGGTAGCGGTTGCGTTGTTTGTCTGGCAAACATACCGACGCGGGAAAACCGATCAGGTGACGCTTAACTTGCAAAAGGAAAATTCAGTATACAGAGCACGGCTCGAGGCCAAAGGAGTTACTCTCGATACTCACGAAAAACCCAAGGTCAAAACAAAGGGCGCTGAGCCGAAACCCGCTGAAATCAAAGAGGGTGAGGCAGCGACCCCTCCCGCGAATGCAGAGACTTCCGATGCAAAAGTGGCGACTCTCGCAAGTCGCCGCAAGTCATAGCCGCATCAAGCGGCTATTTTTTTATATTTGCTAAAAACTCTTTGAGTGAAATTATTTTTGTTTCTTTGGTTTCGCGGTCGCGGACGCTTACCGTATCTGCTTGCATTTCTTTTTCGCCAAGTACCAAGAGATACGGAATTCTTTGAATTTCAGCTTCACGGATTTTTTTGTTTATCGTTTCGTTTCGATTATCAAGCTCAACGCGAATTTTTTGCTCTTTGAGGCTTGCTACTATTTTTTCTGCATAGTTCGTTACTTTTTCATTGACGGTAATGACGCGAACCTGAATAGGCGAGAGCCAGAAGGGAAGGTTGCCGCTCGTATGCTCAAGTAGCATGCCAATAAATCGCTCGAATGAGCCGAATATTGCGCGGTGGATGACCCACGGTGTTTTTCGAGAACCGTCTTCGGCGGTATATTCGAGTTTGAATTTTTCAGGAAGCATCACAAGGTCAAGCTGGGCTGTGCCCATTTGCCAGTCGCGGCCTTGGCTGTCCTTGATATGTACTTCAATTTTGGGGCCATAAAAAGCGCCTTCGCCATCAGCAACTTCATATTGTATGTTGCTTTTTTCCATTGAATTTTTAAGTGCTCGTTCTGCTTCATCCCACTGTGCTTTTTCACCCAGCGCTTCTTCGGGGCGAGTTGCCAAAATATATTCGGCCTTGAAGCCAAACATGTTGTAAAAATCTTCGATAATTTTGAGTACCGAAATCAGCTCTGCCTCTGCGTCTTCGGGCCGCACAAAAGTATGCGCATCATCCATGGTGATTTGCCGCACGCGAAACATACCGCCAAGCGTGCCTGAGAGTTCGTTTCGGTGAAGGCGCCCAATTTCTGCGAGACGAAGCGGCAGGTCGCGATAGCTTCGGATGGTTGAGTTGTATACATACGTGCTCTCGGGGCAATTCATGGGTTTGAGTACCAGGGTTTCGTTGTCATCCCGATGGTTTTTGAACCAAAACATATTGTCACGGTAATGCTGCCAATGGCCCGAACGCTCAAACACTTCATTTTTGACCATGATGGGCGTTGCAATTTCGTGGTAGCCTTCGCGGTCATTTATTTCTCGGGCATAGCGTTCAAGCTCGCGGAAAATAATCATGCCCTTGGGGTGCCAAAAAGGCGCGCCCGGTGCAATTTCATGGAACGAAAAAAGGTCGAGCCTCTGCCCGATTAGGCGATGATCATTATCTGGAAGTTCGTTGGTCATGAGGTCTCCAAAAGTTCAAAGGTATTGCAGATCAAGCTCGGGATGCCATTACGTTCATTTACTTTGCCTTCTACAATATAATATTTATTTGCTTCAATCATGTGGCCGTACATCTTGAGGGTAGAAGGAAAGGCTACGCCCTCAATCTCATCAGATGTATCTTGCAATTTCAAGAATACCATAGGATCACCGTTTTTGGTAAGGATGCGCTTGACCCCCGAGAGCATGCACAAAATTTTTACGTTCCGCGAGTTCATATGTTCTTTGAGCATTTTTATAGGCCTTGTTTTTACGGCAAGGTCTTTAAATTTGTCGAGCGGGTGGCCCGATACATACAAGCCCAAGAGTTCTTTTTCCCATTTGAGTTTTTGATCTTGCGATGTTTTAGGAACCGTTTTGAGTTTGAGCTTTGGCACGGACGAAGTGTCTTGCATGAGGCCAAAAAGTGAATGCTGATCTTTTGATGCGGTGTGCGACTCGCGAACATAGCCAAGTATATGTTCGATATTTTCAAGCACTTCGTTGCGGTCGGCAAGCATATCAAGCGCTCCCGAGCGTGCCAGTGCTTCGATTGATTTTTTGTTGAAATCACGCGATGAAATTCGTTCAAATAAATTCGTAAGCGAGGTAAACGGTCCGTTTGCATCTCGCTCATCAATGATGGCGCGAACTACGTTGCTGCCCACATTTTTGATAGCGGCAAGCCCGAAACGAATCGTTTTTTCTTCTGAAATGGCAAAGCGCGAGCGCGACTCATTTACATCAGGCGGCAAAATCGTGATGCCTTCGGTTGCCGCTTCTCCAAGTAAAAATGCCATACGGTCAAGATTTTTTTCCTCGGCATTGAGGAGGGACGCCATAAATTCGGTGGGGTAATACATTTTGAGCCATGCGGTTTGGTAGGCAATGGTCGCGTATCCTGAGGCATGTGATCGGTTGAAGCCGTATCGTGCAAAGGGTTCGACAAGCTTCCAAAACTCTTCGGCAACGTGCTCATTGCTGGTATTTTTGATAATGCCTGAGATAAGTTTTTCTTTTTGCTCATCGAGCAATTTTTTGATCTTTTTGCCGACTGCCTTTCGAAGCGTATCAGCTTCGGGCATGGTAAAGCCGCCAAGCGCTTGCGCTGCCTGCATCAGCTGCTCTTGGTAGATCATGATGCCGTAGGTGTTTTTGAGGACAGGTTCCAATTTTGGATGGAGGTAGGCAACTTCTTCTGATCCGTTTTTGCGCGCGATGTAGTGCGGGATAGTACCCGCATCAAGCGCGCCCGGGCGATAGAGCGAAACCATGGCAATAATGTCTTCAAAGCTTGTCGGCTTGAGTTCTTTGAGATAGCGCGTCATGCCGGTGCTTTCAAGCTGGAATACACCTACGGTTCGACCTTGCGCAAGCATTTTATAAATTTTGGGGTCGTCTACCTCAAGTGCATCAATATCAATATTTTTATTGTGAAGAAATTGAATGCGTTTTACCGTCTCTTCAATGATAGAGAGGTTTGAAAGACCCAGAAAATCAATCTTGAGAAGGCCCAAATCTTCTACCGCATGCATTTCAAATTGGGTGACGAGCGCTTGTGATTCGTCGCTATGGTTCGTCGCAAGCTGAAGAGGAAGATAATTGGTAAGCGGTTCTTTGGTAATCACAACGGCGCAGGCGTGTGTCGATGCGTGGCGTACTACGCCTTCGAGTTTTTGGGCGGCATCGACAAGTTTTTTTACATCCGCACTTCGCGTATAGAGATCTTTCAGTTCGGGGACGTTTTCAACACAATCACGAAGATAATTTTCTTTCTTGCTTGCATTGGGGTTGAACGGTATCGCTTTTGCGACCTGGTCACAGAGCGCAAGCGGCAGGCCAAGCGCGCGCCCGGCATCGCGTACAGCTGCGCGGGCGGCCATGGTTCCGAAGGTGATAATTTGTGCCACATGATCATTGCCATATTTTTCTTGAGCATACGCTAGAACTTCGTCGCGCCGGGTGTCTGCAAAATCAAGGTCAAAGTCAGGTGGACTCACGCGTTCCGGGTTCATAAAGCGCTCAAAAAGAAGATTGTATTTGAGCGGGTCAACGTTGGTGATCTGCAAACTATAGGCCACAAGCGAGCCTACGCCCGAGCCGCGGCCCGGGCCAACTACAATGTCCTTTGATTTTGCCCAGCGTACAATATCCCAGACAATCAAAAAATATTCTGCAAAACCTGATTGTGAGATGACACCAAGCTCAAAGAATAGCCGTTTATAAATATCGTCTGCCGGATTCTGATATCGCATGGCAAGCCCATCTTTGGCAAGTTTTTCGAGATAGCTTTCGGCGGTTTCTCCTTGGGGAAGCGGAAAGTGTGGGAGCTGAAGTTTACCGAGCGAAATTTCGACATTGACGCGGTCTGCAATTTTTACCGTATTGGAAACTGCATCAGGCGTATCTTTAAAAAGTTCGGTCATTTCCTCGCTCGAACGAAATGAAAAATTGTCCTCGCGCATGGTAAGGCGATCTTCATCATCGAGGCGCGCATTGGTTTGCACGGCTACGAGCACGTCTTGCGCGGCGGCATCCTCGGGGTTGGTGTAATGAATGTCTTGGGTTGCCGCAAGCGGTGCGCCATGCTTGCGCGCAAATTCGATAAGCGTGGCTTGCAGTTTATCATGCCTCGGTATGCCAGGGTGATGGGAGATTTCTATATAGAAGTTTTCTTTTCCAAAAATATCTTGATATTCGCGAAGCAATTCTTCTGCGCGCGATTCTTCGCCTGCAAGAAGCGCTGAGGGGATTTCGCCGCCCATGCAGCCAGAAAGTGCAATAAGGCCACGCGCGTGTTTTCGGAGGGTATCTTTATCAACGCGAGGTTTGTAATAAAAACCCTCGAGATGGGCAATGGTCGAAAGTTTGATAAGGTTGTGCCAGCCTTCGGTGGTTTCGGCAAGCACGATGAGGTGATAGCGTTTGCTATCAATTCCAGAAACTTTGTCATGCAGGTTTCTGCGGGCGATATAGGCTTCTATGCCAAGAATGGGTTTAACGCCTGCTTTTTTGCACTTTTGATAAAACTCGATGGCGCCATAGAGGTTGCCGTGATCGGTAAGTGCAAGAGCCGGCATGCCATATTCCTTGGCTTTTGCAACAAGTGCGTCAATTTTCGAGAGCCCGTCAAGGAGGGAGTAGTGCGAATGAGTATGAAGATGGACAAATTTGGACATAGCGAACATTGGCATTGTATCGCACATTTCGATAGGAATAAAAGAGGCGGTTTCTAACCGCCATTTTTAAGAGATCTTATCAAGGAGTATTTGGATTGTTCGTGCTGGTATCGATAGCGCGTAACGGGCATTGGTATTGCCACGACAGATCATTCCGACCATACGCCTTTCGTGGTCAAAGGTCGGCGAACCGCTCATGCCGGGTACTACGGCACGTTGGGTGAGAGACGGTATAAAGGAATGAATGCGCCGAAAGGGTGTTATCTCATGTGAGGTACACAGGAAACCTACAAATTCGTCGCGAGTTTTTCCTGTTACTTTTTCGAGTTCTTCCAAGAATCTATCGAATTCTGGATATCCTTCAAGCGCTGGTTGAGAAAGATATCCGGGGACCAGGAGTCTCCAAAAAGTAGTTTCGCGAAGAAGATACCCGCTTGTGAAAAGAAGTATGCCGGGATCTGGAGCAGCAAGAAAAGGAACCCGAAGGCGCTTGTTATGCAATCCTAGATCCGAACGCATTCTGAAAAAAGCTATATCAGATTTTTCATCGCTTGCACTGGGTATAATTTCACATTGTTCAACATCGCCGTTTGGCAATACAACGAGCAAGGCATCTTTTGCCGCAGCTGCGATGTGGTGATTTGTGACAAGGATACGCCTTTTTTTGCAGAGAAGTGTCGCATTTCCCATCTCTGTTTCGCTTCCGGCAAGAGCAATGACAGGCCTGATAGCCGTAGGGAGCCTGTTTCTGAACTGAAACATTGAAAGCCTCCTTAGCTTTAAGTCCATACCGACTATAGTATTTTTGTCTGTCGAAATCAATCGCCTATACTAGATAATGTGAAGTCAATTGTACAGCAGAAAAAGCAAGTTGTGGTGGGTATTGATGAGGCGGGACGGGGGCCGCTTGCGGGCCCGATGGTGATTGCCGCCGTGTTTGGCATGCCTGTTTCAAAGCTTTCTGGTATCAAAGATTCAAAAAAACTGACACCACGCGCGCGAGAGGTTTGGTACAAAACAATTATCAAGCATGCCAAATATAAATACGTATCAGTGTCGCACCAGGCGATTGATACTATGGGACTTTCAGCAGCTACCAAAAAAGCAATGGTGCAGCTTTTGGAAAATATTAACCCCGGGAAATCAGAGATTTTGCTTGATGGCGGGCTCAAAGCGCCTACCATGTATATTCAACAAACAATTATCAAGGGAGATGAGCGTGTTCCGATTATTGCCGCAGCGTCCATCATTGCAAAGGTGACGCGTGATCGCATGATGGTGCGCCTAGCAAAAAAATATCCGCTCTATGGGTTCGCTCTTCACAAGGGTTATGGTACCAGGGTGCACTGTGCGGCCATAAAAAAATACGGCCTCTCGCCGTATCATCGAAAATCATTTTGCAAAAATATCATCTCATAAACGTTGAAAGCCCGACGGGTTAGGTCGGGCTTTTTTTTTGGTGAAGCGACTGTGTCGCTGATTGGTAGAAAAGAACTTGAGGAGGGGGGGTGGGCCCCGGGCGCGCGCTGGGGGACAGCACGCCTTACCCGGGGCCCCAGCCTCGATCGGGAGGGTCGGCTCGTAGGTCGAGGAGGATCCTCGAGCCGGGGGGACCGATCGAGTCTGTTCTGAGACGAACTCTACTAGAGATTATATAGTTCGTCAAGTGCCCAAAAACAAACCGAGCCGACCTTGAGGGTCGGCTGATTGCTTGGAGGCGACTTGGTCGCCGGTTTGTAGGTTTAGGTACAGTAAGGGGAAGAAGTGCGGTGGGGGCTCGCGACACGCAAGGTGTCATCAGAATTCTCGGCGCTAGGCTCGAGATACTTTATACAAGCTCGCATGTGCGAGCCCCGTCCGCGAGCGCTTCGATGAGCGCTCATTTTTTTGCGGCGTTAGGTCGCGGAGCAGATCCTTCTCGCTACGCGAGTTCTGGCTCGAAGGAGGGAGTCGAACCCTTCCAAGAGCCGGGTCGTGATCTTCATCTGACCCTTCGACGATTGAAGTGGAACCAGGCTCGGCCGGCGTCGATCAATTATTGAGACTCATCATCGTGATCGAGCCGGCGACGTGCGTGGCGAAGCTGCCGAAGGGTAAGCTATCCCATTTGAGAGTGGTGTGACCCATCTCCGGGCCGCGAATCATCTTCACTTCTTCTCCTTTTTTTGGAGGGCTTCCTTTTCCCAGACTTGGGAGGGAAGTACTCCATCTCTGTGAGCGAGTATAGCAGACTTGACAAGATCTGTCAAGTCGTGGGAAAAGTATTTAAAAATAAGGCCAAAAACAAAGCGACCCATGAGATCGCTCATGGGTTCGGGTGTGCCTTGCAGCAAGTTATATTGATGAAAGAACGTTGGGGTTGAAGTGAGAACTCCCGGGCTCTTAGTTTGACTCTCTCGAGCCCGGGGTTCTCTGAGCGCCGTTGGTGGTGTTTTTCTTGGAGAGCTCCTTTCTCAGTTTAGTTGCGTTGAGCTGCGATTATACAACCCCCTGCATTTCCCACTTTATATTATTTTTTAAAAATTTCCATACCTATTTCCACAACCCCTAAAACCCTTGTGCTCTATAGGCCTTTATGCTATTTTACTTTCATGACAGTCAGGATGCGTCATACACGATCGCACACGGGCAACAGGCGTTCACACCATGCCCTCAAAATACAGCACCTCACCCGGTGCCCTCATTGTCATGCGCCCATTCAAGCGCATACCGTATGCAAAAACTGCGGCAAATATCAGGGCCGTGAAGTGATTGATGTTCTCAAAAAATTGAACAAAAAAGAAAAGAAACAAAAACAAAAAGAGCTTGAGGCTCAAGAAGCAGAGGCGGTAGCGAACAAACCGCTTGATGCAAAGAGCCTTTCTCAAACCTAATAGCAATTATATTCATCAAACCTTGTACCTTTAAAACTTTATCCTATGGCTAGCAGACACCTCGCACGCTCCATGGCAATGCAGGCACTCTATGAGTGGGATTTTAATCGTACCGAACAAAACCAGGTTGATGAGGTGGTAGGGCGCATTGTGGGCGAATTTGGCCCTGGCTTTGAAGATAAAAATTTTGTATACAATCTTGTACACAAAGTGCTCGAAAAACAAAAAGATATTGATGTGATTATCGAGCGCGCAGCTCCCGAATGGCCACTTGGTCAAATTGCTATTATCGACCGCAATGTATTGCGCATCGGGCTTGCCGAGCTTTTGTTCGGGAGTTATAAAGATGTACCTCCCAAAGTTGCTATCAATGAAGCTATTGAACTTGCAAAAACATTTGGCGGTGAAAATTCGGGCAGGTTTGTAAATGGCGTACTCGGCACCGTGTATCGCGAGCTGGGTGAGCCAGGCAAGGATGAAGGCGCAAAGAAATACAGCCCCGAAGAGCTTGAGCAACTGCCCATCGAACGGCGCGCGGGCGCGGTGGTAATGCGAGATGACAAAGTTGCACTGGTGCATGACGTCTTTGGGTATTGGACACTTCCCAAGGGGCGCATGACCCCCGAAGAAGATGACCAGGAAGGCGCGCGCCGTGCGGTGATGGTTGAGCTTGGCCTCGCCGGCCTTGAGATTGATAAAAAACTTTGCGAGAATCAGTACGTTGCGCATGACCCGGAATCAGGGCCGGTGCGACGCAGGGTGGTATATTTTTTGGGGCATACCGACCAACGGGAACTTCACCTCAAAGAATCCGGAGGGCTGATCGAAGCTCGCTGGTTTCCCAAAGACGAGATAATGGGCCTCAAAATGTACGACGATATAAAAAAGATATTCAAAGATTTATAATATGGACTTTTCCCGCCTGGAGAAAACGACGGGCATTACATTCGAAAACAAAAAACTTCTTACGCAAGCATTTACGCACCGTTCCTATTTGAACGAAAATCCCGATTTTGAGCTTGGCCACAATGAACGCCTCGAATTTTTGGGAGATGCGGTTTTGGAGCTCGTGATTACCGAAGAGCTTTACCAGCACTATCCCGAAAAACCTGAAGGCGAGCTTACGTCGTATCGCGCGGCGCTAGTGAATGCCGAGATGCTCTCGCGCGTAGCGCAGGATTTAGGCATGAATGATTATTTGCTTTTGTCGCGCGGAGAGAAAAAAGATACCGGCCGCGCGCGCCATTATATTTTGGCAAACACGTTTGAATCGTATACCGGCGCTTTGTATCTCGATCAGGGGTATCCCGCATGCGCTGATTTTATTAAAAAACATGTTTTTGCCCATGTTGATGAGGTGGTAGAAAAAAAGCTTTGGAAAGATCCAAAAAGTACTTTTCAGGAAGAGGCGCAGGAGCATATGGGCGTTACGCCGGCATATCGTGTCATCAAAGAAGTGGGGCCTGATCATGCAAAACAATTTTTGGTCGGCGTATTTGTAGGGAATGACAAAATTGCAGAAGGGGCCGGCCCGTCCAAGCAAGAGGCAGAAGTAGAAGCGGCGCGAAAGGCGCTGGAGCAAAAGGGGTGGTTTTAACATGCATCTCAAAAGCCTGACACTTTCAGGATTTAAATCTTTCGGTAAAACGACGGTGTTTGAATTTTCAACACCGGTAACGGCGATTGTAGGGCCAAACGGTTCGGGCAAATCAAACGTGGCGGAATCGATACGCTGGGTGCTTGGCGAGCAGTCAATGAAATCACTGCGCGGAAAAAGGGGCGAAGACCTTATTTTCAACGGCTCTGACAAGGCAGCTCGCCTGGGACGAGCGGAGGTAAAACTTATTTTTGACAATAGAAAAAAACAATTTCCGCAGTACGAGTTTGATGATGTGGTGATTGCACGGCGCGTCATGCGTGATGGCACCAATCAATATTTGCTCAACGGCAGCATTGTTCGCCTCAAGGATATTTATGGGCTTTTGGCGCGGGTGGGGCTTGGGGCAACCCAGCATCACATCATTTCGCAAGGAGAGGTTGACCGTATTTTGTGGGCAAGCCCCCGTGATCGGCAGGAAATGATTGAAGAAGCGCTTGGCCTTAAGGAATTTCATCTCAAAAAACGCGAAGCTGAGCGAAAATTGGCAGAGACAGAGGCCAACGTCAAACAAGTAGAAGCGCTCCGCCGCGAGATCCAGCCGCATTTGAAATATCTTGCGCTGCAGACCGAAAAAATGCGCGCCCACGAAGATTTTAGGCATGATTTAAATACAAGGCTCGACGAATATATAGGGTCGGAGTCAGCTTCTTTGGCAGAACTCGAGGAAGGTTTCAATCAAGAGAAAGAGCCGTTTGAGGAAAAGAAGCGCGAACTTCAAAAAGCAATTGGTGATTTGACCAAAGAAGTGCACAAGGAAGAAGCGTCGTACCGCGAAGTTCGGAAAGATCGCGATATCAAGGAAAAACTTTCAGAGCTTGAGGAAAAACAAAAAGTGATCAGCCGTGAGCTCGGCCGCGTTGAGGGAATGCTGGGAGCGGAAAAAAATAACACTTCAGGCACGGTATCTCCCGCAGAGTTTATGCGAGAGCTCAAGGATGCCATAGGCTTTGTCGATGATTTGATGGGCAAGGACAGTTTTGAATCGCTCAAATCAGGCCTCAAAGATATAAAGGTTCGGCTCGATGCGCTTTTGAAACTCTGCCGAGGAGAGCGCGCAAGCGGCGGTGGATCACGTAGTCTCGAGGAAAAGAAAAAGGTGCTTCTTGCGGAACTGACAGGCACTGAACAGGCCATTCGAAGCCTCCAAAAAGAACGCGAGGAAGAAATGCTCAAGCGCGAGGATGTTCTTTCTGAACTTCGCGAGCGCGAGCAAAAAATACGAACCTTTGAGCACGAACTCGAAGCGGTTCGAGAAAAAATCCGCACCATCGAATTTAGCGAAGAGCGATACCAGGAACGAAAAAAAGAACTCGAAATATTTATTCGCGACATGAAGCATGAAGCGTCAGAAAAAATCTATAAGCCGTTTGCGGGGGAGAAAGAGCGCCAGTCGCTTATGCGTGCTATTGAACGGCTTCGCATCAAGCTTGAGGAGGCGGGCGGCATTGATGAGGGCGTGGTGAAAGAGTATGAAGATACAAAAAAACGGGATGAATTTTTAGCGGTTGAGCTTGAAGATTTAAAAAAAGCAACCGTGTCGCTCGGGCAGTTGATGGCGGAGCTTGAAGGAACGCTCAAGGATCGGTTTGAAAGGGGTCTTGGCAACATCAATGAACAGTTTCAGGTTTTTTTCAAGCAAATTTTTGGAGGCGGCAAGGCGGAGCTCTCGCTCATCAAGCCAAAGAAAATAAAAAATGGAGAAGGGGTTATTTTGGATGAAGAAATGACTGAAGGGGGGATTGATATTCAGCTTGATGTGCCGCGCAAGCGTTTGCGCAGCCTTGATATGCTTTCAGGCGGGGAACGCGCGCTTACGTCGATTGCACTTTTGTTTGCTATGTCGGCAGTGAATCCGCCGCCATTTTTGGTGCTTGATGAAACCGACGCGGCACTTGATGAAGCCAATTCAAGCCGCTACGGCGACCTTTTAGAAGAGCTTGCAGGCAAGCTTCAGTTGATTGTAATCACGCATAACCGCCAAACGATGGGCCGCGCAGGAGCACTCTATGGCGTCACCATGGGCGGTGATGGTATTTCCAAAATCTTGTCTCTCAAATTCGAGGAGGCGAGGGAATACGCCGTAGAGGGCGTATAGTTGCCCAACTAACGCTTAGGGACAAATACCAAGTCCTTAATAATTTGCCATGGCCTAATTATCACGGATTTGGTATGATACAAGGGTGGGTAAATATAAATACTATTTTCGAAAACCAAAGGGAGAAATTACGAAGGATATCCTGACTTGGCTTTTGGTGTCAGGAATGGCAAGCATTGCTCTGACCTCTCCTTTTTTTCTTGTGAATGTGCTTCGTTCATTTCAAAAAGGTAGGAAGTACAACAGAAAAGCCCTTGGCAGTGCGTTTTATCAGCTCAAGCGAGACGGCTGTCTCAATATCGAAACAAGAAATAAGCAAATCTATATTTCCTTGACAGAAAAAGGACGAAAAAAAGCCGGTTGGATGCAAGTTGATAGTTTAAAAATTAAAAAGCCCAAGAAATGGGATAGAAAGTGGCGGGTACTTATTTTTGACATCTCGCATGAGCATCGTATCAAGCGTGAAGCTCTTCGTGGCATACTTAAACGGCTTGGATTTACATGCCTTCAAAAAAGCGTATGGGTGTATCCCTTTGAATGCCGCGATGAAGTAGAGTTACTCAAGGACTTTTTCGGTTTTACTTCCAAGGAAATTCGTCTTATTACGGCGGGCGACATTGGTGAAGCCAAAGGGCTCCGATCACTTTTCAAGGTCTAGTACTGTACTATCTTGGCCGATGCCAATCCTTATTATTTTGCCATGGCAGAATTAACATGGATTTGACGGCGTGCAGTAAAAATCATATAATAGATTTGTATGAGTAACTACATAAGTCCACAAAGAAAAAAGTATTTTATTTTCTTCCTAATATTATCCTTTTCACTCTTATTGGTTGCATATCTATTCGGTGAAACGATGTTCCCTATGTGGCAATGGATACTTCTTCTATTGGGGGCGTTGCTTTTAGCTAACTACCACTCATTTTGGATGGATATTTATACGCGCGGTTTTAAAAATTGGCGTGAAGAACGGCATAGAAATATTGACAAAAAGCAATAAAGGCAATACTATCTTTTCATGCTTAAAATTAGGTTTCAGAGGCGAGGAAGGAAACATGACCCGAACTTTCGGGTAGTTTTGATGGAATCAAAGCTTGCGGCAAAAAGCGGCAAGGTAAATGAAATTCTTGGTAACTACGAACCACGCAAAAAAGTGATCAATCTGAAAAATGACCGCATCGAGTACTGGCAATCAAAAGGCGCGCAAATAACAAACCCTGTGCGCGATTTGATTCGTAGGGCGGCCAAATAGTCTTTTTTGCGCCAAGCGCTACTTTAGATGCGGCATGCCTCTGCTTTCGGTATTGTATGAACTCAGCTAGAAGCACTAAAATGGCGCTTGGCCTCAAGACTTGCAATTTTTCCGGAATCTGCTATAATAGTCATATATACAGTAAAGGTCGTTAATTTACTGCGTAACAGAAATTTATGGCAGAAAATACTGATCAGGACTTTCTTGAGTACGTGGTGAAAGCTTTGGTAGACAACCCAAACGACGTCAAAGTTGACCGCAAGGTTGATGAAATGGGCGTCTTGCTTACCCTTCGCGTGAACCCAGAAAACATGGGCCAGGTGATCGGGAGATCAGGAAATACAGCCAAGGCATTGCGAACCCTTCTTCGCGTTGTTGGCATGAAGCACAATGCGCGAGTAACCCTCAAAATTGAGGAACCAGAAGGAGGCCGCCGTTCACCACCTGAAAAGAAAGCTATGGATGATTTGGGTGACTTGAACCTCTAATCATTGCTTTTCAAAACAAAAACCCGGCACCCGCCGGGTTTTTGTTTACATGCATAATATCAAGGCAACGCCTTGCTGCGTTAACGTTTTGCTGTGTTGTCATGATTGTACCTCCTATTTTCTGCTGATTATTGAAGCAGAAAAAAACTCCTTGGAACAAGAGAGTTACAATATCATTGCACTGCTGTTAGCTTCGATTTTTTGTTATACTACCAAAATGAAACGCTATACCGTTTTAACCTTGTTTCCGGATTTGATTCGGGCCTACGTTAGTGAGTCAATCCTCAAGCGCGCCAAAGAGAAAAAAATTATCAAAATTGATGCCATTGATATTCGGGCATTTACGACAGATAAACATCGTACGGTGGATCAAAAACCGTATGGTGGAGGAGCGGGCATGGTGCTTATGGCCGAACCCATTTTAAAAGCTGTGGCTTCACTCAAAAAGAAAAAGCGAAAACCAAAGATTGTTATCCTTTCCGCGAAAGGGAAGCAGTTTACGCAGCAAAAAGCCCGAGATCTCGCGAAAAATTATTCGGATATCATTTTCATTAGTGGCCGATACGAAGGTATTGATGAGCGTGTAAAAACTATTTTAAGGGCTGAGGAAGTCTCAATCGGACCCTATGTTTTGATGGACGGCGATGTGGCTGCAATGAGCATGATTTCTGCAATTGCACGGCTTGTGCCGGGCGTCATCAATCTTGAATCCCTTGCCGAAGAATCGCACCAGAACTCCTTAATAAAAAATGAAAGTGGATCTGTGGGGCTCGAATACCCACACTACACGCGTCCCGAGGAGCTGAAACACCAGGGAGAAACCTACCGTGTTCCCGTGGTGCTTCTCTCTGGTGACCATAAAAAAATTGCCGACTGGCGGAAAAAGAAATCAAAATAAGAGCGTGCTATACTGAATAGCATGTACGCATGGATTCCTCTTGCGGTTGGATCCTATTTTTTGACGGGGCTCTCTCAAGTCATCGATAAAATTCTTGTTGGCAAGGGGCGGCTCAATGCCAGCTCGTACGCATTTTATACTGGCCTTTTTAGTATTTTCTCGGCGCTTATATTTGCACCGTTCGGGTTCGCTCTTATTCCTGCACGATTGATTCTCGTTGCGTTTATATCTGGCGCGCTCCTTTTGTGCGCGCTCTATTATTTATATCGTGCGCTATCGCTTGGTGATACCTCTCGAGTTGTGCCGCTTGTTGGCGGGTCGTCTCCGCTCTTTATACTCTTTTTTGAATATCTTTTTTATAGCGTAATAATCTTCTGGGCAGAATTTTTTGCAATCCTCATGTTCATCATTGGTGGCGCGTTTCTTGCCGCAGAATCGGTTTCGGGCGAGCATAGAAAAGTCCGGTTTAATGGACACGTGGCTTTGTATTCGTTTGTGAGCGGTTTCTTTTTTGGCGCGAGCGCTTTTTTGCTTAAATATCTTTTTGAACGCGCACGGCTCGAGGTCATAGGCGGAGAGCCATTTATAGCCGGGTTCGTGTGGTCGCGGCTTGGGACATTTGTCGCAGCATTGCTTTTTCTTTTGCTTCCGGGCGTGTGGCGCAAAATTCGGGAAAATACCCTTTCACTCAAAAGTGGTTCAAGTGCACTTTTTATCTCAAACAAAATCATCGCGGGCATCGGGTTTTTCTTGCTCAATGGCGCTATCTTTTTGGGACCTGTCAGTATCATTCATGCCATGAAAGGTATTGAGCACTTTTTTGTGTTCATCTCCAGCGCACTGTTATCAGTCTTTTTACCTACCATCCTCAAGGAATCATTTGATCGCCGTTCGGTGCTTGCCAAATTATTCGGTATCGCATTTGTCGCATGCGGGTTTATCTTTTTGGTTATATGATCCGTTGGATTCTCAAAAAAATATTGAAGTATGTGTTTTTTGCACTTGTCGTATTCCTTGTTCTTTCATTCTTTTTTGCGCTTCGCGCCAGTAAGAAAACGCCCCTACTCTATGGTGTGACATTTGCACCGCGCGCAGCAGAGGACTTAGGGCTCGATTGGAAAAAAGCTTACGTCGACATGTTTGATGAGCTTCGAGTGCGGCACATCCGCGTAAGCGCCTATTGGAGCGATATTGAGCGCGAGGATGATGTTGTTGATTTTGAGAAACTTGATTTCCAGGTTGCCGAAGCCGAGAAGCGGGGCGCCGAGCTTATTGTTGCCGTGGGCCGTAAAGTGCCTCGGTGGCCCGAATGCCATATTCCCGAGTGGGCGAAGAGTTTAGATTATGCAGAGCAAGACATTGAGCTGTTTGAGCACATGGAGCGGGTTGTTACGCGCTACAAAAATTCTCCGGCGGTAAAAATATGGCAAGTTGAGAACGAGCCCTTTTTGCCCTTTGGTTTGTGTCCTCCCGCCAACGCCGAAAGCCTTGATGCTGGGATTGCACTTGTTCGCAGTCTTGATTCGCGCCCGATTTTAACAACCGATTCGGGCGAACTTTCGCTATGGGTGCGGGCGGCACGCCGCGGCGATATTTTCGGTACCACCATGTACCGGACCATTTGGAATAAATTCGTCGGGCAGTTTGAATATCCCGTGCCGCCCGCATTTTTCCGCGCAAAGCGCGGCTGGGCAGAGTTTTTGGTCGGCCAAAAACCGATGATTGTAATTGAGCTTCAGGGTGAGCCGTGGCTTTCAAAACCAATTTATGAGACAACCATCGAAGAGCATTACACGGTCATGAGTCCGGAAGAATTTAAACGCACGCTTGCATATGCCGAAGCCTCGGGCTTCGATACGTTTTACCTATGGGGTGTTGAATGGTGGTACTGGCTCAAAACCCAGGGCCATCCTGAGATTTGGGAAATGGCAAAGAGAAAAATAGCAGACCCGACGGTTTCATTATGACGCAATTTTTTTGGGGTGCCGCAACGTCGGCGCATCAAGTAGAAGGAAATAATCACAACGACTGGAGTGAATTTGAGCGAGAGCGTGGGCTTGAACCTTCCGGCGCAGCGTGTGATCATTATAATCGGTTCCGTGAAGATTTTGATATTGCAAAAAACCTTGGGCACAATGCGCATCGGTTTTCCATAGAGTGGTCGCGCGTTGAACCCGAAGAAGGAAAATTTGATGAAAAAGAAATAGGGCATTATCGCGAAGTTATTCACGCGCTTCGAGAGCGCAACATCGAGCCCTTTGTCACGCTGTGGCACTGGACGATCCCATTGTGGCTTCGTGATAAAGGCGGCTGGACATGGAAGAAGACACCCGCCCTTTTTGCGCGTTTTGCAGAACGCATGGTCAAAGAATTTCCGGAAGTAAAATATTGGGTCACCCTTAACGAACCAAATGTATACACGGGCCACGGTTATTGGGAGGGGAATTGGCCGCCCGGCATCTCATCGCTCAAAAAATTACTCCTTGCTAATCACAGACTGATACGGGGCCATACACTGGCGTATAAGACGATCAAGAAAATTCATAAAGAAGCTTGCGTAGGAATCACGCAGAATATTATTTGGTTTTCTCGATGGGAGAATAAGCCAAAAGACATTATTTGGAACCACCTTTTTATCAGAACAATTAAACACTTTCAAGATTTTATTGGTGTAAATTATTATTTTTCTGACCGCAATCTTGAAAATAAAACCGATGTTCAATGGTCCATTGATCCTGAAGGTCTTTATCATGTTTTAAAAAATATGCGGCGATATAAAAAGCCCGTCTATATTTTAGAGAATGGTATTGCAAATTCACCCGATACCAAACGCGCTGACTTTATCCGGGATCATGTCGCAGCAATGCAAAAAGCAATGCAGGAAGGGGCTGATGTGAGAGGGTATTTCTACTGGTCGCTTCTCGATAACTTTGAGTGGGACAAAGGGTTTTGGCCGTGTTTTGGGCTCGTTGAGGTTGACTATAAAACCATGAGAAGAACGGTCCGAAAAAGCGCCCTCGAATACCAAAAAATCATTGAAAGTAAAGACTTTTAGCCTAAGCGGCCAAGGGGAGTTCAAGGGTTGACAGTATAGCCATTTGCCCTATAATGGTCCCTAGGAGATTAAATGTTATGTAATGACTTCAACCAGATAACATTTTGATAAGTGAATGCGGATCCGCGATTGTTTTTAACGAGAGTTGAGGGCAATCGCGGATTTGTTTTCGGAGCGGACATTGAAAAGTGAATACCAGTAGTTCAACACCAAATTTATTTGGAATTAAGAGCATCCGTTGAAATCTTGAGACACTAAAGCTTGGTGTCTCAAGAACAATGAATTTGAGTAGATCAGATTCTTGATGAGAGTATGTATAATCTCATCATCAATGAGAGTTTGATCCTGGCTCAGGACGAACGCTGGCGGCGTGGATAAGGCATGCAAGTCGAACGGTCCCGATGACTGATTTATAGCAATATAAATTGACGTCGGGATAGTGGCAGACGAGGTAGGAATACTTAGGTACGTACCCCCGAGTCGGGCACAACCAACCGAAAGGTTGGCTAATTCCCGATGGTTCTCGCAAGAGTAAAGGAGCAATTCGCTCGGGGAGCGGCCTATGGGCTATCAGCTTGTTGGTAGGGTAATGGCCTACCAAGGCAATGACGGCTAGGGGACCTGAGAGGGTGACCCCCACCGACGGGACTGAGACACGGCCCGTACACCTACGGGTGGCAGCAGTCGAGAATCTTCGACAATGGGCGAAAGCCTGATCGAGCGACGCCGCGTGCAGGATGAAATCCTTCGGGATGTAAACTGCTTTTGGCAGGGAAGAACACAATGACGGTACCTGCAGAATAAGGGCTTGCTAACCTCGTGCCAGCAGCCGCGGTAATACGAGGGGCTCAAGCGTTGTCCGGAGTTATTGGGCGTAAAGGGTGCGTAGGAGGTTGTGTTAGTCGATGTTTAAAGCCTTGGGCCCAACCCAAGATAAGGCATCGAAACGGCACAACTCGAGGGTACGAGAGGTGAGCGGAACTCATAGTGGAGGGGTGAAATCCGTTGATATTATGGGGAACACCAAAGGCGAAGGCAGCTCACTGGCGTATACCTGACTCTGAGGCACGAAAGCGTGGGGATCAAAAAGGATTAGATACCCTTGTAGTCCACGCCCTAAACGATGATGACTAGCCATTGGAAGTATCGACCCTTTCAGTGGCGAAGCTAACGCGTTAAGTCATCCGCCTGGGAAGTACGAGCGCAAGCTTAAAACTCAAAGGAATAGACGGGGACTCGCACAAGCGGTGGAGCATGTGGTTCAATTCGACGATAAACGAAGCACCTCACCAAGGCTTGACATGCTTATGAAATTCCTCCGAAAGGTGGAATGTCTCACAAGGACATAAGCACAGGTGTTGCATGGTTGTCGTCAGTTCGTGGCTTGAGCTGTTCCCTTAAGTGGGGTAACGAACGCAACCCCCGTCGTCTGTTACAAGTGTCAGACGAGACAGCCCCACACCTTTGCGCGGAAAAAGTTTCTTTGCAAGGGTGTGGGGAGGAAGGCGGGGATGACGCCAAATCAGCATGACCCTTTGATGCCTTGGGCTACACACGTGCTACAATGGCCGGTACAGACGGTTGCGAACCCGCGAGGGGGAGCCAATCCTAAAAAGCCGGCCCCAGTTCAGATTGGAGTCTGCAACTCGACTCCATGAAGCCGGAATCGCTAGTAATCGCAGGTCAGCCATACTGCGGTGAATACGTTCTCGAGTCTTGTACTCACCGCCCGTCACGTCAAGGGAGCCGGGGATGGCCAAAATCTCACCATGCGTGGGACCACGCCAAATTCGGTGACAGGGACGAAGTCGTAACAAGGCACGCGTAGCGGAAGCTGTGCGTGGATTTTCTCCTAGTAAGGATTTGTCTCAGGATTGAGACAATCTCGCTTCGGCGAGGTTACTTACGAGGTCGATTTGCCTTATTTTGTAAGGCAAAACCCTTCCGCGGGGTTATGCGGACCTACCCGCCAGGGTTACGGCGGAATTCGACGGATGCTCTTATTTCCAAATTTCCATTATTCGTAGTATAGTAAGCATATGGATGACAAGATGACG
>Ga0194128_10003784_pt1 | contig 22779 bp, 23 predicted proteins | sample TA2KigCa65mmetaG_FD_148650 | JGI IMG/M metagenome (GOLD analysis project Ga0194128, IMG submission 148650) | Freshwater microbial communities from Lake Tanganyika, Tanzania - TA2015037 Kigoma Deep Cast 65m | ecosystem: Environmental > Aquatic > Freshwater > Lake | place: Tanzania: Lake... | reverse complement strand
CCTAGCCCAGGCAGAATTTGGCTGGTTGTCGGTGCCTGTAATGGATTACGTAGCCCGTTTACTTCACCTAAACCCGGTGGAAGTATATGAAGTGGCTACATTCTACAGCATGTATGATACCAAGCCTGTGGGCAAGGTTAAACTGGAAGTTTGCCGCACAGGGCCCTGCATGATTGAAGGTGCCGAGCGCATTGTGAAATATATTGAGTATAAGCTTGGTATAAAAGATAGTGAAACCACCGCAGATGGTGTTTTCACCCTAAAAACCGTTGAGTGTCTGGGCGCATGTGGTTATGCGCCCATGCTGCAGGCAGGCGAAAAATTTCATGAGCATCTTACTGAGGCCAAGGTTGACGAACTGATAGAACAATACAAGGCAAATCCCGTGGCCAATTATATGGGGATGTAATTAATACCAAGGAAAGAAGAATGGCTAGAAAATTGCTTCTGGAAAACGCACACATCGAGGGAATACATACCTATGATGTTTACCGTAAAAATGGTGGATACCGTAGTGTCGAGAAGGCACTGAAATCCATGTCTCCCGAAGATGTGGTGGAAGAGGTGAAGAAATCGGGATTGCGGGGAAGGGGCGGAGCCGGTTTTCCAACCGGAATGAAATGGGGTTTTATTGCCAAGCCGGAAGGTGTTCCTCGCCACTTGCTCTGCAACGCGGATGAGAGCGAACCCGGAACCTTCAAGGACCGCTACCTGATGGAGAAAATTCCCCACCTGCTGATTGAAGGCATGATTGTATCTTCATTCGCACTGGGCGCCAACCATTCCTATATTTACATTCGCGGTGAATACATGTATGTGCTTCGCATACTTGAAACAGCCATTGCTGAAGCCTATGCAAACGGCTGGCTGGGTAAAAATATTATGGGTTCCGGTTTTAATCTGGATCTTTCGGTATCACCCGGTGCGGGTGCTTATATCTGCGGTGAAGAAACTGCGCTGATTGAGAGTCTGGAAGGCAAACGCGGTAATCCCCGCATGAAGCCGCCTTTCCCCGCTGTTAGAGGATTGTGGCAGCGCCCCACTGTGGTTAACAACGTTGAAACTATTGCGGCTGTTGTGCCTATTGTGAACGAAGGCGGTGATGCATACGCACAAATTGGAATTGGCCGCAGCACAGGCACCAAGCTGATTTCTGCCGGTGGTAATATCAATAAACCCGGGGTGTATGAAATTGAAATGAACATAACCGTGGAGGAATTCATATACAGCGATACCTATTGTGGTGGAATCAAGAACGGCAAGAAATTAAAGGCTTGTGTACCCGGAGGTTCTTCAGTACCTATTTTGCCGCATTATCTGGTTTGCAAAACCGCTGCCGGGCAGGATAGGCTTATGACCTACGAAAGCCTTTCAGACGGGGGCTTTGCTACTGGAAGTATGTTGGGTTCCGGCGGATTTATCGTATATGACGAAGATCAGTGTATTGTGCGCAATACCTGGAACTTTACCCGTTTTTACCACCATGAAAGCTGCGGACAATGCAGTCCCTGCCGTGAAGGAACCGGCTGGATGGAAAAAGTATTGCACCGCCTGGAAAACGGCCATGGTAAAATTGAAGATATAGACCTGCTTTGGGATATTCAACGCAAAATTGAGGGCAATACCATTTGTCCGCTGGGCGATGCTGCCGCATGGCCTGTAGCCTCTGCCATCCGCCATTTCCGCGAGGAGTTTGCATGGCACGTGAAAGAACCCAAGGCCTGCCTGGAAAGAAATTATGGATTGGTTGCCGACAGAACCTTTGAAACCGTAACTGCGTAAACGATTTTACAATGGCTGAACAAACTGAAAAAATCAATGTAACCATCGACGGAAAGACCATTGCGGTAAATCCGGAAACTACCATACTCAATGCAGCCCGCATCATTGGTGGTGAGGTGGCACCGCCTGCAATGTGTTATTACAGCAGTTTGGAAGGCAGTGGCGGAAAATGCCGCACCTGTCTGGTAGAAGTGAGCAAAGGCAGCGAAAAAGACCCGCACCCCATGCCAGATCTGGTTGCAAGTTGCTGCACGCCTGTAATGGATGGAATGGAAGTAAAAAATAAAACCAGCGAGCGTGTAAACGATGCAAGGCAAGGTGTAGTTGAGTTTTTGCTCATCAACCATCCGCTGGATTGTCCCATTTGTGACCAGGCCGGAGAATGCCATTTGCAAGACCTTGCTTTTGAACACGGGCTTGAAAAAACCCGCTACGAGTTCAAGCGCCGCACGTTTGATAAGATTGACATCGGTGAATACATAAAGTTGCATATGACCCGTTGTATTCTTTGTTATCGTTGTGTTTATACCGCAGATCAGCTTACCAATAAACGCGAGCATGGTGTAATGAAACGTGGCGATGCTGCTGAAATCAGCACCTACATTCAGAATGCTTTGGATAATGACTTTATTGGAAACGTAATCGATGTTTGTCCAGTGGGTGCCTTAACAGATAAAACTTTCCGGTTCCGCAGCCGTGTTTGGTATACCAAACCCATGGATGCGCACCGCGATTGCAAGAAATGCAGCGGTAGGGCTGTGACCTGGATGATTGGCGATGAAATTGCCCGAATCACCGCCCGCAAAGATCAGTTTGGTGAGGTGAAAGAATTTATCTGCAACGAGTGCCGTTTCGATAAGAAAGAAAAAACCGACTGGGTAATTGAAGGCCCGCGCCACATCGACCGACACTCGGTAATCAGCGCCAACAAATACGAAGAACCTATTCCCGAACATACACCACTGTTGAACAAAGCTTGATATGGATTTTGCATTATTACTGGAAAAGAGCATACTGATACTCATTCTCACGGCCATCACCCTGGGAATTGCCACGTATCTCACCTATGGTGAGCGCAAGGTTGCCGCGTTTTTACAGGATCGTCTGGGACCGAACAGAGCCGGTATATTCGGTATCCTTCAGCCAATAGCCGATGCAGGGAAGATGTTTTTTAAGGAGGAACTGATTCCCAAAAATGCAGAAAAGTGGCTGTTTATTTTAGGACCAGGCCTTGCCATGATTACAGCATGTATTACCAGCGCTGTTATACCATGGGGGAGTCATCTAGAATTGTTCGGACGCACCATTCAGTTGCAGGTAGCCGATGTTGATATCGGGATTTTGTACATTATGGGGATTGTGAGTGTGGGTGTTTACGGCATTTTGATTGGCGGCTGGGCTTCCAATAATAAGTATTCACTTTACGGAGCTGTCCGTGCCAGCAGCCAGATGATCAGCTATGAACTGGGAATGGGCCTTGCCCTGATTGCCGTAATTATTATGAGCGGCAGTTTGAGCCTTCGTGAAATTGTAGAACAGCAGAGCGGATGGGGCGGCATGCAATGGAATATCATTTATCAGCCGCTGGGTTTTATCATTTTCTTTACCTGCGCCCTGGCCGAGTGTAACCGTGCACCATTTGATTTGCCAGAATGTGAAACCGAACTGATTGGTGGCTACCACACGGAATACTCATCCATGAAACTGGGTTTTTACCTGTTTGCCGAATACATCAATATGTTCATCAGCAGTGCGGTAATGACATGTATGTATTTTGGCGGTTACAATTTCCCCGGCATGCATCAGATAGACAGTCAGAATTTGCTGGCGGTATTGCAGATTGCGGCGATTTTCCTGAAAATCAGCTTCTTCATCTTTGCCTTCATGTGGATTCGTTGGACCCTGCCACGTTTCCGTTATGATCAATTGATGCACCTTGGATGGAAAACCATGATTCCCCTGGCCATTGTGAACATGCTACTCACCGGTGGCGGGATGCTGCTGTTTGGTAAGTAAAATTAATCGTATTGTAGTTCCAGTAAGGCGCTTTGCAGTTCGCTGAGGCTGTGCCTTTCGACCATTTTTTTTGCTTTTTCGATTCCTTTTTCGTATATTAGTATTGCAGTGTCTTTATCTGCTTTTCGTTCCAGCAATTTGCCCAGATGGTAGTAGGTAGCAATGTAATCAGGGTGTATTTCCAGTAATTTCCGAAATATGACCTCCGCTTTATCATCATAGCCCAATCCCACATATTCTGTGGCAAGTGCATAATTCAAAAAAGCGTCATCCGGACTTTCCTTCAAAAAGGCCATAAGTTGGTCTATTCGGCTCATTTTAGCTGGTAGGTTACGGTTAAAATCCGGGTTGGACTGGGATGCAAGCGGGCACTGAGATTCTGGTCAATGTTGAATCGAAAAAAATGGGCATCCACGGTAGCGTCAATAATCTGTAATGCATACACTGCCGTCATAGCCAGGATACCAAAATCGCGCATGCGGCGGTTGTTGTCGCGCTCAGCAATCAAGTTGGCATCTAAAACTGTATCTTTGTTTATGGCATATGCCTTTTCGAACTGCAGATTGAGTTTTTGCATTTTGGCACGTTGGTCCAGCATAAGATAGGTGCTTGCACCCACACCTGCATATACTAAAGGGAATTTCCAGAATTTGTGGTTGTAAAGCTGGCCTGCACCGGGTATGACAGCGCTATAAATCGCAGCTTTGGTAGGTGAGTGGTATATTTTTCTATTGGTATTAATTGCAGAATCGGATTGCCCTTTGACATGGTTGCACAGAAAAAGCAACGCGACTAGAACAACCGGACGAAAAGACATAAATCAGGATCCTTTCATCATCGACAAAATACGTTCCAAATCACTGCGGTTTTTGTAGGAAATAATGATTTTGCCCTTGCCACTGGGGTTATTTTTTAGGTGTACTGCAGTTTTCAGCAGTTTATGGAATTGCTCTGTTATACTGTCTACTTCGGGATCCCAGTCTGTGCCACCCGTTCCGAAGACTGCGGTGCGTGTGCCGTTTTTCTTATCTTTCACGAGAGCCTCAACGCTGCGCACGCTTAGGCTGTCGCTTATAATGGCATGGTAAAGCTCCAGCTGTTCGGCAATGTCTTCCATATTAATCATGGCGCGTGCATGGCCCATGCTGATTTTGCCTGATTTTATACCTGCCTGAATATCATCCGGCAGTTTCAGCAGACGCAGGTAATTATTAACCGTGGTGCGGTCTTTGCCCACACGGTCACCCAATTCTTCCTGTTTTAAGCTGCATTCATCAAGCAAACGCTTGTAACTCATAGCTACATCAATGGCGTTAAGGTCGCTACGCTGTATGTTTTCAATCAGTGCCATCTCCAGCATATTCTGATCGTTTGCAATGCGGATATAAGCAGGGATGCGCTCTAGGCCTGCCAGAATAGATGCACGGGTTCTTCTTTCTCCGCTTATAAGCTGATATTTGTCGTAGCCCATTTTCCTTACGGTAATAGGCTGAATTACGCCGTGTACCCTTATGGAAGCTGCCAGTTCATCCAGTTCAGCAGGGTCAAATTCTGTGCGAGGCTGAAAAGGATTGGCTTCCAGTTGACTGAGTTGAATCTGGGAAATAGCACCAATAGGTCTGGTTTCTCTGGAAGTGATATCGGTTTCTGCGTTTTCCAGCAAGGCGCTTAAACCCCTTCCGAGTCCGCCCTTCTTTTTTATTGTGTTGCTCATGAGGTTGTGAATTCGGGGTTTATGTCTTGTTGAACAGGTTTGATATAGCCATTTTTCTCAAGGATTTCATTGGCCAGATTCAGGTAATTCATACTTCCCCTGCTGTCGGCGGCATGGAAAAGCACCGGTATTCCAAAGCTGGGAGCCTCGCTGAGCTTGGTGGTGCGCTGTATAATGGTTTCGAACACGATATCCTGAAAATGGGTTTTAACATCGTCCACCACTTGGTTGCAAAGGCGCAGACGTCCGTCGTACATGGTAAGCAAAATACCTTCAATTTCAAGGTTGCGGTTCAAGTGTCCCTGAACAATTTTAATAGTGTTGAGCAGTTTTCCCAAGCCTTCCAATGCAAAGTATTCGCATTGTACAGGAATGATAATGCTGTCGGAAGCGACCAGCGCGTTTGTGGTGATTAAACCCAGCGAAGGTGAACAATCAATAATGATGAAATCGTATTCGTTTCTCATTGGCCGCAGAACACCTTCCAGTAAACGCTCGCGGTTGGGCATTTCCAGCAGTTCAATTTCCGCACCTACCAGATCGATGTTACTGGCCATCAGGTGCAGGTAAGGGATATCGGTTGTAAGTATAACGTTTTTAGGGTTGATATCCTGCACTAGACATTCGTACAGCCCCAGTTTGATGTTTTTGGGTTCAAATCCAATACCTGAGCTGGAATTGGCCTGAGGATCGGCATCAATAAGCAAGGTTCTGTACTCCAGCACAGCAAGGCTGGCCGCCAGATTAATTGCGGTGGTGGTTTTGCCCACACCACCTTTCTGGTTGGCAATAGAGATGATTTTTCCGCCAAGGGGTCTTTTATCAGTTTTCATAGCAATTACAAGGTTAAGGTTTCTCCGATTTTCATAAGGTGAAGGTTAATCCCGGCCGATTGAAAAGCGCGGTGGGCTTCTTCATGGTTTATAGTGAGGCAGCCAAATGTGTCATAGTGCATGCCAATTACGGTATGAGCACCCAGCATGCGTGCCGCTTCGATGGCATCCAGTACATCCATGGTAAAGTTGCTGCCAATGGGCAAAAAAGCACATTTCAGTTTGTGTCTCCTGGGAATAAGTTGCATGTCAGAATGCAATGCCGTATCGCCGGCGTAGTAGAAACAATCTTCCATATTCTGAATAACAAACCCCGCAGGATTTCCACCGGGCATGCCTTCTAGCATGGTGCTGCTGTGAACGGCATTAACCATTTTTACAGTGCCAAAATCAAGCTTGTGGCTACCGCCGATATTCATGGGATAAACATTGTCAACACCTTTGGACTTAAGCCATGCGGTAAGTTCCAAAATTGCGATACAAGTGCAGTTGGATTGTTTTGCAATGCTTACGGCGTCTGCCACATGATTCTCATGCCCATGACTGATGAGCATGTAATCGGGTTTGATGTTGGAAATATTGACAGAAGATGCCAACGAATTTGGCGTAATGAACGGATCAAATAGCATAGATTTGCCTACGCTAACCACTTCAAAACAGGAATGTCCGTAGTACGTAACTTTCATGAGCGTCTTTTTCTGTCTGGCAAAATTATTTCAGCACCGCTAATGTTTGCAGGCCTTGTGATTTCACTTATCTACATGCTTTTGGGGAATTTTGGTTGTAAAAATGTGGATAATTATTCCGACTCCCTCATATTCCGGTATAATGAAGACGCGACCCTTGCTACGCTTGACCCTGCTTTTATCAAATCGCAGTCTGAAATTTGGGTAGCGCAACAAATCTACAATGGGCTGGTTGAACTAGATTCTGCCTTGAAACCCATGCCGGCACTGGCTTACAGGTGGGTTGTGAGTGCTGATGGGCTTGTGTATAAGTTCTTTTTGCGCAGGGACGCCGGCTTTCTGAACCCGCAGGATTCCACCTTTGACAGGGTTACCGCAAAAGATGTGGCATTCTCTTTCAAGCGCATTTCCAACCTGGCCACGGCTTCGCCATCGGCCTGGATTTTCGCAGGCAAGGTGGACACCAACTATAGCAAGGCTTTTCAAACCGAAGGCGACTCTGTATTTGTGCTGAATCTGTTGAACCCCGATCCTACCATTCTGTCCCTGCTGGGAACAGTTTATTGTAGTATAGTTCCGGAAAAGTATGTAAAGAACGCAACAAATTTTGGGCAGCATCCTGTGGGGACAGGTCCTTTTTACCTGAAATACTGGGAAGAAGAGGTGAAAATGGTTTTACGGAGAAATCCTCGCTATTTCGAGAAGGAAAATGGCCGGTCTTTGCCCTATCTGGAAGCGGTGAATGTGGATTTTATCAAAAACAAACAAACAGCTTTTATGCATTTTGTAGCAGGCAGATTTGATTTCTTTAACGGGGTTGAAGGCAGTTTCAAGGACGAATTGCTTACCCGGGAGGGTGAACTCAATTCCAAATACAAAGATCAATTCAACATGCTGAAGAAACCTTTTCTAAATACCGAATACCTGGGGTTCTGGCTGGGAGACAGCATGGCCGGGAAACCTAATCCACTAGTTAACCTGCATCTACGCAGGGCAATGGTACTGGCGGTAGACCGGAAATCTATGATCCGTTATCTTCGAAACGGTTTGGGGTCCCCCGGAAATAATGGCTTTGTGCCTCCGGTTTTACTTAACAATAATACAAAAGGGTTGCCTTTTAATCCCGAAAAAGCCCGTCAGGAATTACAAATGGCCGGATTTCCCGGCGGTAAAGGCCTGCAGGAATTATCTCTAACCACCACCGCAGATTACCTGGATATGGCCGTGTTTCTAAAAAAGGCCTGGGCGGATATTGGAATAAATGTAATTATTGATGTTCAAACGGGTGGAATGCTTAGGCAAAAGCGTAACAAGGGCGAACTCGCCACATTCAGAGGTTCCTGGATTGCCGATGTGCCCGATGCTGAAAATTATCTCGCCTGTTTTTATTCGGGAAATTTTAGTCCCAATGGTCCAAATTACACCCATTTCAAACATCCACAGTTTGATGCATTATACAAGACATCATTTGTTGCCGAGACCGGTAAACAGCGAAACCAATGTATGCAGGCAGCAGACAGTATTTTAATACAGGAAGCGCCTATCTTGGTTCTCTATTATGACCAGAGTTTGCGTCTGTATCAGAATCATGTGAAAGGGCTTTCCAATGATGCTTCAAATCGCCTGATTTTAAAGCATGTCAAAAAAACTTTCCGATAAAATACTTACCCCTTATTTTAGGTGCACTCATCATTGCCGCAGTTATCCGTGGCATGGTAAAACTGTACAGAAATCTGAAGAATAAATAACTTAAAACTGACTGGCCCTGATAAATGCATCCAGTTCAGGATTGTGGGCACGGGTGTTATCAAGATCGTTTCTGTGACCCTGCCACCAAACTTTTCCTCTGTAAATGAAGGTAATGGATTCGCCAATGTCATACACGGTTTTTATGTCGTGGCTGTTAATGACCGTGGTTATTTTGAATTCGTTGGTAATATCGTGCAGTAGTTTATCAATTCTTCTGCTGTTAATGGGATCGAGGCCGCTGTTGGGTTCGTCGCAAAAAAGGTAGCGGGTTTCAAGCGCTATGGCACGGGCAATGCCTACTCGCTTTTTCATGCCGCCTGAAATTTCAGCAGGATACTTTTTATTAGCATTTTCAAGTCCTACCCGGCTCAGGCAAAAATTAATTCTGTCTTTACATTCATCGGGTGTCAATTTGCCAAACATCTTCAGCGGGAAATCCACGTTTTCTTCTACAGTCAGTGAATCGAACAGGGCGGTTGCCTGAAAAAGCATGCCTATTTCACGCCTGACCTCGCGTACCTGTTTGTAGGGGAGATGAACAAAATCACGGCCGTCGTAATTAATGCTGCCGCTTTCGGGCTTGAAAAGGCCCACCATGCATTTCAGGAGCACCGATTTACCGCTCCCGCTTGCGCCGATGATCAGGTTGGGAATGCCTGGCTCAAATTTGGCGTTGATATCAAACAACACCTGTTTGTCTGCAAAGCTTTTATTGACGTTTACCAGTTCTATCATAATTACAGCATCAGTTTGGCTATGATAAAATCGGCAAACAATATTATTACGCAGGATCTGGTAACGGCACGGGTGCCGGCTTCTCCAACCTCAAGTGCTCCGCCTTCGGTGAAATATCCTTCGTAGGTACTCATGCTCGTGATTATGAAGGCAAACACCAGTGCTTTAGTCATGGAAACCATAACAGTAAACATTTTAAAGGTTTCCCGTGCGCCCTGAATAAATTCGTTAGGCGACATCAGATCGGTAAGACTTGCTGCCAGTATACCGCCGCTGATCATTAGAAAATTGGCCACGATAATCAAGCAGGGTATCATTATTACACCCGCAATGATTTTGGGCAAACCCAGAAAACCACTTGAATTAATACCCATTACCTCTAGCGCATCAATTTGCTCTGTAACGCGCATATTGCCTACTTCGGAGGCAATATGCGCTCCTACTTTTCCCGCCAGAACCAGACAGGTGATGGTGGGGGCGAATTCCAGCAATGAACTGTCCAGAACAATTGTTCCGATTACTTTCATGGGAATGAGCGGAGAAACCAGCTGGTAAGCGGTTTGCAGGGTAGTTACCGCACCTACGAATACAGAAATAATGGTTACGATACCAATTGAACCCACTCCAATATTGTTCATCTCGTGGACTGTGCGTTCAAAAAAGATCTTGAAACGCTCGGGTTTAAGGAACATGCTGCGTACAAACAGAATGTAGCGTCCCAGTTCAAAAAACAGCTTGTTCATTTTTCAGCGGTAAAATTAGGCATTATTCAGCAAAGCCGCCAATAGCATTCATCATCAGGCAATTTTGCTCCAAACGGTGCGGTGTGGGATTTTTGCCAACTCCTGTCTTACGCCGAAATGTTCCGGTTTCATCAATAGAGGGTCGCTGTTCAGCAAATCTTCTGCCTTGGCCCTGGCGAGTAGCAAAAGGTTTTCATCGTGGCGGATATCGGCCAGTTTGAGATCGAGAATGCCGCTTTGCCTTGTACCATCCATTTCTCCGGGGCCTCTAAGTTCCAGGTCTACTTTGCTGATTTCAAAACCATCGGTAGTTCTTACCAAGGTTTCCAGCCTTTTTTTGCCATTGGCCGATAATTTATGCCCTGCAACGAGGATGCAATAGCTCTGGTTGCCGCCCCGACCCACGCGTCCGCGCAGCTGATGCAGCTGTGAAAGACCAAATCGTTCGGCATTTTCTATGACCATAACTGTGGCGTTGGGCACGTTTACGCCCACTTCAATCACCGTGGTAGCTACCATGATGTCGGTCTGGCCGTTCCGGAACTTGCGCATCTCATCGTCCTTTTCTTCCGGTTTAAGTTTACCATGTACAATGCTGTATTTGAATTCCGGTGCGGGCAGGTAATCGTTTACCATGTCATACCCCGACATCAGGCTTTGCAGTTCCAGTTTATCGCTGTCTTCAATCAGCGGGAAAACATAATAAACCTGCCTTCCTGCTTTGATTTCCTTGCGGAGAAAATCCATAATCAACGGGCGGTTGGAACCCGGCCTCATAGCGGTTTGTATGGGTTTTCTGCCGCCGGGCAACTGGTTGATCACACTCACATCCAGATCGCCGTATACGGTCATGGCAAGGGTGCGCGGAATGGGCGTGGCGGTCATCACCAGCACATGGGGCGGAAGGCTGGCTTTGGAACTGAGTTTGGCACGCTGGGCAACGCCAAAACGGTGTTGTTCATCAATTACCACCAACCCGAGCTGCTGAAAAGCAACATCGTCTTCAATCAGAGCATGGGTTCCAATCAGGAAAGGGATTTCGCCGTTTTTCAAACCCTCCAGAATTTCGGAGCGTTTCTTTTTAGGTGTACTCCCGGTGAGCAACATAGGTTTTATGTACATGCCTTCCAGCAATTCGCTAAGGCAATAGAAATGCTGTTCGGCCAGTATTTCCGTGGGTGCCATCACACAGGCCTGAAAGCCATTGTCGGCGGCCAGCAACATGCTTAGCAATGCCACCATGGTTTTGCCGCTGCCCACATCACCCTGCAGCAGTCGGTTCATCTGTCTGCCGGTTCTCATGTCAGCCCTGATTTCTTTAATAACCTTTTTTTGGGCATCGGTAAGGTTAAAGGGAAGGTGTTCTTTGTAAAATGTGTTGAATAAAGCACCTACATCTCTGAAAACAGGCCCTTTTACCACCCGGTTTCTGTTGGTTTTTAGCTGCAGATGCCGCATTTGCAGAAAAAACAACTCCTCAAATTTCAGACGTTTCTGTGCATGTTCAAGAGCTTTCATATCGGCCGGGGCGTGCAACATGCGCAGTGACTGGGTTCTGTCGGGCAACTGCAATTCGCGCAGCAATGATAGTGGCAGGTTTTCCGGCACATCCAGTTTGGGATCGGCCAATGCTGTGCGCACAATTTGAACCATAAAGCGGTTTTCAAGTCGCCGGCGGCGCATGCCTTCGGTAAGCGGATACACCGGAACCATCCCTTTGGACTTAACTGCTGTATCGCCGTTTTCCAGTTCGGGGTGCGCCATGGAGAGTTTGCCTTTATAATCGCTTAGTCGTCCATAGGCCAGATAGGGTTCTCCGGGTTTTACCGATTTGGCAACCCAGCTTATACCCCGAAACCAGATAAGTTCAAGTATTCCGGTTTCATCCTGCAACAATGCTGTAAATCGGCGTGCAGCACCCACACCGACAAGGTCTGTTTTTACGATGCGCCCCTTAACCTGCACATTCGCCTCGGCGCTGCCCAGCTCAGAGATTTTATACACCCTGGAGCGGTCTTCATGCCTGGCAGGGTAATGCATCAGCAAATCTCCAACGATGTGAATATCAAGTTCGTTTTTCAATGCCTCGGCACGCTGCGGACCTACCCCTTTGAGGTATTCTATCGGCGTTTCGAGGAAAGACGGCATGTGTGCGAAAATAATGAAATATCAGAGGCATGCCGCTTTCTGATAATTTGGAAATATGATAAAATTTCCATTTTATTATGATACTATGCAAAATGTCTGTTGCAGTGCAAAAGCATGAATTTAACTATCTTCGCCCCATGCTTAACGGAAAAACTGCCTTGATTACCGGTGCCTCCCGCGGAATAGGGAAGGGCATAGCCGAAGTATTTGCCAAAAACGGCTGCAAAATTGCTTTTACCTTTGCCTCTTCTGTGGAAAAAGCCCGCGCTTTTGAGGCCGAGCTTTCTTCCGCCTACGGCGTGAAAGTAAAAGGTTATCAAAGCAACGCTGCTGATTTTAAAGCCAGTGAAGAACTTACCAATGCTGTGATTGCCGAATTTGGCAAGGTAGATATCCTTATCAACAATGCCGGCATAAACCGCGACACGCTGCTGATGCGCATGACCGAAGAACAGTGGGATGAAGTGATGAACACCAACCTCAAAAGTGCATTCAACCTCACCAAGGCATTTCTGCGCCACTTTTTGGGTAACAAGAACGGCAGCATCATCAACATGACCAGCATTGTAGGGCTTATAGGAAATGCAGGACAGGCCAACTATGCCGCTTCCAAAGCCGGTATGATTGGTCTTACCAAATCGGTGGCCAAGGAACTCGGAAGCCGCAATGTGCGCTGCAACGCCGTAGCCCCAGGATTTATTGAAACTGAAATGACCGAAGCGCTTAACGAAGACGTGAAGAAATTATGGATTGACACCATTCCGCTGAAGCGCGGCGGCACCACCGAAGATGTGGCCAACGCCTGTCTGTTTCTTGCTTCCGATATGAGCACCTATGTTACCGGACAAACCCTGAATGTTTGCGGTGGCATGGTGATGCAGTAATTGTGGGGAAATCTTCCAACTATCCACTTTCTGAAATTATCTTTGCAACCCTATGGCGCTCGATCAAACCGGTCCTGATTTTCCCTATGAAAAAAACATGGGGTTTTTCGACCATATTGATGAGTTGCGGAAGCGTATGGTCAGGATTTCCTTCATTCTTGTCATTTTTATCTTCGTTTCATTTTTCTACGTCTCCGAAATATTTGATCTGATTATTCTTCCTCCCTTCAAGGAAGGTTTCTGGGGTTACGAGTTCTTTTGCAGGGCCGGCCGCTATTTTACCGGCAAGGACATCATGTGCTGGCACCCACCGGCACTGGAAATGCAAAGCCAGCAAATTCAGGGACAGTTTGTTTCTGCATTTAAAATTTCGCTGGTTATCAGTTTCATCTTAACTTTTCCTTACCTCATTCATCAAATCTGGCAGTTTATTAAACCCGCTCTGAGTCTGCGCGAGATCAAAAGAACCCGCCGCAGCCTTTTTGTAGTGTCGTTGCTGTTTTTTACTGGTGTGGCCTTTGCCTACTTTTTTCTGGTACCGCTTGCCAGCAATTTTCTGCTTACCTATAGTCTTAGTCCCCAGATTAAAAACATCATCACCACCAGCAGTGTTACGGGTTTTGTTACATTCATGTGCCTTGCTACCGGGCTGGTTTTCGAGCTGCCTGTGCTCATTTATGTGCTGGCGCGTATTGGGTTTGTAAGTTCCTCTTTTCTGAAAAGATACTGGAGATATGCGGCCATCATCATCTTCATCATTGCCGGTATTGCCACGCCCTCTCCGGATATATTTAGCCAATTGCTGCTGGGGCTTCCGCTGATGCTGCTTTATGTTCTGGGTATATTTATTGCCAAAAATGTAGAGAAGCGCCGAGAACGCGAGGAGGCGTAATTTTCCACAAATCATCATCATCGTTGTTTAAGCTGACCGGGCCGCTTAATTTTGAGACAAATACGACACCACCATGAATCTAGCCATTGGATCCGATCATGCCGGTTTTAAACTCAAAAATGAATTGCTGGTGCATTTGCTTGAAAAAGGCCTCGAACTGCAGGATTTTGGTCCGGATACCGCCGATAGTGTAGACTATCCGGATTATGCCCACAAAGTGGCTGAAAGCGTTTCCACGGGCGAGAATAACCTGGGCATTCTCATTTGCGGTAGCGGAAACGGCGTTTGCATCACCGCCAATAAGCACAAGGGAATTCGTGCTGCGTTGGCCTGGGAAGAGGAAATTGCCGCATTGGCAAGACAGCACAACAATGCCAATGTGTTGTGTGTGCCTGCGCGTTTTGTAAGTAAGACCAAGGCCTATAAAATTGTGGATGCCTGGCTGGATGCCAAGTTTGAAGGCGGACGCCACCAAAACAGGGTTTCCAAAATAGAAGACTAACCCAATGGAAGAAAGCATGGAATCGGAAGGCATGGGTTCGGTTCGGATGCTGGGTTTGAAACTGCCCACCGACCCTCGCTGGGTAAATATTGCCGAAAAATCGCTGGAAGAGATTCTCACCGACCATGCTTTCTGCGAACAGAAAGCGGCCAGCAGCGGCATAAGTTTAATTATCAAATACCCCGAGAAAAAGCGTGTAGTAGAGGAGGTAACGCCGCTGGTAGCAGAGGAATGGGGCCATTTCAGGCGGGTACTGAAAGAAATGGACAAGCGGGGTTTTCCCCTAGGCAACGCCCGCAGGGATGAATACGTGCATAAGCTGTTTGCCACCAAGAAAAAAGGCGGCAGCCGCGAAGATCAGCTGGTGGAAGATTTGCTCATTTGTGCCATGATAGAAGCCCGCAGCTGCGAGCGTTTCCGGTTGCTGAGCCTGTATTGCAGCGATGTGGATTTACGCAAATTCTACCACGAGTTTATGGTGTCGGAAGCCGGGCACTATCACATGTTTCTGAACCTAGCCAAAGAATACCTTCCCGAAAATGTGGTAAAGCAGCGCTGGCAAACCCTGCTGTATCAGGAGGCAGACATTATCGCCGGACTGGAGTTTCGGGGGGATAGGGTGCATTGAGAAAGTGAGGTTTCAGGAATTTGGACTTTGCTTACCCTTACCCGCAGTTAAAACCAAAGAATATGGTGGTTTCGCCTAATTTCGATTACTCAAACCATCCCGGAACATACATATCCGGATTCGACCTGCACAGCCTGTATTGCACGCGGACTTTTATCCCCAGTTTTACAGATTTTAAAAGGATAGAAAGACTTGTAACGTTTGTAACGCCGGGAATGTCGGCGGTTTTGATAAATAGAAACATACTACCATCACCTATCCCCGCAAATTCATTCTTTTTTGCACTGCGCCAGTCAATTTGTTTGTTGCCATTGTGCAAACTGCCAATCAGTTCTGCATCATTTCCCAATGTGTCAGGGACATGAATGACAATCAAATTGTTTTTTTGAAAACCAACACTCACCAGATGAATGTCAAAGGGCTTATTCGTTTCTATAAACTGCGTTTGATATGCAACCTTTTGGTTTGTGTTTGAATCATTCATGTAAACCAGTTCACCGCCAACAAAATACTCGTGTCTGGCTTCCTTGCCTGTCCAGTGCTCCAGCAGGGGAATAATGCCGGGATTACTGCCTGAATTTACGGCCAGTATAATGGGGTTGTCTTTAAATGGCCATGCACTCCAAATATTCCACAAACGGTTGTAGGAAAATGGGATTTTTGAATGACTAATGAATTTGGGCAGACAAACATCATGCTCATGTGACAGGTGATACATCAACACATCATCCGGTCCGTCGGCGAGCAATAATTTTTGTTGTCCGCAGGAGGTCTTTAAAACCTTTGCCTGCTCATGGTATACATCTTTTCGGCCATCACCAAAATATCCTGTCTTTATTAGTCCAAAACCCATCAACAGAGCCATCACCGGGGTAAAGTAAACCAGCTTTTTATCCGATATTATGCCAATCAATGCCATAAAGAAAAACGGTGCACTGAATAACAGCACCGTATGCTGTAATACGGGTTTATTAAACCATGACCAGATAAATCCAAAAACCATAGGAAACAAAAAAAAAGAAATGCTAAGCAGTGCCAATTGACGGTCTTTTTTTTCGGGTTTTTGCCAACGCCACAGCGATGTCAATGCAATTACCAGTAAAGCCGCGTAAATCAAACCATTCAGCAAATATTGAAGGTGCCTAACCGGAAAATAAATTCTGGGCTTGCCCAGCCAGTCAAGTCCGCCCACACCCAATTGATGTAGAAAAACCGGCAGGGCAGGGGCAAACAACAAAAAGGCTATGAGTGCACACAAAAGCCACTTTACCCTAATTTCATTCTGCTTTACCATTCCAATTAAACCAAGCAATAAAACAGGCAATATGGCGAAGTAGTGCATCCATGCGCAGGCGGCGCCCAATGTACCTAAAACAATAAATGCCCTGTTATTTGTTCTTTTTCCCGTCCAGATCAAACTCCACTGCCAGAAAAAGGCATTGCAGAAAAACATCCCCAGTGCGTAAGGCCGAATCTGGTTTCCCCAAAGCAAAGGCAGGTAGGAAAGCGAATACAACAGGCCAACGGAAAGGGCTTTGATTGGTGTTGAAAGGGTTTTGACAGTTTTGTAAACAAAAAATACCGAAACGGTTGAGAAAATCGCCAGAATGCAGTGCATCAGCGGGGCGTGTTCACCGGAAAACCTTACCCAAAGCCAGATTAGGGTTTGCATGCCGGGCGGGTGTCCATCGGGCATTACACCCTGCTGCCAGTGTTCGTTCCAGGTAGCAACTTTTGCCCTAAAAATAGCACTTAGTTCATCGTAGGTGAAAGGTACTTCGGAAATGCCCCAAAGCCTTATATATGCCGATAAAATCAGCATTCCAACTAAACCGAAGCGCAATGATTTACCTGCCACCCATGCAATGATAGCACAAAAACCCTCAGGTTTTCATTTTGTTCTTTTTGGCACTGGGGAACAAAATATTGTTGAGGATGAGACGGTAGCCGGCAGAATTGGGGTGCAGGTTCAGGTCTGTAGGGGGCTCACCCACCAGGTGCTGGTAGTCTTCGGGATCGTGTCCACCAAAGAATGTCCAGGTGCCTTTACCCGATTCGCCATGTATGTATTTAGCTTCGCCCAAGAGGGCATTTTCACCCATTACCAGCACATCGCTCTTGATTTTCTCTCTGTGAAATGCAGTCGTTTGTCCCATGAAACCTTTGATTGTGCTGGTGTGGTTCTGGCAAAGTATGGAAGGAATTACATCCCATTTGGCACTGTAATCAAACAGGGTGAACAAGTCGTCTTCTTCGGTTACGCCCCTGCGGCGAGGATCTACGTCTATATCGCTGTGCTCATAGATGTAAGGGTTTTGCTCGAGCATAAACCCTTTAAACGCAAAACATTTTTCAAATTTTAAGCGGTTCTGGCAATCAGGATCTGAAGGCGAACCATCGAACATGGTTCCGCAGATGTCTGTGCTTTCTGCAGCCAGTGCAATATCATACGTATCGGTGGCGCTGCACATGGCAAACAGGAATCCGCCGCCCAGGCAAAAATCCCTGATTTTTTTTGCCACAGCCAGTTTTAGCTCGCGGTTTGATGCATACCCGTATTTGGAAGCCATTTCTTCCGCTTCGCGCACTTCGTTCTGGTACCAGGGCGCGTTTGCATAGCTGCTCCAAAATTTGCCGTATTGTCCGGTGAAATCTTCGTGGTGCAAGTGCAGCCAGTCGTATTCGGGAAGTTTGTTGGTTAAAACCTCATCATCAAAAATAACCATGTACGGAATTTCGGCGTAGGTGAGCACCATAGTAACGGCATCGTCCCAAGGCTGCTTGGTTTTGGGGCTATATACCGCAACCTTGGGCGCGGTGAGTAGTTTCACCACATTCATATTCACCTCAGGATTGCTGATGGTGGCTTCGATGGCATTGGCTTCGCTTTCAGAAATAACATCGTAGGAAACACCGCGAATTTTGCATTCGCTCTCGGTTTGAGGGGTGTGGGCAATCATAAAACTCCCGCCCTTATAGTTTAGCAGCCAGTTTACTTCGCGCCCTTCCTGTTGCAATACCCAAAATGCGAGTCCATAGCTTTTCAGGTGGTTTTTCTGAGTCTCGTCCATGGGAATGAGGATGCGGGAAGCATGCAATCCGCAGGACAATGAAATCAGGATTGAAAATAGAATTGTGCGCATTATCTTACAAAACATCAGCAAATTTCCTGCCGATTATCACTAGGGTATAACCCAAAGATATGGGGGAAAATACAAATATCAAAGCTCGAATGTGTTTCCTGTGCCTGCCCATACAGCCGTCGAGTCCCACCACTATCATACCCTGAAATTTCATGCGTGCAAATGTAACATGCGGTTGTAAATTTGCATTCATTCTATGCAGGCGGTCATCGAGAAAATCATTGACGAGACAAAATCCGTAAAACGATTTTTTTTGAAACCGCAATCCAAACTCACATATACATTCCTGCCCGGACAATTCTTAACCATTCGATTGCAGGATGCGGAACGTAGCTATTCCATTGCCAACCCCGCGGATGACAGCGGCCTGATAGAATTGTGCATAGTGCTTAATCCGGGAGGTAAGGTTACGCCGCTTCTATGGCAAATGCAACCCGGCGAAATACTGGAAATATCTGAAGCGCTCGGAAATATGGTTTTACCTGAAACATGGGATAAAGATTTGTGCTTTATCTGCACCGGCACCGGCGTAGCGCCTTTCCGTAGCATGATTGGTCATTTGTTGAAAGCAGATGAGCTGAAACACGATATATATCTGATTTTTGGAAACCGTTACAGTGCAGATATTCTTTACAGAGCTGAATTTGAGGTATGGGCTGGGCAAAATGAAGGTTTTCACTTTATTCCGGTGTTAAGCAGGGAAGAAGGCGCCAACAGAAAAAGGTATGTGCATGCTGTGTATGAAGAGTTGTTTGCAGACAGGCGCGATGCACATTTTTATGTCTGCGGTTGGGAAGCCATGTGCAAAGAGGCGAGGCAGCGCCTGAAGGCCATGGGATATAACCGGAAGCAGTATACTTTTGAACAATACGACGGCTGATGTATCTGGGGCTGAAAGATAGCTGGCGCATGTTGCGCGCGCACGTTAAACCTTCTAGGTTTATTAACACCTTCCTGGTGGAACTATCTTACTTCATCTCCCGTTTTACGCGAAAGCCTATTTTCTGGGGTATGCCCACTGCCATTAGCATTGAACCCACCACCGCCTGTAACCTGGGCTGCCCGCAATGTCCCAGCGGACTTAAGCAGTTTAACCGGCCCACGGGTAAAATGTCATTACAACAGTTAAATACCATTATTCCGCAAATTAGCCGAACCACAGGTTATATAACTTTATATTTCCAGGGAGAGCCTTACATCAACAAGGATTTTACCGGCATGATTGCCGCCGCAACAAAAGAAGGAATTTACACGGCCACCAGCAGCAACGCCCATTTTCTTACGCCTGAAACTGCCCGAAAAACCGTGGAAGCAGGCCTGAAACGTATGATTATCAGTATAGACGGGGCTACACAGCAAACCTATGCAGAATACAGAATAGATGGCGAGCTGGAAAAGGTTATTCAGGGAACCCAAAATATCCTGTCTGCAAGGAAAGCCCTGAAAGTAAGCTATCCGATCGTAGTGTGGCAGTTTATTGTTTTTGCCCACAATGAACATGAAATTCCTGAAATTAAAAAAATGGCAAAGGAGTTGGGTATTGATAAACTGCAGCTAAAAACAGCCCAGATCTACGATTTAGAAAATGCAGAAAAATGGCTGCCCGCCAATGCCGAATTTACACGCTATAGCGAGAAGGAGGGCCGGATGGCGCTGAAAGCCGCAACTAAAAATCGATGTAGCCGTTTTTACAGAAACCCCGTACTCACATGGGATGGAACCATGGTGCCTTGCTGTTTTGACAAAGACGCAACCCACAATTTTGGGAATGTTCATGAATCTGGCATGAAAGCCATTTGGAAGGGAAACCTGAGGCAGGCATTCGCGCAAAAACTGAAGAAGGGTAGAAGCGGAATTGATATCTGCAACAACTGCACGGAAGGAGTGAGGGTATGGATTTAAGCCATAACTTGGAAAATTTATTGTATTGCGCTATATTTGTAACCTCAATTCGCTGAAATTAGGATGCACAACCATCCAAATTGAAGCTCCCCAACATTATTTGAACTCCTTAAAATCATTCACTTTTACTATTATTTATGGCAGATAAACCTGACCTGAGCATAATGTCATTGGCCGATTTGAAAGAACTGGCCAACAACCTGGAAATTGCTAATTCAGCCAAACTGAAGAAAAATGAGCTTATGGATGCTATTCAGCAAGAGCTGGATAAGCTTGCAAGCGTCCAAAAATCCAAAGATTCGAACCCTGATGAAGGCGAAAAGCGGAAAAGAAAAAGATTTTCTAAGTCTGATGCGTCGGAAGAAACAACGCCACAGCAGTTGGAAAGTTCTGCCAAACATGTAAAGCCGATTGCCAAGCAAATGGAAACACTTGATAATGCTGCCATTACAGAAGAAGATCTGGGTGCTTTTATTCCCCCAATTCCCAAAAAACATCCTGCGCCTGAAGTTACGGAGACGGTGAAAATAGAGCAGAGCGGATTACCTCTGGAACCCACTCAAAATAAAGAAGAACAGCGCCGCCGCGAACAACTGATCGCCTATACCGAAATGGAAGGCGTGGTAACCACACAGGGTGTTTTGGAGACGGTACCAGACGGCTATGGATTCTTGCGCAGCCCCGATTACAATTACATGCCTTCGCCCGATGATGTGTATGTACCCGGCTTCATGATCAAACAGAATGGTTTGAAGATAGGTGATACCCTGAAAGGCTCCATTCGTCCGCCCAAAGACAATGAGAAATATTTCTGCATGGTGAAACTGGAAAGTGTGAATGGCAAAACACCCGAAGAAGTGCGTGACCGTGTTGCCTTTGAACACCTGACACCGCTGTTTCCCAATGAAAAATTGAACCTGTGTGATCATCCTTCTCATTACAGCAACAGAATTATAGATCTGGTTTCGCCCATAGGCAAAGGCCAGCGCGGACTGATTGTGGCACAGCCCAAAACGGGTAAAACCTGGTTGCTCCAAGGCATTGCCAATGCCATAGCCAAAAACCACCCTGAAGTTTACATGATTATTCTCCTGATTGATGAAAGACCCGAGGAAGTGACCGATATGGCGAGAAATGTGAAAGCAGAAGTCGTAGCCAGTACCTTTGATGAGCCGGCAGATAAGCATGTAAAGCTGGTAAACATTGTGCTGGAAAAGGCTAAACGCCTTGTGGAATCAGGCCACGATGTTGTTATTCTGCTGGATTCGATTACCCGTCTAGCAAGAGCGTTTAATACCGTTCAGCCAGCTTCCGGTAAAATCCTTTCTGGTGGTGTGGATGCCAATGCACTGCACAAACCCAAGCGTTTCTTCGGCGCCGCCAGGAATATTGAGAACGGTGGATCACTTACCATCATCGCCACAGCGCTTACCGATACTGGTTCAAAAATGGATGAAGTGATTTTTGAAGAATTTAAGGGCACAGGCAACATGGAATTGCAGCTGGACAGGAAACTGGCCAACAAGCGCATTTATCCTGCTATTGATATTCTGGGAAGTAGCACCCGTCGCGAAGATTTGCTTGTAGACAAGAGTCAGCTTCAGCGCATGTGGGTGCTCAGAAATCACCTCGCCGATATGAATCCTGAGGAAGCCATGAACACGTTCCTCAAATACATGCAAAATACCATGAACAACACTGAGTTTCTGGTGAGTATGAACAATTAAGAAACCTTAATTATTTTATGGGTGGTAAAACAGAAAATCCTTTCTGTTTTCTCTTTTTGTTCCAGCACGGAAAGGCCGGTAAGACTCGCAAAAGAAGGTATAATCAAGGAATTGGAACCCAAATAAGAGCAGGGAAGCATGATTTGCTGCCTGCCTTTCTCTTTTATTCTGTATCCCGGGGTGCAGGTGACCAGAAATACTCAACATCGTCTCTGTTGCATCGTCTAAATCATGGAGCAGCCTTACTTTATCCAAAGAATCCTGTATTTTTATTTCAAAACCAGCATCCACAAACAGTTTTCGATTAAGAATATCACGGTTGCCCAGCACCAATGTAAGCGGACATTTCATTTGGGTGTATAGAAATTCAGACAAGTTGCTGTATTTACGATTTTCTTGGCTGTGAAACGAGTCGCCAAGAAAAACAATTTAGGTGGGATTGAATCTGTTTACGATGGCTTCCAATCGAACCAAATTCTTCTGCATGGCAGGGTCCGGTATAGGCATAGCATGCTGCCGGAATTGGCTGGTTTTACCAAAGTGTCAATCTGAAATAATGAGTTTGCCAGATGCCCGATGAAACAATACCCACTCGGATGTGGCTGTGAGCAGGTTGCTCCCAAATTCAAAATCGGTCTCAGCAGCCATTATTTTTTTTGCAAATTTCATGTAACACATTAATGTTTTTAGAATTA
>Ga0194128_10003781_pt1 | contig 22785 bp, 19 predicted proteins | sample TA2KigCa65mmetaG_FD_148650 | JGI IMG/M metagenome (GOLD analysis project Ga0194128, IMG submission 148650) | Freshwater microbial communities from Lake Tanganyika, Tanzania - TA2015037 Kigoma Deep Cast 65m | ecosystem: Environmental > Aquatic > Freshwater > Lake | place: Tanzania: Lake... | reverse complement strand
GCCGACGGGTACCGGACAAGGTAACGCTGGACGCGTACGCGGCCTCCCATCGGGCGGTAGCTGATCTGAAGGCAACCGGCGAGTTGCCGGAGCGATTGTTAGTCCGCAGCAGCAAGTACTTGAACAATTTGATCGAGCAAGATCATCGCAGGATCAAGCAGCGATTGCGGCCGATGCTGGGACTCAAGAGCTTTGAGTCGGCGACCATTGTGATCAGCGGTATCGAGCTGGCGGAGAAGATCAAGAAAGGGCAATTTAAATTTGACAAACTAGGCGGGGCAGGGGCCACGATGCCGGAGATCTGGCGAGCCGCGTTGGTTGCGTGATTGGGGTCGGGATCGATCGAGGCCTGCGGACCGAAACGGTATCAAACCAGTGTCAACCCAGATTTTGCACCAGAGCCCTGTCACCGATCTTTCATCAGGTCGACAAGTTTCTGAAGTTCTGGGAACGCCGGGGGCATCGCGATGCGCGCATCGCGGCGATACGGCAGGCCGAACGCTGGATGCTCGACCGCTGCCGCAATAGCGATGGACTGGGCGCCATTTATCCGGCGATGCAATATACGGTGATGGCGATGGAAGCGTTGGGGTATCCGGCCGATCACCCGGACTTCATCGAGGCCCGCGCGCAGTTCGACAAGCTAATCAAGGAGACCGAAACGAGCCTGTACTTCCAGCCGTGTTTCTCGCCCGTATGGGATACCGCCTATTCGGCGTTTTGCCTGGCCGAGTCGGGGAATCCTAACGAAGTCGCGCTGCGGCGATCGGCCGATTGGCTGATGGACAAAGAGATCCGCCGCCGGGGGACTGGTCGATCAAACGTCCGCACCTAGAGCCGTCCGGCTGGGCGTTTGAATTCAACAACGAGCACTATCCCGATATCGACGACACCGCGATGGTGCTGCTCGGTTTGGAGCATTGCCAGGCATCCGATCCCGCGCGGCAGCGCGCGGTGGAAGCGCGCGCGACGGCGTGGTTAAAAGGAATGCAGTCGCACGACGGCGGCTTTGCGGCCTTCGATGCCGATAACGATTGGGGCGTTTTGAACGCGATCCCGTTCAGCGATCACAATGCGATGCTCGATCCGACGTGCCCGGATATCACCGGCCGTGTGCTCGAAGCATTGTGCCGCCGCGGCGCCGACACAAGCGATCCGGCGATTCACAAAGCCGTGCAATATCTCGTAGACCGGCAGGAAAAAAACGGCAGCTGGTATGGCCGGTGGGGCGTGAACTACCTGTACGGCACGTTTCTGGCGTTGCGCGGGCTGCACGCCGCCGGGTTCGACGATCCGAATCCTTACCGCCGCGCCTCCGCTTGGGTGATCAGTGAACAGAATCCCGACGGCGGTTGGGGCGAGAGTTGCTTGAGTTACGTGACCGACGACTTTGTCGGCGCGGCATCGACACCGTCACAAACGGCCTGGGCGTTATTGACGCTTCATGTATCCGGACGCAAGGATTCCCCGCAAGCCGAGCGCGGACTTCGACACTTGCTGGACACACAAACGGCCGACTGGCAGTGGCCCGAAGAACTGGCAACCGGGACCGGTTTCCCGAACGTCTTCTACATGCGGTATACCATGTATCGGCACTACTTCCCGCTCTGGGTGTTAGGACTCTACGCACGATGACACGACGAACTCTGTTAGCTTCGACGGCCCTTTCCGCCACACGCGTTTTGGGCGCGAATGAAAAAGTGAATCTGACGCTGATCGGCCTAGGCGGACGCGGCCAGGATCACGCCCGCTTTTACAGCGAGGTCGGCGATGCGAATATCGCGGGCATCTGCGATGTGAATCAGGCGGCGCGCGAACGCGCCGTGGCGCTGGTGGAGAAGCTCACGGGCCGCAAGCCGAAGGAGTACTCCGACATGCGAAAGGTGTTCGACGATAGGTCGGTCGACGCGGTGTCGATGGCGACGCCGAACCACTGGCACGCGCTCGGGACGATCATGGCGTGTCAGGCGGGCAAGGATGTGTACTGCGAAAAGCCCGCGAGCCACAACCTTTTCGAAGGCAGGCAGATGATCGCGGCGGCGCGCAAGTACGGGCGGATGGTGCAGGTCGGATCGCAGAGCCGGTCGATCGCGCATAAGATCGAGGCGATGCGATTGCTGCGCGAGGGCGTGATCGGCAAAGTCTATTTGGCTAAGGGACTGTGCTACAAACGGCGGAAGTCGATCGGGCGCGTGCCGGACCTAGCCGCGGTTCCGGCGGGGATCGATTGGGACAAGTTCCTGGGCCCCGCACCGATGCGCGCGTTTAATCAAAACCGCTTCGCGTACAACTGGCACTGGTTCTGGGATACGGGCAACGGCGACATCGGCAATCAAGGCGTGCACGAAATGGACATCTGCCGGTGGGGACTCGGGCGAACCGATTTTCCGTCGTCGGTGTATTCGTTCGGCGGCAAGTTTGTCTATGACGACGATCAGGAGACGCCCAACACGCAGACGGCGATTTTCGATTACGGCGATGCGCAGATTGAGTTCGAGGTGCGCGGGTTGCTGACGCCGGAGGAGGGCCGGCTGCCTTTCCGCGGCGGCAATACGATTGGTAACATCTTCTTCGGGGCCGACGGGGTTCTCGTGATCGACCTGCAGGGTTTTCAAGTCTACAAAGGCGAGAATCACGAGAAGGTCATGGACGTGAAATACCAGGAGAAACGGGCCTGGGATAGCGCGCCGCATATGGCCAATTTCGTTGCGGCGGTGAAGTCGCGGAAGACCGCGGATCTTCACGCCGAGATCGAAATCGGGGCGTCGGCGGCGGCGATGTGCCACTACGCCAATGTCAGTTACCGGTTAGGGCGGAAGCTGAAGATCGATGCGAGAACGGGCCGTTTTGTGGGCGACAACGAGGCCACGCGGATGGAGACGCGCGACTACAGGAAGCCGTACGTTGTGCCCGCGGCTGTGTAGGAGGAGGCTCGATTAGAAGAAGATCCGAGCGCCGATCTGAAGCGTTCGAGCGGCTTGCGCGCTTGTGACCCGTCCGAAGTTGGGGTTCGTGAACTCCGCCACCGGGTTTCCGTAGGTGACTACGTTCAGGACGTTGTAGCCTTCCACGCGCAACTGGGCCATGTATCGCTCCTTGAAGGGGAAGTTGCGGAACACGGAGAAGTCCATGCGCTTTACGGCATCGCCGCGTAGGACGTTGCGGCCCGCGGTTCCAAACGTGAACGCGGGCGGGGCCGCGAAGGCTTCTCTGGCAAACCAGCGCGCCGGCGTCGATTTGTTGACGCGCCATTCGCCGACCACATTCGGCCGCATGGCGTTGCCGCCGGTATTTGAAATGTCGCCGGAGATGGTGACGTTCACTGGCTGGCCGGCGCGAAGGTCGGCAAGTCCGTTGACCTGCCAGTTACCGATGACGTAGTCGGCCACGCGGTTGTTGGTCCGCAACGCCTTGCCCTTTCCGAACGGCAGATCGTAGACCCAACTCATAACCAGGTTGTGAGGGACGTCGTAGCTCGACACGCTGCGGTCGCGGCGCATGTCGTATGGGTTCTGGATCGAATTGCCCTCGACACCGAAGAAACCCGATGAGCCGGCGTCGATCGCTTTCGACCAGGTGTACGCCGCCGTGAGCGCCACACCGTTCGACCACCGCCTCTCAAACGAAGTCTGCAAGCCGTGATAACTTGCCGTGCCCCAACTGCGATCGAACGAACTCGGCGGCGCGATCATATACGGGAACGGCGCGCGGTCCTGCCAGCGGCCCGGCCCGGGCGTTACCGCGCCGCCGTATCGCCCGCCAATTGTTGCGCGGCGCGTGCCGGAGCCGACATAGTTCACGCTCATCAAAACATTCCTGGTTACTTGATGTTGGAAGCCGCCGTTCCACTGCATGGAGTACGCGTTCTTCCAATTGGGATCACCCGAATACATGGTCTGCGCGAAAGGATTTGACACGGGGAGTGTCGCCGACGGCAGCGGATTGAAGGCGGAGACGCCCGGAGTAAGCTGCGCCGCCGTCGCGTAATTGAGTTGGGCCGCCGATTGCCAGCCGAGGGCCGGATATGTCCCGATGAAGTTGCGCGCGAGTTGCGTCACTCCGGAAAAGTTGTCGAAGAAAATTCCCGAAGACATTCGCAGGACGGTTTTCGAACCGAGGCGATACGCGAGGCCGAACCGAGGCGCGAAATTCAATTTCGTATCCTTCCACACCTTGCCGCCAGGGGCGACGATGACGTTGTCGGGGAGCCAGCCGGCTGGAGCTCCCGGCGGAGTTGGAATACAGCCGCCCTTCTGGTTTCCGGCGCCGCACGCGGGCGCCGGCGTTTGGAGAATGTACTTGCCACTGAGGTAGTCCATGTTGCCGGCGAAGTTGTTGTTTCGCTCCGGCGTGCCGGCGGTGGGGATGAAGGTGCGATCGTAACGCAAGCCCATGTTGATCGTCAGCCGGTTGGTGGCTTTCCACGAGTCCTGCGCGTAGAAGCCAATTGTCCCGCCCCACCAGGGCATGGTCTCAATGATGTCGCGGCGTGTGGCGCTGTCGGGGACGTTCAAAAGAAAAGATGCGAGGGGGCTGCCCGTGCTGCCGATACGCAGCGGATCCGCGGTGCCCTGATTCGCGAAACCGACATTGGTCACACCGTTCTCGTAATACCACTGCACGCGGTTGTATTCGGCCCCGAATTTCAACATGTGAGAGCCCTTCAGTTTTGAGTAGCTCGCCCGGTGATGCCAACTGTCTCCCGCGCGGCTAACGCTGAACTGCTCCGTGCTGTTGAAAAAGCCGGCCGGATTGAAGCCCGGGAAATAGGTGTTGCCGTCCTGATACGTCGTGAGGAGGTTCGCCGAGTACCCAACTTTGCTCGCGAAATCGGACGGCAGCGACTTGTACTTGTCCTTCGATCCGGTCCATTGAAAAACGCGCCCGAACTGATACTGGAAGACCGCGGTTGGCCCGAACGTGTGCACCCAATTGGTGGCGAGATTCAGCGCGCGTCCATTGGATTCACGGCCCTGCGAGGGCAGCGCGGCCGCACCTCGTCCGGGACTGTAGAAGCGGGAGTATCGCACCCAGACAGCGTCTTTGTCGTTGAAGCGATGATCGACGCGGCCGTTGATGCTGTGCTGCCAGTTCTGTACGCGCGTGCGATTCCACGCGTTTTGATTGGCGATGCCGGTGGGCTCGAGTGGTGGAAGGACAGTTTGCGCGAAGTAGACCATGCCAGGGCTGAGGCGGCTGACCGGAATCTGATTGCCCGTGAAGGGAGTCCGTTCAAACGTGCCGCTGGGAAGGGCTCGAGTGGTGGAGGGGTCGTAGATCGGAAGCGCCCAGTCGCTTAGGTCGCCGCGAAGGTTCGCGGGCGTGGGTACGCGCAGAGTGCCATTGGACGGGCCGACGCTGTAGGAGCGCTGATAGCCGCCGAAGAAGAATGTCTTGTTCCTGCCGTCGTAGATTTTCGGAATGCGGACCGGCCCGCCCGCTGTCCCGCCGAACGTGTGTCCCTTGAATGGCGCGACCGATGCGAGGAACGTATTGCGCGCGTTGAAGGCGTCATTCTGTTCGATCGCGTAGACGTTGCCGTGCAGTTCGTTCGTGCCCGATTTCGTCGTCGTGTTGATGACGCCGCCCATGACGCCGCCGACTTCGGCGGAATCGTTGTGCGATTGTACTTTGAACTCTTCGATGGTTTCCATGATCGGATTCAACGCGAGGTTGCTGAAGAAGGTCGACTGATTGTTCACGCCGTCGAGCATGTACATGCTACTGCGATTGATCTGGCCGTTCACCGAGGGAATGCTCGACTGCCCCGTGCCGATTGCAGTGACGCCCGGCGTGAGGCGCATCATGTTCTGAATGCTGCGGCCGACGGGAAGGTCGACAACTTGCTGGCGTGTTAAGACGCTGCCGAGTTCAGCGGTGGCGCTTTGCAGTTGTGCGCCGACGGCCTCGACGGTGACCGAGTCCTGTACTTTGCCTACGGCGAGATGAAAGTCGAACACGGAGCGTTGATTCACAACGAGCGCGAACGGCTCCATGCGGCTGCTTGAAAAGCCTTGCATCGTAGCTTCGAGCGTGTAAGTGCCCGGCAGGATATTCAAGATGACGTAGACACCCAGTTCGTTCGCGGTGGTCCGCGTTTCGACTCCGGTTTGCGTGTTCTTTAGCAGCAGCGATGCTTGCGGAACAACGGCGCCCGACGCATCGGTGACGGTGCCGTTGATGGACGCGGTTGATACCTGCGCGAATAGGCTCGCGGCACTCAAGGCCAGAAAACACAGGGCATTCTTCATTCCAAATTCCTTTCGAGGCGAAAGCGGATCACTAGCGTCTATCACACGGGTAACTTTCGCGCAATCAGCGCGTGCACCTGATATTCGTGGACCAATCGCTCGCCGGCGGGAACGGCCCAAGGCAGCCATTCGTTCGATGCGAGCACGGCATAGGAGAGGTGTGGCAACTCGGGACGGGCGCCCTTGAGAGTGGCGATGAGATCGGCGGGGCCGTTGAAGTTAGCGACGTAGGGGAGCGCCAAGACGCATATTCCGCCGGGCATCAGAAGTGCATCGATTTGGCCGAGCAGCAGCCACGGTTCGGGTGTAACGTCGAGCAAGTTTAGCGCGGCGACAAGCGCCATCGATTCGGCGCGAAACGGCGGGTTGTGTGCATCGCAAACCAGCGCGGCTCCGTGTGCGGCCGCCATCATCGCGAAATGCTGGCGGATGTCGGCGAGAATCGTGAATTCACTGAAGCGGCTCCATATGGCCCCGTATCCGCCGGGGCCGCAGCCGAGTTCGAGCGCAGGGCCGTTGGGCGCTTGATTCCGCAAAAGGGCCTTTTCAATCCATGCGGGGATCTTCCGGTTGATGGCAAGACGCTTGGCTAGGCGCTTTGATGCCGCGCGCTCAGGAAAATGGCTGAGCACGTACTGATCGACGCAGTCCATCGATGCCTCAACTTGCGCCATGATTGGCACGCCGTCGATGATCGGATAAACGGCGCCACAGCCACGGCAGCGCAGGGAACGGCTCAGCGACCGGCGGCATACGGGGCAAACGAGTAGGCGCGCAAGCCGTGGGTCGAGGCTAGGCGCCACGCACCAGCCGTCCGCGAACTCGGATTGCTTCCGCTAGCGTGATCGTCTTTGTTCGGCCGGATGTGTCGCGGCCCTGTTTGACCCATCCTGCACCAGAGCCGCAGCAGCCGTAAGAGCGAGTTTGGCTGCCGGCGACAACGACCGGTCGGCCGTTGGCAAGTACGTCGGGCAGCGCCGTCACGATCACTCCTAGCGCTGGATGCGGGCACGCAGGGCAGCCGTGCGCATCGGTAGGGACATTAGTGACCGCGCCGACGGTGGCGACCAGCCGCCCGTCTACCATTACGGTAGTCGGCGGGACCGAACTAATTTGCCCCTCTCCGCCGCAGCCTTGAACGCGATCACCGACTTTGGCGACATAAAGGCCTTGGCTTGCGAGGTCACGATAAACCTGTTCCCGCTGCGTTAGCGAAAGCTGTGAGAGTTCGATAGCCATCGTGCTGCGGTCAGGATAACATGACGGCTGTTGCGATTCTAGACTCTTAGCCCGTATGTTTCGCTTCTTCCTTCCGTTGCTCCTGGCCGCGGTTTCCGCCGCCGCCCAATCCGCTCGCGCCGTTCGAAAGATCGCCGGTGAAGCCCATGAGGGGGATATGAATAAAGGTCAGCGAGGGCCGCGCGTGGCGATTCTGAATGGCAGCGGGCATGCGGCGGCGTCTGTGCCGATCGCGCTTCCGGGCAGGGTGGCAAATCGCCGCTGCCTTGAATCGGGAACGGTGCTGAGCATGGGATGGGTCCTGCGTGGGGAACTCGGTTGTGGCGAGGGTTGTACGAACGCGGGCGACAAACCAACCGCGGTGGCGCGGCTTGGCAATGTCGTTCCGAGCGACGCGTCGGGCGCGGCTGCGTTTGCTGTCCACCGCGACGGCACGGTAAGCGCGTGCTGGGGTGGGGAACAATCCCGTTCGGCATCGTCTGGGCGAAGGCGGCACCGGGGTAACCGGAAAGGCACAACCCACTCCGATTCCGTGAAATTGGAGCCGCCTTTGCGGCCGGGAACAACTCGTTCGCGGTCCTCGCGGACGGCTCGTTATGGATGTGGGGGCTCGGCGCTTCCTACGAATTAGTCGTAGTATTCCAGGCCGAGGTGCGTGATGAGGTCCTCGCCGCGCATCCAGCGGAGGGTGTTCTTGAGCTTCATCAATTGGATGAAGATGTCGTGCTCTGGGTAGAGGCCCGGGGCCGTCATCGGCGCTTTGAAGTAAAAGCTGAGCCACTCCTGAATGCCCTTCATGCCGGCGCGTTGCGCCAGGTCGAGGAAGAGCACGAGGTCAAGGACGATGGGCGCGGCTAGGATGGAGTCGCGACAGAGGAAGTCGATCTTGATCTGCATCGGATAGCCGAGCCAGCCGAAGATGTCGATATTGTCCCAGCCTTCTTTTTCGTCGCCGCGCGGCGGGTAGTAGTTGATCTTCACCGAGTGGTAGAGATCCTTGTACAACTGCGGATAGAGGTTGGGCTGCAGAATCTGATCGAGCACGCTGAGCTTGGTCTCTTCCTTGGTCTTGAACGAGCCTGGATCTTCGAGGACTTCACCGTCGCGGTTGCCGAGAATGTTTGTCGAGAACCATCCGGAGCAGCCCAGCATACGGGCCTTGAGACCGGGCGCGAGCAGCGTCTTCATGTAGGTCTGGCCTGTCTTGAAGTCCTTGCCGCAAACCGGGACGTTGTTATCGCGGGCCAAGCCAAGCAGAGCCGGGATGTCGTGCGTGAGATTCGGCGCGCCGTTGGCGAAGGGCACGCCGGCCTTTAGAGCGGCATAGGCGTAGACCTGGCTGGGCGCGATGTCGGGATCGTTCTTGGCGAGGCCTTTCTCAAAGGCCTGCAACGTCTGATGGACCCTCGCCGGTTTGTGGTGGACTTCGGTCGATCCGCACCAGATCACGACGAGACGGTCACAGCCGTTTGTCTTCTTAAACGTTGCCATGTCCTCCATGAGCGCTTCGGCCTTTTCGGCGAGCGAGCCCTTGGTTTTGACGTTCGGGCCGTCGATGCGCTTGACGTAGCGCTTGTCGAAGACGGCCTTCATTGGCTTGATTTTCCTAAGCGACGGCTTCACCTTTTCAAGCAGCGTGGGCTGGAGGACCTTGGCGTTGTCGGCCGATTCGTAGGCGTTGTCCTCGTAGATGTCCCAGCCGCCGAAGACGAGTTGGTTCAGGGAGGCGAGCGGCACGAAGTCCTGAATGCGCGGGGTGCGGTTGTCAGTGCGCTTGCCAAGGCGGATGGTGCCGAGCTGCGTGAGCGAGCCGACGGGCTCGCCGAGGCCCTTTTTTACAGCTTCGACGCCAGCCATGAATGTTGTGGAAACGGCGCCCATGCCGGGGGTAAGGATTCCGAGCTTCCCTTTTGCGGGAGCGATCTTGAGGCTCATCGTTCAAGGCTAGACGGCGCGGCCTCGCGAGGGCAAGGGAAATGGCGTTTGAACGATGTAGTAACACTTTTATAAAATGATATTGCATGTATTTGGAAAGACGTGTGGCCGTTCCCCTGCGCCGGGCCGTGCATTCGCGTCAGCCGGTGCTGGTGCAAGGACCGCGTGGGGCGGGGAAGACGGCACTTGCGCGGCACGAGTTTCCCGACCACGCCTATGTCACGCTCGACGATCCGGCGGTGCGGCGTGATCCTGCGGAAGCTCTTCGGCGGCTGCGGGGCCCGGCGATCATCGACGCCGTGCATCGCGCGCCAGGCGTAATCGATGGCGGCTCGGCGCATATCTATCTGAGTTCGTTGCGGCTGGCGGCGGATATTCCGACACTCGAACTCCATCCGCCGACGCGCGCGGAGAGGCAAAGACGCGCGGCATTGCCGCTGGAGACGATCGGGCGATTCGCACCGTCGGGCCGTCTGTCCGCCGGGGATCCCCCGCCATGGCCGTCGAATCGAGCGTTTTTGGATTTGGACTTGCCGGCGCTGATTCACGTACACGACCGCGCGCGGTTCGAGCGTTTTCTCGCGGTTGCCGAGGCGCGAAGCGGTGCGGTTCTCGATCAGCAAGCTCTGGCGCGCGAGGCGGCGGTGTCGCATCGGACGGTTGTGCGGTGGCTGGAGGTGTTGCGCGCCACATTTCAAATCGTGTTGCTTGAGCCGTATGGGGAATCGTTCGGCAGGCGCGTTGTGCGGCGGCCGAAGATGCACTTTCTGTCGGGTGTGGAGAGTTTCGAGAGTGAAGTTGTTTCGGAGATCTACCGCAACGCGCGGCACGCCGGGCTTGAAGCGGAGTTTTGTTATTGGCGCGATTCGAACGGATTGGAGGTGGCGCTTGTGGTGGATGGGATTCCGGTGGGGCTCGCTGCCGAGGGGAATCCGAAGGCTGAGGCCGCCGCGCTGCGTTGGGCGGAGTTGGCGGGACTCCCGCACGCGGCGATGATTACGCGCCGGCCCCCGCTGTTGGGCCGACGGGCCGGCAGGCTGCTGCGCTATGCGATAGGCCAGATCTAAGTTGTAGAGTAGGTAGCAGATGAAAGTGATGACCTTGGCTGCGCTGAGCGCGGCGGCCGCGCTGGCGCAACACAGCGACACCGTTCTCGTGAATCCGTTTCAAACACCCGACGACCGCGCGCGCGGCGCTGTGTTCTTTCGTTCGCAATGCGCGAGCTGTCATGGCGCCGATGCGACGGGGGGCGCGGGCGGTCCGAGTCTAGCGACCGGCACGTTCCGTCATGCGGCATCGGACGAAGGCTTGTTCAAGGTCATCACGAAGGGTGTTCCGGGAACGCCGATGCCTGGGTTTTCGATGAACGGGCGCGAGATTTGGCAGATCGTTGGATACTTGCGCTCGCTGAGCGCTTCCCGGATGGCGGAACAGGCTGCTGGCGATGCTGCGAAGGGACGGGCGATTGTCGGTGCGCAGAAGTGCACGGGCTGCCACTGGCTGCATGGCGGGGGATCGCCGCGCGGGTTGGATCTAAGCACGATCGGCGCGAGACTTTCGGTAGGCGAATTGAAACGCGCGCTGGTCGATCCCTCAGCCGAAGTGGCGCCGCAGTATTGGCTGTGGGAAGGAAAGTTGAAGAGCGGGGAAACGATCAAGGGTCACCGTCTGAACGAGGACACTTTCTCCATACAAATCATGGACGGCGCGGGAAAGTTGCGTGGCGTCGATAAGTCCACGTTGGCCGAACAAAAGCTGGAGAGGCGATCGGCCATGCCGTCATTCAAGGGCAGAATGAGCGAGGCGCAGATCAACGACGTTGTCGCGTACTTGGCCACTTTGAAGGGGGATGCGCGATGAGAGCCGTAACGCTGCTGTTTGCCGCCTGTTCGCTGTATGCGCAAGTGACCTATGACCGATTGCTGAAGGCGGCCGACGAACCGGGCAACTGGTTGACCTATCACGGGCAATATTCGAGCATCCATCACAGCAAGTTGGCGCAGATCACGCCGGCCAACGTGAAAGACCTGGAGCTGAAGTGGGTGGTGCAGGCGAAGTCGTTGGAGAAGCATGAGACGACGCCGATCGTCGTGGATGGCGTGATGTACATTACCGAAGCGCCAAACGTGGTTGTGGCGCTGGACGCGGCGACGGGCCGTGAGTTTTGGACCTACGAACATCCGTTGCCGGATGTGACTTACCCGTGCTGCGGACGCGTGAACCGCGGGTTGGCGATTCTCGGCAACACGTTGTATCTGGGCACGCACGACGCCAAGTTGATTGCAATCGACGCCTCCACCGGACAGAAGCGGTGGGAGACCGTCGTCACCGATTACAAGAAAGGCTACGCGCTGGCGCTCGCGCCGTTGATCGTGAAGGATAAGGTCATCGTGGGCACCGCCGGCGGCGAGTTGGGCATCCGCGGATTCCTCGCCGCCTATGACGCCAAGACGGGCAAGGAAGTGTGGCGCTTCAAGATCATCCCCGAGCCCGGCGAAAAGGGCAATGAAACCTGGGGCGGTGATTCGTGGAAGTACGGCGGTGGGTCGATTTGGTTGACCGGCTCGTACGATCCCGACACGAACTTGACCTACTGGGGCACGGGAAATCCGGGGCCGGATTGGAACCCCGCGAAGCGGCTTGGCGACAATCTGTACACTGATTCGGCGATCGCGCTCGACGCCGATACGGGGAAATTGAAGTGGCATTCCCAGTTCACACCGCACGATGAGTGGGATTGGGACTCGGTGCAGACGCCCGTGCTTGTGGATCACGAGTACAAAGGCAAAATGCGCAAGCTGCTGCTGTGGGCCAATCGCAACGGCTTCTATTACGTCTTCGATCGCGTGACGGGCCAGTTCCTTTCCGGCACGCCGTTTGTGAAGCAGAACTGGGCGGTGGGCCTTGACGAAATGGGGAGGCCGGTGAAGGCGCCGGGGCGCGGGCCGTCGGCGGCCGGCACGGTTACGTTTCCGGGCGTGCAAGGCGGGACGAACTGGTTCGCGCCGTCGTATAGCCCAGTGACGAAATTGTTCTATCTGAATACGTGGGACGACTACTCAAGCATCTTCTTCGCCTGGGACCAGGACTATGAACAGGGCAAATGGTACGCGGCGGGCGGTGTGAAGGCTGAAGTGCAGTCGGCGAGCCGCGATCGATTGAACCGGCGGAATCCTAGCGCGGGCTACGGCGCGACGAGAGCGCTCGATCCGGTGACCGGCAAGAAGATTTGGGAGTTTCGAACCGCCGAAGTCAGCGAGAGCGGGATTCTGACGACCGCCTCGAACGTCTTGTTCACCGGTAATCGGGAGGGGCACTTCATGGCACTTGACGCGACGAATGGAAAGCTGTTGTGGAGAAAGTATCTGAGCGGGATGGCGGCGTCATCACCAATTACGTTCCTGGTGAATGGGAAGCAGTATGTGACGGTGGCTATCGGGCAGGCGCTGTTTTGTTTTGGCCTTCGGGATTAGTGCGCGGCTTTGGGCTTGGCGTGAGCGTCGGCTTTTTCCCCGTGGGAATCGGGCTTCTTCTCGCCATGCCCGCCGGTGGTTTTAGCGGCGACATCATTGGCCCTGACCGCCTTCTTGGCACCCTCGGCATGTTCGACGATGATTGAGATGCGGCGGCTGGAGGGGTCGTCTGGGGCGTCTTTCTTGCGGAGATGCTGGGAAGCAAAGCCCCGGATCTGAACGACTTGATTTTCCCGGATTCCGTGGGCGTGCATGATCCGGCTGGTTGTGTTGGCACGATCAGCCGACAACTCCCAGTTACTGCATTCTCCGGCGAACTGCTTGGCGTCGGTGTGTCCTTCGATGAAGACTTTGTTGGGAAGCTGGCCGACTTCTTGCGCCAGTCTGCCGATGATCTCAGTAGCCTGCACGGTCGGCACGGGGCTGCCACTTTCAAAGAACGTTCCAGTGTCGGACTCAAGCAGTTCGATGCGAAGTCCTTCTCCGGTAACGACCATCACAATTTTGTCTTGCAGCTCTTTGAACTTCGAGGATTCTTTCAGCGACTGGGCGATCTTCTCCTTGAGTTTTTCCATGTCCTTCGCCGCTAGATCGATTGACTCGCCACCGGCCCCAGCCATGTCGGATCCGATTAGTTTTCCGTTGCCGGTGGGGTCCTGGAAGTAGCCGCCAATCGCTTTTTGCGTCTCCTGGCTGGCGCTCAACAGCCACAACACCATGAACAGCGCCATCACCGCGGTGACGAAATCGGCGTATGCCACTTTCCATGCGCCACCGTGATGGCCGCCGTGCCCGGAGACCTTCTTGATGACAATGATCGGCTGCTCTTTCGCGGCGCTCTCTTCAGCCATTACGCGCCGCCTCCCTTGACGGCCTTTTCCATTTCCTTGAAGGTGGGTCGATCATGGGCGGGGATGGAGCGGCGCGCGAATTCAACGGCCAAGATTGGCGCAGCCCCGCGAATGAATCCGATAAGGCCGACGCGCAGGAAATTGAAGTACTCTTTCTGCGCGCTGTTGGATTGGGCCATGCTGCCCGCGATCGGTCCGAAGAAGCCATAGCTCATCAGAATGCCGAGGAACGTGCCAACCAGGGACGCGGCGACGTGGTGGCCAATCTCTTCGGGTGGACCGCCGAGCGCGCCCATCGTGATCACGATACCGAGCACCGCCGCGACAATGCCGAGGCCGGGAAGCGCATCGGAAACGGTGGTGAGCGCGGTAACGGGAAGGCTCGCCTCGTGGTGGTGGATCTCCATATCCATCTCCATCATTTGGTCGATCTCGAAGTGACCGCCGCCGCCACTGATGCTCATTCGGAGCGTGTCGCAGACAAAGTGCACCGCGTGATGATCCTTGATGAACTTCGGGTATTTCGAGAAAAGCTGGCTCTTGTCCGGTTCTTCGACGTCGGCTTCCAACTTAACCAGTCCGTTCTTGCGGGCGTAGGTGAAGACGTCGTTGAGCATCTTCAGTTGTTCAAGGTAGAACGCCTTGCCGTACGGCGATCCTTTGAAAATACCCAGTGCACCCTTGAAAACTCCGATGATGACGGGAAGCGGATTGGCGATGAACAGCGTTCCCAGCGCGGCGCCAAGAATGATCATCAATTCATACGGTTGGATCAGGACCTGGAGGTTGCCGTGCGACAACAAATAGCCGCCCACCACGGAGCCGATGACGACGAGGATGCCGATGATAGCGAACATGGACACTATCCTCATCGGCTGGGGAGAGGAGGAATGAGAGTTAGAATCGCGAGAGCATCATTTGTGCGGCGCGCTGGCCCGCATCCTTCTTGGACGCGCCCTCGGCCCGCGTTATCAGTGTTTTGCCGATACGGACTTCAACCGTGAACGTCTTCGCGTGTTCGGGACCGCGTTCCCCGACGGTGACGTACTTCGGCTGCGGAAGGTTCTTGGCGAGGGCCTGTTCCTGAAGGGCGCTCTTGTAATCCGTGAGAGCAGCGGGGAAAGCCGTTTCCGTATCACCCGTCGTATCCGGGAGTACGAACTCGCGGACGAAACGGCGAGCGGGGTCCATGCCGCCATCAAGGTAGATCGCGGCAAGCAGGGCCTCGAGCGCGTTGGAGAGAATCGCGCGTTTGGCGCGGCCGCCGCTCATCTCCTCGCCTCTCCCCAGCAAAAGAGAATCGCCCAAGCCGATGCGCGCCGCCACCGAGTGCAGGTGCGACGCGCTAACGAGCCAGGACTTAAGTTTTGAGAGCTTGCCTTCGGGGTAGTCGGGGAAGCTCCCGTACAAAGCTTCGCTTACCAGGAAGCCGAGGATGGAATCGCCAAGAAATTCGAGTTGTTCGTTGTCGGAGTCCGTCGACTTCGGCGCTGGATCGGGCGAGGCTTTTCCCGCGGGGTGTGACTTGTGCGTCAACGCTCGCGCCAAAATCTCACTATCCTGAAAAACGTAGCCGAGCTGTTCGGACAGATCCTTCCAATCCGCGGCGGGGGACAAAGTGCTACTTGGCTCCCTTGGCCTTGACGGCCTTTTCCTTTTCCGATTTGGCGATCGCGACGATCTGAGCGTCGACGCCCGGCATGGCGATGACCTTGTCGAGAGCCGCGATGGCGTCGTCGAGCTTATTGGCGCTCATCATTGCCGCGGCGAGGCGGATGAAGGAGCCGTGGTTGCCGGGATCGTTTTCCGTCGAGGCTTTGAAGTTCGCGATGGCGTCGTTCCAATTCTTGCGGACGGTGGCGGCCATGCCCATGGCGAGGTGAGCTTCGCCAATGTAACTCTTCTTGGCACCTTCCCACTGCTCGTCCGTCAAATTGGGATTAAACTTCGGGGCGGCCTTAACGCCTTCGATGGCTTCCTTGGCAAGCTTGTCGGCGCGGCCGAGTTTCTCTTCCTTGTCGAAGTCGAACTCTTTGGTTACCGATACAAGCGAAGTAGCGATCATGATTTTGCAGTGCGAGGCGAAGGCGCTCTTGGGATCGGCCTCGGCGCAGCGCTCCCCTTGGATGACCGAGTTGGTGTAGTCCTTCTTATCGAAGTGGGCGCTGGTGATGATATAGAGCGCCAGCGGCTTGAACTGCGTATCGGCGAACTTCGTGATGAGTTCAGTGCCGGTCTTGATGCGGGCATCGTTGTCCGGGGCCTGGAACATCGCGTTGATGGCGTCGAGTTCCTTTTGCGATTTCGGTTGTGGGCCTTGCGCGAATAGCGATGCGGCGGCGAGGCTGGCGGCGAAAATCTTGATCATTCCTTCTCCTTGGATCTCTGCGTAATTTCTTTCAGACCGTTTTCGGCGGCCTTTTTCGCGGCGGGCGAGATGCCGGCCACGGCAAGCGCCGCCTTGTATTGTTCGACTGCTTTTTCGGGCTCGTTCCCGATCACCCAGAGGTGGCCCAGATTGACATGACTCAAGCTGCGAATCGCGCCGTCGGGACTTAGATCGAGCGCCTTTTCAAAAAGTTTCACGGCGAGTTCGGGATCCCGTTGCTGCACCGCGATCCGCGCGAGGCCGTAATAGGCCTTGGCATGGAGTGGTTTTTCGTCGGTCTCTTGCAGCGCACGCAAGAAGACCGGTTTCGATTCCGCCCATTTGCGCAGGCGGTAAAGATCTTCGGCGTCTTCAAGGGTCTTGAATACACCGGTTGGCTTGGGTTCGCGCGGCTCGGACTTGAAGGTGCGTACGGGGCGGGTCGAAACGAACTCGACGCTGGCAAGGCGCTTGTCTTCTTTCTTCAAGTCGATCGCGTCGATCATCTCCGGGTAGTAGAGGCGCATGGCGACCTCTTGTTTCTCGTAAACGCCGAGTGCCTCGTTGAAGTACGGCGCGAGGATGAAGCCTTCCTTGAGAGCCTGGTCGGCGAGTGCGGCGTTTTTGCGAATGCGCGCTTCAACGGCTTTGGCGAGGCAGGCGGTGGTGAGGAGTTGGAAGTCGTTCTTGTAATACTCCTCAAGAGCGGGCGCGGCGCCGGCGAGGTCGAGAAGCGGCTTCTTCTTTTCGAGATTGGCCTTGTACTTGAAAGAGAGCGGATCGAGCAGGTAGCGGATGTAGGCGTAGCGGAGGAAGTCAAGCTGTGGTTCGGGCGAGGGTGTCAGGACGATGTAGTAGTCGTCTTTATACTCGCGCGTCTGTACCTGATTGGGCGGGCCGAGCAGTTCGACGTAGATTTGGAATCGGCGGCCAATGTAGCCCGAGGTCGGATTGCGAAGGTAGGCGTTGACGTGGTTGATCGTCTTGACGAACTGTTCCTGATAACCAGCGAGGACTTTGTCGACATGGGGCTGGACTTGTTTCCAGACCGTCTCCATATCGGCTTCCGCGTGAAAAGCGACCATCAGCTTGTCGAAGCCTTCGAGCGGCACGACATCGGGCGGCATCTCGTGCGGTTGGAACTTGTACTTGAACGCCGGAGCGCCTTCGACCGAGAGAGCGAACGAGATAAAACGGGCGAGTTCAAGCTGTTTGCCCGTCTGGCGGCGTTTTTCGAGAAAGCTCTTTATTTCGGCGACCGAGGCGAGGTTTTTGCTCTTCAGATGATCGGTAACGGCTTTGCGCAGCGGGTGATTGTTGGCGGACTCGGCGTCCTGATCGTAGCCGGCGGCGTTCAGCGCGGCCATGACGGAAAACAGCGCGGAACTGGCGTCAAGCTGGCCAGTTTGGGCGTGAAGACACAGGGTGCCGGTGAGGCATGCGAGGAGAGCGCGGAGCACCGATTTCATTGTAGCTTAGCGCTGTATCAGTGGCCCTTGGTAAACGTAAACTCCACGCCGCCGATGAGGCCGCGACCAGGCATGGCAACGCCGATCAGTTCCTGGTAGCGAGTGGCGGACAAGTTGGTGAGTTGGACATAAGGGCGGACGGTGCCGCGGTTCCATGAGGCGAAGACGTCCCAAACCGCGTAGAGATTGCGGCCGAGGCGCTCGACCGCGCCGATGCGTGTCCTCGCGGCGAGGCCGTTGTTGAATGCCGCTTGCCACGTCGCCACGCCGGAGTGGCGCGGGTAGTTGAACACGTACTTCGATTGGCGGCCGGTGAGGACGGATTGGGCACCGTTGAGGGCGGTGTAACTGAGTTCGACGCGATGTTTGCGGGCGATTGCTGTCACCGCATTCGCTTCCACGCCGGTAAAGTTCAAACGCTGGAAATTCGTCGCGCGCCAGATGTCGGTTGGGTTTGCGCGGACGTAGTCGATCCCATCGCGCTCGCGGCGCTGGAAGATTGTCACGCCGCCGCGCCATGCGCCGGCCGCGTTCCAATCGAGGCCGCCTTCGTAGCTCCAGGCGCTTTCGGGACGGAGAAGAGGATTGCCGATGTTGCCGGGATCGCGGTAGTAAAGATCGGTATAGCTCGGCAACCGGAACGCGTGTGAGGCGCTGGCCCGGAGTTTCACGCGTTGATGCAGCCACGCGCCGGCGGCGACAGTGGGATTAAACTGCTGCTGGCCGTTGCGGTAGATCTCCTCGCGAGCGCCTACCGTAAACGAGAAGCGGTTCAGCGCGCGCATATCGTAGGACGCATAGACGGCCTTGCGCGCCCGCGAGTGAATGCCGAGGTTGTTGCTGTTGATCGAGTCATGCAGGAATTCGACGCCGTAGTGCAGACGGGCGTTGTGCGGGAGATCGTCACGGCGGCGGAGTTGCAGTTGATAGCTCTCGGCGATGTGGCGGTTGGTGAAGACCTGCGGGCGATCGCGATAGAGCACGAACAGATCGGTATGGCGGCGATAGGCGAACGCCGCCTCGGTTTTTTCACCGAAGCCCTGGCGCAGCGCGGCGAACCAGTTCTTGGTGCGTTCCCAGGAGTTGAAATTGCCGTAGAATTGCTCGGCGCCAAAGGGCCGATCGTTGTGCGCCATCGTGATGTCGGTGCGCTTCCAATTCGTTATCGACGCGACGGAGAGATTGCGGTAATCACGGTTCTTTGCGAAGCCGGTGGAGAAGTCCCGGGACATGGTCAACTGTTGCGCGAACGCGTTGCGGACGTAAGCGAGCGAGGCTCGCTGCTGCTGCTGGCCCCAGTTGCCGAGGCCCGTGCGCAGCCTGATTTCGCTTGTCTCCGGGGCCTTCGTGATGAAGTTCGCGACGCCGGCGGTGGCATCGGAGCCGTAGAGCGTGGAGCCGGAACCCTTCAGTATTTCAAGCTGGCCGAGCGCGTCGATCGGGATCGGCACGTCCATGTTTAGATTCGCCGATTGTACGCTATTCAGGCGCAGGCCGTTCCAGAGGATGAGGGATTGGCCGAAGCTGCCGCCGCGTATGGAAAGGCCGCTCTGAATCGCGCCGGCGGCGCGTTCACGGAGATCGACGGAGCTATCGAGGTTGAATAGATCGGAGATGGTTCCGGTGAGCGGCGCGAGTTCGCGCGCGGGCACGGCGCGGACGTTGCGTTCGGATTCTTCGAGAGGGATCGCGTCGAATGTGCCGGTCACAACGACGACTTGTTTCGGTGGGGTCTCGGCGAAGGCGCAGAGCGCGACCGCGAGGAATAAGCGAGACGACATGCTGTACCTCCCAATGTAGCGCGATAATCGACGAATGAGGTCGATTCTGATTTTCGCGCTGGCCGCGAGCGTGTACGCCGAGACGCTGGAAGACCGCTCGCTGCGGTATCTGATCGCGCTGCTCAAATTGGACACGTCGAACCCGCCGGGCAATGAAACGCGCGTGGCGCGGTACATCGAAAGCGAGTTCGCCAAGGAAGGCATTGCGAGCGAAGTGATCGGCGGCGATCCGAACCGTCTCAACGTGATCGCGCGATTGAAGGGCGATGGATCGAAACGGCCGCTCCTGATTATGGCGCACAGCGATGTGGTGCCGGCTGAGCCGAAGTTGTGGACGGTGCCGGCGTTCGAAGCATTGCGGCGCGATGGCTTTATTTACGGGCGCGGGGCTGTCGATACGAAGGCGCTGCTGGCGGCGGAGATGGCGGTGCTTGTGGAACTGAAGCAGCGCGGCACGAAGTTGAATCGCGACATTATTTTTCTGAGCGAGGCCGATGAGGAGGCGGGGTCGACCGAGATCCAGTGGTTGATTCGGAATGCTTGGAGCAAGATCGACGCCGAGTTCGCGTTGAACGAGGCGGGCGCGAGGATGTTGACCGACGTCGGTACCGACGTGTTTCAGATTCAGACCTCGGAGAAGGTGCCGACGCGCGTGATCCTTGTGGCGCGCGGGAGCGCCGGCCACGGTTCGTTGCCGCGCAAGGACAACGCCGTGGCCCATCTGTCGGACGCGATCTCGAAGTTGGTGAAGGCGTACATGCCGGTGCACTTGAACACAACGACGCGACGGTATTTCCGCGAGATGGCCAAGCTCGACGAGTACAAGTGGTTGGGGCCGTATCTGCCGAGAATGGAGAATTCGAAGACGCTGTTCGAGGCGGCCAATGAGTTGGGCGACAAAGATCCGGAACTGGATGCGCAGTTGCGAACGACCGTGTCTCCGACGATGCTGCGCGCGGGCATGAAGGTGAACGTGATTCCGAATCAAGCGGAGGCGCAAATCGACGTGCGGCGGCTGCCGGGCGAGACGAAAGAAGAGGTCTATGCGCGGTTTAAGAAGTTGATCAACGATCCGCTCGTCGACGTGCTGCCGGAGCCGGGGCAAGACATGCCGGCGACCGAGCCGAGTTCACTGACCACCGATTTGTACAAGGCGATGGAGCGCGTGTTCAATGCGACCGGCAAGAAGGTGGCGGTAATTCCGTACATGTCACGCGGAGCAACCGACGGGGCGTTCTTGCGCGCAAAGGGAATGGCGGTTTACGGCGTGCCCGTGTTCAAGCGCGACAACAAACCTGGCCGTGCGCATGGCAACGACGAACGCATCAAAGAGTCGACATTGCGGGAAGGGACGGCCTTGCTGCGGAAGGTCGTCGAGGAAATTGCAGCGGCGCGGTAAGCGGAGTTCCGTTAGAAACCCCACCGCCACAGATTCGCGCCCGCGGTGTAGCCAGCGCCCACGGCCGCGTAGAGCACGAGGTCGCCCTTCACCAGCCGACCGCTTTCCACCGCGTCGCAGGTGGCGAGCGGTAGCGTCGCGCCCGTAGTGTTGCCGAACTTGTCGATGTTGATGACAACCCGATCGAGGGGCATGTTGAGCGTTTTCGCGGTCGCTTCGATGATACGCAGGTTGGCTTGGTGCGGGATTAGCAGTTTCACATCTTTCGCCGTAAGTCCATTGCGCGCGAGAATCGTCGCCGACACCTCCGCCATTTTACGTACCGCGTATTTGAAGACCTGCTGGCCTTCCTGATACACATAATGCTGCTTGTTAGCGACCGTCTCGGCCGATGCCGGCAGGCGACTGCCACCGGCGGCCATCTTCAGGTACTGCCCGCCGGAGCCGTCGATCTCATTGACGAAGTCGATGAAGCCTTCCTCGCCTTCGGCGGCGGTTTCGACCAGGAACGCGCCCGCGCCGTCGCCGAACAGAATGCACGTCGAGCGGTCTTCGTAATTCAGAATTCGCGTCATCGTGTCGGCGCCGATCACCAGTACTTTCTTCGGCTGTCCCACCGACACCAGATGCGCCGCGGTAGTCATACCGTAGACAAAGCCCGAGCACGCGGCCAACAGATCGTAACCCCATGCGCCGGCCGCGCCGATCTTATCCTGCACCAGACACGCCGTTGCGGGGAAGAGCATGTCCGGCGTAACGGTGCAAACGAAGATGGCGTGAATTTCGCGCGGGTCGACGCCGGCTTTGGCGAGCGCGATCTTGGCGGCTTCGACAGCCAAGTCGGAGGTCGCCATTTCCTTCGGCGCGACGTGCCGCACCTTGATACCGGTGCGAGAGACGATCCACTCGTCGTTGGTATCGACGATGCGCTCGAGGTCGGCGTTGGTGATCGTGCAGAGAGGCACGTATCCGCCGATGGCGGTAATCTTGGCTCTGTAGTTGTTGAGATTGGCTGTTATGCCCAAACGGACCCCCGGTACAACTGGAAACGAGATTGGAAAGTCAATCTGCTATGGTAGCGTTCTAAGGACATGCAAGTCGAGAAGGGTCAACCCAGGCTGCCCGGGTTCGAAGATGAAGAAGCGCACAGGCCGCTGCCGCCGGAGGTGTTGTTTGAGAGCCCTGTCGAGCTCTACCGGCGCGTTTTCCGGGAGGTCCGGCCACGCACCCCTATGCCGGAGATTGCCCTCGAATTCTGCCGGTTCGCCAATGCGAACTCGTTTATCCGGCTGCATGAAGGCAGGCTGGAACTGCGGTTGTCGGACATCTTCGACGGCGCGCCCGCGCCGATTTTCGAAGCGCTGGCGCAGATCCTCGTTTGCAAGCTCTTTCGCAAACCGGCGCCCGCGATGTACCGCCATCGCTACCGGCTGTATTTAAACCGGCAGGATATGCGCCGCACATTGCATCTGTTGCGGCAGGCGCGCGGGCGGAAGCATCTTTCGGGGCCGCAGGGCGAGGTCTACGAGTTGACAGCAATGTTCGCGGAGATCAACGCGAAGTACTTCAACGGATTGCTCGCGCAACCGGAGCTTGGTTGGAGCCGCAATGTATCGCGCACGACGCTGGGCCATTTCGATCCCGCGCATAACGCGATTATCCTGTCGCGGTTGCTTGACAGCGAGAACGCGCCGCGGTTAGCGGTGGAGTACGTGCTATATCACGAGATGCTGCATTTGCGGTATCCGGTGGAGACGTCAGGCGCGAAGCGGCGGGTACACACGAGAGAATTCAAGGCGGCCGAGAAGTTGTTCGACGGCTTCAAGGAAGCCAAGGCGATGATTGAGAAGCTGTGCCGGGCATGACCCGCGTATACCCCAATACGGCTAGTACGCTTCTAGAGCTTTTGTACGCAAAATTGGGCTCTGGTGCAAAATCTGGGTTGACACTGGTTTGATACCGTTTCGGTCCGCAGGTCTCGATCGATCCCGACCCCAATCACGCAACCAACGCGGCTCG
>Ga0194128_10003774_pt1 | contig 22815 bp, 15 predicted proteins | sample TA2KigCa65mmetaG_FD_148650 | JGI IMG/M metagenome (GOLD analysis project Ga0194128, IMG submission 148650) | Freshwater microbial communities from Lake Tanganyika, Tanzania - TA2015037 Kigoma Deep Cast 65m | ecosystem: Environmental > Aquatic > Freshwater > Lake | place: Tanzania: Lake... | reverse complement strand
CAATCCGCCATTCCGAGCAAGGGATATTGATATGCCGGAGCGCATGGGCAATGAACCGTACAGCGCCTCGTTTGCTGGACAGTCCTTTGTGAAGCTTCGCTTGGGTGCCATTTCGGCGGGTTGGTCTTCCGAAAACCGTTGGTGGGGGCCAGGCCTTCAGAATTCCTTGATCCTGTCCAACAATGCTCCGGGCCTGTCCCACGGGGTCATCCACACCAACCGCCCGCTGCGCAGTCGTTACGGGACCTTCGAAGGCGCCATGATCTTCGGCAACCTCCAATACTCCGGTTATGCCGGCTACAGCCTCCGCTATCCGGCGGGGACTTGGCCACCGCGCGCCCCCGATCTCAAGCCCGATACCCTGCGCCGCAACGGAACCCATAGCTACATCAACGCCATGCAAATCGTGTGGCAACCCTCCCTGCTCCCGGGTTTGTTCCTGGGCGTGAACCGGGTGGTGCAGGTCAAGGGTAATCCACCGACCCCCCTGTCTTACCTTAAGATTCTCTATATCGACGAATTGGGGCTGGCGTCCACGGCATCGGAACGTAACACGCTTAACCGAAACCAAATCATTGGGGTCAATTTGCGTTACCTCTTCCGTCCAGCCCATGCCGAAGTTTATGTGGAATTGGCCAGGGATGATCATTGGTGGGACTTGGAGGACCTGATGACCAGGCCCCTGGCGACCACCGTCTGGATGGGCGGCATGCGCAAGCTCTACCTCCTGCCTGGTAAGGACCGTTGGATACAATTCATGGGCGAGACAACCCGACTGCAGGCCCCCATGGACAACTATATCCAACCGGGCAAAATCACCTATAGTTTCTATACCCACGGCAACAAAGTGGGTTGGACCCATCGCGGGCAGGTGATGGGGGCAGGCATAGGGCCTGGGAGCAACATAACCACCCTTGGCATGACCTACGGCAACGGCCGCGATACTTGGGGCCTTCATTACGAGCGGGTGGTGTACAACGAGGATTTGTTCTATTCCACGATCGACTACCTGAGTTTGTACGGGGCCAATGCGCCCAATCCCTTCTTCAAGGATTTATCCAAGCACTTTGTGGATTGGGGCTTTATCCTTAGCCATCAAACTAGTTACCACCGTTTGAACGTGGGTTATCGCCTTCATTTGCTGAGGACGTACAATTTCCAGTGGAATTACGAACCGTTCGCCTTGCAGGGGCCTTTCCGATTCCCAGGGGTCAATGCATGGTCGCTCAATCTGGAAGTTAATACGGTGTATCGCTTTTGAAATTCACCTTAACTCGTCTTAATTCACTTAAATTCGTACCCGATGAGTTTGGTTGATCATTCCCGGCGATACCAAGGATTGTTCTACCTGAACAGTGGATACCGCCGGGGGCTTGACCTTATGCTTTGCTTGTTGTTATGGATTCCAATGCATACCGTGCTTGGCGTTGCATGGTTGGTAACCCTTATTTTTGGACAAAGATCTTTTTTGTATGCCCAGGAGCGCATCGGCCATGGTGGACAAGCCTTTTGGATTTACAAGGTGAGGACCATTCGCGCCAATCATCCTACGTCGCTACAGTTCACCCACACCAAAGAAGATTTGTTACCATTAGGATCATTCCTGCGCCGCTGGCGCATTGATGAGTTTCCTCAAATTTGGAATGTGTTGAAGGGCGAAATGAGCTGGATCGGCCCTCGACCGGAGGTTCCTTTCTATTACCATCAATGCGTTAAAGATCTACCCGGTTACGAGGACCGGCAACTTGCACTGCCAGGCATTACCGGTTGGGCGCAAATTCAAAACCCAAATGCGACTGCTGAAGACAACGAGGCCAAGCTCCCTCATGATCTTTATTATTTGAAGCATGCTTCCCTGCGTTTGGATGCAGTGATCTTGCTTCGCACCCTTAAAATTTACCAATAACCATGATAAAAATATTGATTTCTCCCCAACGCTTCTTCATCATACGTTGCCTGTTGCTGTTTGCAACGATTGGCGTAACGGCAGTTCAAGACCTGCATGCCCAGGATTTTTTCTATCGCAAAAGCCTGACCAATCTGAAGATTGATCAGCTTAGTCAGGATCAAGTCATATCCTTTCAGCGTTATGTGCAGTCCAAAGGAATGAGCGAAACCGAGGCATCCAATTATTTGTTACAGAAGGGCTTGTCCCGTGCTGAGGTGGACAAACTTCGCAAAAGAGCAGGAGGATTGAGCAACGCCTCCGCAGGTTCCGTGGCAGGAAATTTTGAGATGATGGATCAATACTTCAAGCTCAGGGATTCCTTGCAAGCCCTTTCGGCAGACACCTTACGATCCAAAAAGTCGAACGATCACTCGTTAATTCGCGCCAAACAAATTCCGGATTCGGTGTTGTTCGGCTCTGAATTATTTGCCGGGGCCAGGCTTCGTTTCAATCTTGAAGGTCAAATGGTTCCCCCGGTGGATTACAGGGTGGGGCCAGGGGATGTGTTAAGTATTCTGATTTACGGTTTTCAAGAAGCCAGTTTTGAGCTCAAGGTTCAGGCCAACGGCAAAATTACCATGCCTTATGCAGGGTTGATCACGGTGGCTGGTTTGACTTTAGACCAAGTTTTAGAAAGGCTCAAACAAAATCTACAATCCAACGGCTACAGCAAATTAGCCACCGGACAAACCAAGCTCCATGTGGGTTTGGCAGACTTTCGTCAAATCCAGGTGACGCTCGTAGGTTCAACCCAATCCGGAAATTTCATGGTTCCGTCCGTAGCCAAATTGTTTCATGTGATGCATTTAGCGGGCGGTCCCTCTACCCGTTCAACTTACCGCAATGTGGAACTATGGCGCAACGGGCAGTTGCTGGCCAAAGTTGACCTTTACAAATTGCTTAGCGGTGGTGACTTTGAGGGAAATATGAATCTTCAGGATAACGACGTGATTTATTTTCCTCCTTACCATCGTCGTATGATGTTACGGGGGGAAATCAGAAGACCTGCTTTGTTCGAATCCAAGGCCGGCGAGAAATTTAGCGATTTGCTCACCCATGCGGGAGGTTTTACAGCCTTTGCCTACACCAAGCGGGTGTGGGTTGAACGGGTTATTGACGGTGAAATTAGGCACTTAACTTTCGAGGGCGATAGTCTGATGAGTTTTGAGCCCAAAGACGGAGATGTCATTACTGTTCAATCCATATCCGAAAAGAAGAGAGGGTTGATCCAATTATCCGGAGCCGTCAAAAGACCCGGCGAATATGCTCATTATCCTGGGATGAAGCTCAGCCATTTGTTCTTGCAGGCCGAAAATTTGGAACCTACCGCCTTATTGAGCAGAGCAATTATCGTGCACAAAACCCCTGAAGGTATTCGAGTTCATCAGCACGTTGATTTAGATTCGGTCAAGATGGGGCTTCGAGACCCATCGTTGTTTGATGGTGATTCGGTTATCGTGGGATCCATCTTTGATTTTTTCCCCAAATTGCCGGTACGGGTTATGGGGGAAGTTAATCGGGAAATCAACGTCCCTTGGGGTCCAGGGATGACGGCCCAGGATGCCGTATTCATGGCGGGTGGATTCAAGCCTGGTCTCGCTGTGGATCAGTGGATCAAAATAGCCAGACGTATTGACTTGGATTCGTTGAACAATCGCTGGGAAATTGCCAAGGTGATTCGGGAGGCAACCGATTCTATGCTGATATTGCGAGCCTCCGAAACTTTGCTCGAAGAGGGTGATGTGGTCATAGTGTATCGAAACCCCGTCTATATCCCCTTGGCGATGGTCCATGTGGAAGGCTCCTTCAATTCGCCGGGTTTGTTTCCGGTGCGTACCAAATCCGAATCGATCAAGGACTTGATCGTAAGAGCAGGGGGCTTTAATTTGTTTGCGGATAAACGCTCGTTGATTCTGATTCGGAAATATGAAATTTCACGAGTGGATATGGAAGGAATTTCAAGCGCCAGAGACGCCATCGATATCTCCAATACCACGAGTGCGGGAATGGCGCACAGGGTAGTTCGCACCGATACGATAGCATTGGCTTGGAATATGCTTAGTTCGGGGAAGAAGCAAGGGGATTTTTTGCTCAAGGACGGGGATCGCCTTATTGTCTCCGAAAAATCGGAGATCGTCATGGTCCAAGGATCCGTAAATAGCCAAGTCATGATGACTTACGAAGGGCCTCGAATACGAATGTATTTGGCCGGGGCTGGCGGATTATCCGAGTCCGGGGATCCATCCCGAATTTATGTTCGGAGGACCAACGGCAAATTAGCTTCTACCAAAAGGGTGTTAGGGATGATTACCCGATATCCCAAAATCTATCCGGGGGATTTGGTCGTGGTTCCGATGAAAGCCCCCAAAGAATCCAAGGATGAAGGGTTTGACAACGGAAAATGGATGGCCATTTCAAGCATCTTGATGTCCATGGCCACCGTGGCCACCGTGGTTTTCAATAGCTTTAAATAAACCGAGTTAATTGACTTTTTTGCACCGTACGGTGCCCCACCGGCGATTGAATTCAGGCACAGCCCAGCCCAGTAGGCCCAGGTTGGGATGCACATAAAATTCCGTCAAACGGCCTTGTTCGAAGGGATCTTCTTCGACCACCATACGACGGACATCGGCCCACTCGGTTGAATCCGAGGTCCGAAAAGCGCCTATCGACTCCAAACGCATATAGGGTCCTCCCAAGGCCCCGGATTGGATGGGCCAGGAACTCCCCACAAATTCAGGATAATAATAGAAGCGCGTTCGGGCTCGAACGCTGTTGTTGCTGTTCAAAACAACCTTGGTTGCCGAATAGCAAGGCAAGCCATTCTCGTTATCGAAGCAATACGGCCCACCTTCCACTTCGACAAGGTAATTGTAACCGTAGAACACGGTTCGGTATTGAACCGTCAAGCGCTCCCTAAAATTCAGGGTATCGCGAGACCCCGGGTGCAAGACGACCAGCGTGTCCATCTTACGACTGGTTACATAGACTGAATCCACAAAACTGGTCCCCGGTAAGGTGAGAACCCAATAGGACCCTGGTTTAAAGTCAAACATGCTCCGCATGGGAGCAGGAATCCAAAGGTTGGGCTGTGGCTCAACCTTTTGTTTTTGGCAAGAAATTCCGCCAAGCAGGATGACCAGGATACTTGCAGCACCGAGATACCACGGCTTTTTCAAAGGATTAGAAATCATGGTAGAAGTTGTCGAGCCTGGTCAGCAGCGTCACGTTGAGCCCTAAGCTTCCTTGACCGTATTGTCCTTGGGCCCATGGATTGGTGGAATGGCGATTTCGCCACCAGGTGGTGAGTTCTAATCGTAACCCGGTCAAGGGATCGAGGAGCTTGGAGACGGTTAGTTCTCCTTGGGTGAGACGTACGGGAATACCGTTGAGCCAGGGGTAAGGTTCGTCGGTATTGGCATTGCTCCAATAGGGGGCATGAATATTGTTTCCGGTGTTACGGGCTGTGGAATCCGATCGGCCTTGTTGCGCGATAAGATGCCGTAGGCTTACAGCCCAAGATCCCCGGAACCAGGTGATGGAACCCAAGCCTTCAACAAAATTTGCACCCATGGGATGGGCTAATGCCGAATTCTGGTGTGCGTAATTGGTTGCACCCGACCAATGGGCATAGGTGAATGGGCGTGCTCCGTTGATCTCGGCTTGCCACCGAAATCCTTGACCTGAAACGGAGGTCCAACCACGGATTCCGGCCTGAAAGGCAAATTTATTAGCCCAAGAGGGATTTCCGCTTAACAAATCTTTCATTCTAAGTTCGTCCAATACCCATTGGGCATAGGCTTGTTGGCGACCCCAACGGTAGCCCGTATTGATTCCAACCACCGCGTTCCCGTCCGATCCGTTGGCGAATTGCATCGGGATCATGAAGAGGAGAGGATTGAGATAATTCCATCCGGGTCCGCGATGACCCAAGGTATCCTGGGCCGGCCATACAATTGCCTGAAATAAACCAACTTGCAAGCCAGAGGTCAGGTTCCAGTCCAGGTAACTTATGCTGCAGTACTTCTGATGACGGTATCTTTCGCTGATCCATCGTTGGCCTAAAGGCAAGATCCGAGGGGAACTATAGTCCAACATTTGGGCGATATAATATTGATACTGAACAGGACCCCAATGAGCCTGCAAGCGTAAATGGGTGTAAGCCGGAGCAAAGTCCGACAAGAGCATGGAGCGGTAACCGTACCCGATGAAATTCTTACCATGCCCCCATTGAACTTGGAAGCGAGGATTGATTTGCCATGATAACATAGCTTGGCTCGCATAGAAATCCCATACCCTCCCCCCCGGTTCCTGTCCTATCCTGCGCGCCAAACCCAACCCAGGAGCGATGGTGTCTTGTAGAATTATCTCGTGGAGATAAAGGGGGTATATCGGGTTGTGAAGCCCTATAGAACTTTGGAACCTAAGGCGATTTCCCATAAAACCCAGCAAACGTATGCCCCTGGTGTTTTGGAGGGTAGTGACCAAAGAGTCGGTTTCTATTCCCAAGCCCAGGCTCAAGAGAGGGTCCAAACGCAAACCGACATCCTTTCCTTCCGAAACAAAACTCCACAGGGATCGGTTAGAGGAACCGGGCCAAGCCCATCGCCCCAAGGATCGCCCGGGATCCATCGTTCGAAACCCGCGTAATTCCTGTGGCAGATGCAACGCATTCCAAGGCTTGACCGACGAATGAAGGGAACTATTTCGGTCTAGCAAGGAAGGCCATAGGGCGCTCTCCCAGAGGTTTTCCATAGTCTGCACCGCCAAGGTATCCCATCGAAAGGGCATTAGAGATTCCTGGGTGGATGCCTCTCTGTGGACAAGGGTATCGGGCAGGTTATGACCTTGCAAGGTCATCCATGGATAGCACGCAGCTACCCACAGCCACCACCGATGACGCGCAGAGAACAAGGAAGAGCCTATCATAGACTGATGAGTCAAATTTAGGTTTTTCTCACGAAATTTGAGCAACATGATCGCCCTATTTGTTCTCTATGCGCACCGGTTCGATGCCTGAAATTGGCTGGGTCATCCATGACCGAAGTGGGTTGGTGGCCAAGGAATGCCGGGAATGGTCGAATCGATGCGGATTCCAGGTTAATCAAACTTATGTTATTAACAATTCCGAAGACTACCAACTTTTTGGGGAAATTCCGGGGAATAATACGGCCTTTGAGTTCAGCGGATATGCCCAGGCCCTGGATCTGATGCAGGGCGATGGGCCTTTTGTGTTGGTGAACGATTCTTTGTTCCGACATCATTGGAGCCGTGCTTGGTGCATTATGCTACACCGTTTATTAGAGGATTTATGGCTATGCACTCAGGATGGAAAAATTCTGGGGGATCTCCGCAGGGAGTCGATTGAATTTCCTGAAAAGCCCTCAACGTACTGGGCATCATGGATTTTTGTCATGTCGGACCGATGGGCTCTTCAACGCATGCGCGTTGCCTTGGAACGGGTTATTCAGGCGGAATGGTCAGAGCCCAGTCCGGAATACGAACATTATGTCAAAAAATGGTTGAACAAATCTTGGTGGCGTGGTGGCTGGCATGGAAATCCAACCCCGACGGCCATCCATCGTAAACGAATAAGCATTCGCCGAGAACATGAATTATCGCGAATTCTTTTGAAGGAGCAAAGGCTAACACCATACTCCATTGGACATCGTCAGCAGGTTTTGTACAGAATCACGCGTTGGACGGATCGCATGATGGCCCGTTATTCCGCGATCAGAAGAAAGCCCCATGGATAAATTGGATACTGAAGGTATCGCAAGATCGGAACAAACCGAATCCCCCACGTTCATAACCAAAGTGGTGGAATCGTTACAGCAATGGATGGCTCCACTCATTTTTTTACCCAATGTGATGCCGCTCAAATTCTTGTTTAATACCGAGATTTTCCCTTGGGCTTTCTTGTATGGTTGCCGAAAGAATTTAGTGGTTAACAAAAGGTTTTTTGTATGGGTAGTTTATTTGCTTTTGGGGCTCATGATTTGGACGCCAACCGTCAAGAGTATTTTGATCCCCCTCAGGGCTATGATGGCCTTATTGAATGCTTGTCTGCTGTATTGGTGGACTTTTCGATGCGATGACAAGGAATTGCAGCGTATCGATTCGGCATTCCGATGGGTTTTTGGCTTAACCCTGGGCGTGGGTCTGCTCCAAAATTTCTATCTTTTCCCGACGTTCTTGACGGCTCCTGTGAAGTTGTTTATCGACCGATTTGAGCCGGTACCGTTGGGCGCAGGCCGTGGGGTAACCTCCTTGTTTGCTGAACCATCCTACGCCAGTATTGATATGCATTATTTTTTTGCATACTACTTGATGATAAACCGCATATCCCATCAATCGCGTTTGGGGTTGGCGATGATCGCCGGTTTAATCTTGTTTGATATCCTGGTGATTCGATCCATTACAGGAACCATCATGGTCTCGATTTATCTGATGAGTTTCCTCCGAAAAAAAACTTTGTTACAAGGATTAATCATTGGATTGGTGGTGGCTACCGCCACTTTTTATATTGCCCGGGAAATGAACACGCTGCCTCGGTCGGTGGAGGTTGCCTATGATTTTGTGGTTAATCAGGAATACAAGGACCCTTTACCTATCCTGTTGGAACAAAGTGGTTTTCGTTTTATCAGTATTTGGTCAGCTTACCGGTACGGATTGCTGAATCCGCTGGGCTCAGGGGTAGGAGGGTGGCCGGATGCGAGTGTCGAAGCTATGGATGCGCTTGGGGTTCCCGCTTCGGCATTAAGTTTCTTTTTTGAGTTATCGGGCGGCGATTATTACGGGGTCCGGCCGACCTCTTTTGTGGCCGGTCTGATGTTGGAAAGCGGTATTGTGGGGGTGATCTTGTTTATGTGGGCCTTTGGGAAATACTTTATGGATCCTCGAATTTACAGGGACAATCATGGTCGCTCTATCGCTGTGCTTTTTTGGTTTAACTTAGTAATGCTTGGAACCATCGGTGATCCGATTCCGTTCATCATTTTTGGTTTATGTTATAAAAGACTCTGTCCTCCGGCATCGATCGAGCCTGCTCACGAACCTCTTCCTTCCTAGTGGAACCCTTAGTTAGCATTGTGATGCCGGTATTCAATACCGAAGCTTTCCTTGAAGAATCCTTGAAGGGTATTCTTCAACAGGAATACCCCTGTTGGGAATTGCTTCTGATCCTGGACGGTGGACCAGAGGCGGTCAACGCATCCTTTTGGCAATCGGAATTTCCAGATCCAAGGATTCGATGGCTCATTAGTCAACGAAATCGAGGACTTTCCCGTTCCCGAAATCTTGCGATACGTTGTGCCAAAGGCGCATGGATTGCTTTCTGTGATTCGGATGATGTATGGTTGCCCGGCAAACTTGCTATTCAATTGAAGGAAGCCCGGCAAGGGCGGTACAATGTGCTAGGAACTGGCTTTGTTTTTGTACGGCAGCGACCGTCGCTTCCATCAGGCCAATCCGGTAGGGAAATGTTGCGCAAGGCGGTCTTACCGACAATTTTGGATTATCCAACCTTATTAGCCACCAATGCTTTGCCTATGAGCTCAGCGATGTATAACGCAGAGGAGTTGGGTAAACATTATTTCAACCGGTCGGTTGGTCATGAATTGATTCACGAAGATTATGCCTATTGGTTGAATATGTTCGCGAATCCTGGGGTGAGGCCAATGCTTGTGCAGAGACCTTTAGTCCGGATCCGCATACGGTCCAATTCTCGTTCGTCGAACAAGGGCAAGGCGATGCGCGCTCATGCTACCATTTTGTTGGAACATCTAGGCCCAAGCCTCTTAAGCCGTGTTCGGATATTGGGTTATTTGAGCCTGTATTTGTTCTGGGCCTTCAGGAAACGCAGCAGTCCATGGCAGGCGCCTCACGAATTTGATTGGAACCGATGAATCCCATGAACCTCGTTGTTGTTCTAATTGCCTATTACCCTGATCGTGATGCTCTTAAAGCATGGTCCGAGGCTGCGCAACGTGGTGTGCCCCTTCGGATATGGGATAATACCCCAGGGGGCTGTCAGGTTCAGGATGAATTTCCCTCCTTGGAGTTCTTGGGCACGGGTCATAACCTAGGGGTGGGACCTGCCCTCAAAAGGTTATTGAATGAGCTTCAGGAACAAGGCCTATGGGACAAAGCCTTGTATTTGGATCAGGATGCTGAATGGACCATAACAACCTACCAATGGGCGGCCGCTTTGCACGACTCCTTATTGATCGACTTAGAAAAAGATAACAATGCTTTGGTGGGTCTCTGTGGTGGCTGCCGTAGCGGCGGAAATCAAAAAGCGCTTGCTCCGGTACGTATAATGATGACCAACGGCATGATATTCCCCATCAAGGAGACCGCAGCTTTACTGAATACCTATAATCCGTTTTTTATGGAATGCGTAGATTATCAGGTATGTTACAGAGCCAAACTTCGAGGGTGGGCATTGTTTGTCGCACAAGGTTGCCCCGATTTAAAACACGACCCTACTCGTCCAAGCATTGCATGGTCGAACGGAATAAGGACATTCCACAAACGGATTTACCCATCGGGCCGGGGTCGACGATTTCTTTTGAATTTGGCGGTCTTGGCCTTGCATGCATTTTCTCGCCTAAATTTCCCCTATTTATGGGTATTTTTGAGAAATATTTTAACCCATGTGGCTTACAGGACTTGGTTCGATGCCGTTTGGTATCTTAGGGCATCGGGACGTCAAACCTAAATGCTTAAACTGATGACAAAACGCAAAAATTCTAATTCAATTCCCTCCGACGAAATTCGCATGGACTCTTTGGGTCATTGGTTTCAATACACTTTTTCGTTCATATTCCGAAATTTGTTATCTATTCTTTTGGGAGTCCTCTTCGGATCCGGTTTGGGCTGGCTTGTGTCTATAGGTTGGCCGGAACGAGATTTTGCAGCAAGGTATACCATTTCGGCCGAAGAGAAAAGTTCTTCTGCCTGGGAGAATTTGTTGGCCCAGTTTGGTATGGATGTCAGCGGAAATAATCCTGCGAATGTTTTTCAAGGCGAAAGTTTGGTAAAACTTTTTTCGACTCGCAACTTGATCGAGAAAGCCTTAATCACTCCGACCCAATTACCCTCGGGTGAGATGGTGTATTTAGGCGATTACTTCTTTGTGCGTTCCAAGGCCAACCGCTTACCAGAATTTGATGGTTTCCGTTTTGCCAAAGGCGATTCAGGTATTCTACGAAGCTACAGCGCTTTGCAGGATAGCGCGCTGTGGCTTACTTACAAATACGTTCTTAAGGAGGTAGTTTCTGCATCGAGGCCTGATAAGAAATTAACTTTTATCGAGGTAACTTGTTATGATCGGAATGACACCATGGCCATGGTGATGGCGGGTAAGTTAATTCAAACCGTATCTGCCTTTTATACCGAGAACCTTACCTACAAAGCTCGTAAAAATCTTGATGTGCTTCAAGAGGAGCTTGATTCTGTCAAAAGGGAATTGAATAAGAATATGTACCAATCCTCGATGCTCAATGATGGTGATGTAAATCCAACACGGCAAATTTTGCGCGTGGAACAAAACCGTAAACTCATTGATTTGCAGATATCCATGACCTTATTTGGGGAACTGACCAAGAACATACAATTGGCAGAGATTTCTCTCCGCAAAGAAACCCCTTTGATTCAGGTCATTGATTCTCCCCGATTGCCGCTGGAGCACCAAGGTTTGAACCCTCGTTGGTATTGGGCTATAGGTGCGGGGTTAGGGGGTATGTTGGTGATGTTCTTTTTGATGCGCAAAGGTAAGAACGCCATTAATGTGCGCTGAGCCAGTCGGGTCCGCGGCCCAAGTCTACCACCAAAGGGACGAGGAGTTCGGTGGCGCCGGTCATTTCTCGGCGGACCAAATCAGCCAAAACGGTTTCTTCGCCGGGAGCCTGGTCTAGGACCAGTTCGTCGTGAACCTGTAACAACAATTTGGATTGGAGGCCGTGTTGGCGAAGGCCGCGGTCCAGCCGTATCATCGCGACTTTGATGAGATCGGCGGCCGAACCTTGAATTGGTGTGTTGATGGCGTTTCGTTCGGCAAAGGCCCGCACCGCAGCGTTGTTGGATTGTAAATCTTTCAGATAACGACGTCTACCCATGAGGGTTTCGGTATAACCTTTGGACCGGGCTGCCGAAACACATTCTTGCATATAGGCCTGAACGCCGGGATAAATCCCAAAATACTGCTTAATCAAGTCAGCGGCTTCTCCTCTATCAACCCCCAGGCGCTGGCTGAGGCCAAAGGCCGAAATCCCGTAAATAATCCCAAAATTGACCATTTTGGCTTTGCGTCGCATTTCGGGGGTGACACTTTCCGTGGCGATACGATAAACCCGAGCCGCGGTGGCCGCGTGAATATCCACACCCGACCCAAAATCTTCGAGCATTTGGGGGTCCCGACTCATGTGGGCCATCAGGCGCAATTCGATTTGGGAATAATCCGCTGATAACAAAACCCATCCTTCCTGGTCCCTGGCCACAAAGGCTTTGCGAATCTCACGGCCTTTGGGGGTTCGAATGGGGATGTTTTGCAAATTGGGTCTTTGGCTGCTCAGGCGACCTGTTGCCGTTACATGCTGATAATAAGAAGTATGGATCCGTCCGCTCCAAGGCCGAATCAATCCCGGCAAGGCTTCGGCGTAGGTGGAACGGAGCTTGAGGGCTTCGCGGTATTCCAGCACCTGAGCTACGATGGGCGATTGGAATTCCAAGGCGCTTAACACTTCTTCGTCGGTTTTGTATTGACCGGTTTTGGTTTTTTTGGCTTTGGGGTCTAAGCGTAGTTTTTCAAAGAGGACTTCCCCCATTTGCTTGGGAGAGGCAATGTTAAATTCTTGACCGGCCAAGTGATGGATGGATTTTTCGAGGCGTTGCAGGTCCGCTTCCAGAGAGGACGAAAATTCGCACAGCACCCGGGTATCCAATCGGATACCCTCCCGCTCCATGGCGGCCAGTACCGGCACCAAAGGACATTCGACCTGAAGGAACAAAGGCATTTGCCCCATCCTTTCTAATTCTGCTTTCAATACCGCGTACAAGAGGCGGGTAAGGTCGGCATCTTCGGCGGCATAGATTGCCAACGCTTCGTTGGGAACCTCGCGCATGGTTTTTTGGGGTGTTTTGTTACCCTTACTTTCTTTGATTCCGATCAAATCTTCAATCGGGATGGGACGATAATGCAAGTATTGTTCCGAAAGCCTGTCCAGGCTGTGTTTGCCTTCGGGGTCTAGCAGGTAATGGGCCAGCATGGTATCCCATAAGGAACCCTGAGGATAGAAACCGTAGCCGGCCAAAACCTGCAAATCAAATTTGAGGTTATGCCCGATCAGGGTACGGTTAGGATCGCAGAGCAGGGGACGCAAGCGATCAAGCCATGCTCGGCAGGCTTGGTCCTCATCGGGAAGACGCACAAAGACGGCGCGGTGATCCTCCCAGGCTACCGAAAAGCCCACCAAACCAGCTTCGAGGGGGTCCAGGCCGTCGGTTTCGGTGTCGAAGGCCCAGGTGCTTTGGACGGCCAGGGTTTGGAGGAGGTCCCGGTATTCGGCTTCAGTCTGCACCAAGGTGTAGGTCTTGTCCCCGTCGTCGTAGGTGCTTATGGCTTGTCCGGCTGGGGTCGCCTCAAAGAGGTCAAGGGCCGCTGGGGCTTTTGATGCAGTCGCCGGGGCAGTAGCCTTCATGCCCGCGCTTATTGGGGCGTTCGCGGTTGCGGTCCCCGTCCCTGCCGTTGCGGCCACGCTGTGGGATTCAAAGCCCGGGGGTACAAAGGCCGCGGGATGGTCCAAGACCCGGCGGGTAAGGGTGCGGAATTCCAACTCGTCGAAGAGTTCGGCCAAAGCTTCCCGGTTATAGGGTTCCCATAACAAATGATTGGGTTCAAAGGCAATAGGGACCGTGGTATCGATGGTGGCCAAGCGCCGGCTTAACAAAGCCTGATCCCGGAAGTCTTCGAGGTTTTCGCGGACTTTGCCTTTGAGCTCCCTGGTTCGTAACAACAATTCGTCCATAGAGCCATATTCGGCAATAAGCTTTTTGGCAGTTTTTTCGCCAATCCCGGGAACTCCCGGGATATTGTCGGAGGCATCTCCCCAAAGTCCCAAGATATCAATGACTTGCGAAGGCCTTTGGATTTCCCATTTGGCGCAGATTTCGTCCACCCCCAGGATTTCGATACCTTGTCCCGAACGCGCAGGTTTGTAGATATGCACAAAGGGCCGGACCAATTGCCCAAAGTCTTTGTCGGGACTCACCATAAAAACTTCAAAGCCGGCATCCGCGCCCCGGTGGGCCAGGGTTCCAATAATATCGTCGGCTTCAAAGCCCGGCAGACGCAGGATCGGGATTCGAAAAGCTTCAATGAGGCGGTCAATATAGGGCAGGGAAGCCGCCAGATCTTCGGGCATTTGATCGCGCTGCGCTTTGTAAGCCTCAAATTCCTTGTGCCGGAAGGTGGGCTCGGCGGTATCGAAGGCTACGCCGATATGGTGCGGACGTTCTTTTTGAAGCAAATCCAGGAGGGCCAGGGCAAAGCCAAAAACGGCGCTGGTGTTGAGGCCCTTGGAATTGTAACGGGGATTTTGGGCAAAGGCAAAGTAAGCCCGGAAAATCAGGGCCATGGCATCGAGTAAAAAAAGCCGGGGATGCCGGTTCGGATTTGTCATGGCTTTAAAAGTACGGAGAGGGAAGGCATAACTTTGGGACGTTTCAGATCTCCGTTTCTATCTCGCTACAATACCCCTATTCTACTCTTTATTTCCTTACTTCATGAACGAAATCCATCCTCAACCCGGTTATCGCATTGAAAAAGACACCATGGGCCAGGTCCAGGTCCCTGAGGACCGTTACTGGGGCGCCCAGACCGAACGTTCGCGAAATAATTTCAAAATTGGCCCTGAAGCCAGTATGCCTTTAGAAATTATACACGCCTTTGGGATTCTCAAAAAGGCGGCTGCCTACGCCAACCACGAATTAGGGGTTTTGGAGGTGGATAAGCGGGATGCTATCGCCGAAGTCTGCGATGAGATCATCGCCGGTACCCTGGATAGCGAATTTCCCTTGGTGATTTGGCAAACAGGGAGCGGAACCCAGTCCAACATGAACGTTAACGAGGTGATTGCGTACCGGGCCCATGTCCGCCGCGGTGGTCTCTTGAGCGATACAGTGAAATTCCTGCATCCCAACGACGATGTTAACCGTTCGCAGAGTTCCAACGACACTTTCCCCACGGCCATGCATATTGCAGTCTATACGGCGGTAGCGGATCGCACCTTGCCCTCCATCGAAGGGCTCCGTAACACCTTGAACAACAAGGCACAGGAATTTACCTCCCTAATCAAAACGGGACGGACGCATTTTATGGACGCCACCCCGCTGAGCCTGGGGCAGGAATTTTCGGCCTATGTGCAGCAGCTGGACAACGGAATGCGTGCGTTGACGAGTGCGTTGGACATGGTGGCCGAGCTGGCTCTGGGGGGGACGGCGGTGGGAACGGGTTTGAACGCACCCCGCAATTACGACAAGGTTGCGGCTTCGTTCATCGCTCGTTTCTCGGGCAAGCCTTTTCGGACGGCGCCCAACAAATTTGAAGCCCTGGCCGCTCATGATGCTTTGGTCGAAATTTCAGGAGCCCTGCGTCGCGTAGCGGTTTCGTTAATGAAAATCGGCAACGATATCCGTATGCTTTCCTCGGGACCCCGTTGCGGGATTGGTGAAATTATCATTCCTGATAACGAACCGGGTTCTTCCATTATGCCAGGCAAAATCAATCCCACTCAGTCCGAGGCGTTGACCATGGTGGCAGCCCAAGTGATGGGGAACGATGTGGCGGTGGGAATTGGCGGTTCCAACGGACATTTTCAACTTAATGTTTTCAAACCGATGATGGCTGCAAATGTGTTACAATCGGCTCGCCTTATCGCCGATTCCTGTCATTCGTTCCGTACCCATTGCGCGGAGGGTATCCGTCCCAATTCCGACGGCTTGACCAAGCATCTGAACAATTCATTGATGCTGGTCACTGCCCTCAACCCGCATATCGGTTACGACAAGGCCGCAACCATTGCCAAAACCGCTCACCGCGAAGGCCTTACCCTCAAAGCCGCAGCCATGCAACTCGGCTACCTCACCGAGGAGGAATTTGATCGCTGGGTCGATCCCTCGCAGATGGTTTAATGAAGGATGGTTTTGTGAGATGTTTTGAGGCAACTGCATGTGATAAAAGGCGGATTTTATTGGTGCCGCTGGATTGGGGGCTAGGGCATGCCACCCGGTTGGCATCGTGGGTGCAGGAGGCGGTGGATCGTGGAGATAAGGTTTGGATTGGGGGTAGTGGTCAAAGCGGGGCGTGGTTGAAAGCTCGTTTTCCGGATTTGCCCTATGAGGAGGCGCCGACTTGGACTATTCAGCATACGAGCAACCTGGCCTGGGATTTGCTCAAGTCTTGGCGTTCTTACCGAAGATCTCTGAGGGACGATAAACAATGGGCTACCGATGTCGTGCGCCGATTGAAATTAACGCATTTGGTGAGCGATCATCGGCTGGGCCTGCGAGCACAGGGGGTTGACGGCTCTTTGGTGCATCATGTGTTGATGATGCATCAACTTACGATGGCCCTTCCTTTGCTATGGCGATGGCCTAGGGTTATGCAATGGGTTTCACTGATGTTATGGGGAATCCTGCGCCCGTATTGGTCCTCTTTTGATGAAATTGTGATTCCGGATTCAGCGCACCGTGTCAAAGCCTTGGCTCCCCATCTTTCTCACTTCCCATGGGTTAAGGATGGTGAGCAGTGGTCTATCAAGCGTGAAGAGCTAGGCAAGACCCCTCGCTTTCGATACACGGGTTGGCGTAGTCGCTTTGAAGGGATGCCACCAAGGACCAAGGGCTTTGTTCAGAACTTATCTCAAGCAGGCTCGTCTATCCTGGTGATCTTGTCTGGTCCCGAACCGGCACGTTCCCGCTTGGAGGCCAAAGTGATTACGCAATGGCAAGCGTGGTCCTCTGCGGAGGAGGGGAACCATGCTCAGGGTTATTATGAAGGGGGTCAACCTGAAGAATTGTGGCTGGTCAGAGGTGTTCCAGATTCCCACGGAGCCGTAAATGGAGTCGTAAACGGGACCATTCAAGGAATCCGCACGATGAAAGCCCTCCGAGTTTGGGATTCTCCGGATGACCAAACCATGTATTCGTTGTTATTAAAGGCCGATTGGATTGTCGGAAGACCGGGTTATTCCAGCTTGATGGATTACGCCTGCTTAAGGGCCGCGGTAACCGACGGTAAGCCTTGGCGATTCTGCGCCGTGCAGGCGAGGGGGCACAGCGAGCAAGCCTATTTGGGGCAGCGGTTGAAGTGTTTGGGACAGGCTGATTTTCGAAACGAAAACACCTTCGATTTACGCGAGGCTTGGCTAGACCGAATCAAGGTTAAGTTTACTTACTCATTCCCCTAATCGCTCAACTTTGTCTTCCACGGAATCGACATTTCCCACAGTCCCCTTCAGGCTACTTGTGGTGGTGGACCAGGTCAGTCCACGGTTGACCTATGTCTTGAAATGGACTCTGCGTGATAGGTTGGGAATAGACTTCCAAACTCGTGAAAGCGATTCTGAAAGCGCCAAAGCGATCGAAAACCGACTTCAAGAGCAAAATCCACTAGGTCAGAGCTTCGATGGTGTCTTGTACTACGGAGAAAGGCCTGCCTTCAATGGAGCGGTATCCTTAAAGGCGGAGGGTTTATTGCATGAAAAGGGGATTCAACCTTATACCGAGAAGGATCCCGGTCGGCCTTGGGTAGGTTGTCTTCGTCGCATGGATGACCAGGGAAATTCATTCCTAGCGATGTTTCCGACGGAGCATGAACTAGGGCATGACCCTTTGGCCGGGATTTTCTGGATGCTGAGTCGGTACGAGGAATATCAACGCCCTGAGCGGGATATCTTAGGGCGATTTCCGGTGACGGCCTCTTGGTTGGCCCGAGAAGGAGTTTTGGAAATACCTTTGGCGGACTATTATGCGGAGCAGCTCGGGCATTGGTTGTCCAAGAACTTTGCGGATTATACGGTTCCGAATCCTGCCAGGGTGGTACAACCTACCGTCGATGTGGATTTGTGTTACAGTTATCTTGGCAAACCATTCCTTCGCCAAGTAGGAGGATGGTTGAAGGACATTCTCCAAGGGTGTTGGCAGGATGTTGTGTTGCGAATTCGCGTCTTGATGGGTCTGGCCTACGATCCCTACGATAGCTACGCCGCCTTGCAGGACCTGCATCGACGATGGGAGACTGCCTCCGCTTTATGCAAAAAGCCGCTATACTTCTTTTTAATGGCGGATTACGGGGGCTTGGATCAAGGTCATTCTCCTCAAAGCCGTTATTTGCACCGTGTTATACGTTTTCTACAAGATACCGGTGCGGAAATAGGCTGGCATCCTTCACTTCGATCCAATACAGATGAGGCCTTTGCTATTCAAGAGAAAACGGCTTTGGAGGCCTTGGTGGGGAAGGTATTTGCTTCTCGGCAACATTATTTGGCGTTGAATTTGCCCGAGCGAGCGGAACGATTGGAAGCTATGGGCCTACGGTTTGAGTACAGCATGGGCTTTGCCGAGAGACCTGGATTCAAAGCGGGGACCCTGCATCCCTTCGGGTTCTATGATCTGGCCAGAGAACAAGAACTTCCTCTGCTCATGTTTCCGGTGGCGGTGATGGATGCTACTTTGCGGCACCATCTGAGTCTGAACCCTGAACAGGCCTGGGAACGGGTACAACCCGTGCTGAAAGCATGGGAACGCTACGGCGGGTTTTTTACGTTGTTATGGCATAATTCGACGGTGGATTCAGGACCAAGTGCATCGAAGGATCAGGATCATTGGAGAGTTTTTTATCAAAAATGTTATGAAAAAGTCTTGGACTTGGCGAACCCGTCAGCCTTGATTTCCATCCCTTCCCACGGCTCTTTAATTGAGGGCCATTCTTGTGAACAAGAAGGAATTACAGAGGGCAGGTGGACTGTTCGTGCCTTGACTGCGGCAGAGCGTAAAGGTTGGGATGCAGCCCTGCCCCCGGCGGTTTCGGTGTACCATCGCATAACGTATTTGAATCATTGTTTGGGTCGGCAATGGTCCTTACTCCTATCGCCAAATCAACGATGGGCGATGCCTATTCCAGGGGGTCTGGCGGCATGGATCAAAGTTCTTCGTCAACCCTTGATGGTCCAGCATTACCAAGTCCTAAGGGTGGAAGTTTGGGAAGGTCAGATCCGACCATCCCCGGAGGTTAGTTTGGCTAACGAGCATATTTACGCGTCCTTGCTCAAGTTCTTGGACCGTAGTTACGCTTGGGTGGATTGGCAATTGGATTGCCCGGAACGTCCAGGGTCCCTTGTAGAGCTGCTTCCTGGCCCTCGGTGGACTTGGGTTGCTAGGCCTTCGTATGTCATCGACGTGGGAACTTCCTCGAATGAAAAATGGAGGAATTACAGCGACCATCATCGCCGTTATTTACGATACCCGCTGGCAGATCAAGGGCGACAGCGCTTGGGCTGGGAGTTCTTGCCTTTTTCAACCTGGGATCAAGCTGTATCCCAAACTGGTTTAGAACAAACCCTGGAGTCTGGATTACACAGCAAACTTGGCTGGAATCGCCTCAAAATTCACAAGGCTAAGTTACTTATTCGCAATATGTTATCGGAAAATAAAGGAACCCTTTTCTTGCTTCGCAAGAGCGAAACTTGCTTTGCTGCTGCGGTGTTATGGCATTCAGGGAATACTTTGATTTATCAATTTGCGTGGGATAGCCCCCAGGGTCGTTCCGAGAGAGCCACGATGCATTTGGTACACAGTATTTTGGAATGGGCCCGCGCCCAATCCAATCCCGAAGGTCAGCCAACTTTTCGATTCCTTGATATGGAAGGCTCCGAGATTTCCGGACTTCAACGTTTCTATGCGGGCTTTGGAGGGGAGCCCCGACTCTATTGGCGAATTATCAAACGTATCGTATAAGAACAGGATTAGATGACGATATCCCTGGTCTGTTCTTCCTTGAGGAAGGACTCGATGTCTTGAAGCATAGTTTGGTAGGCTTCAGGGTTGATGAAGTAGCGTAAATGAAGATTCACATCTTCGAAGCAATGCAGGATGGAACCGTTATCCTGGATGCAGTATCCCTGCTTGCCTGGGATAAATGGACGAATGGGCCCCGCAAGGGTGTTGATGACCAGACGATCTTTGTCCGTGTCCATCGGGAGCCGTGATAGTTTGGCGTTGATGACCAGCAATCGATCTCGAAAATAAATGAGTTGATGTCGCTTGGCATAGGTTGTGAGCAGATCCTGACGGGTAAAAGCATGAACAATATCGGGTCTAATTCCCGGGATCGTCTTGCTAAAGGCAGGGTTAGCGATATCCAATTCAAGGAATGACGCCAAAGTCTCGTTGAATCTTTTTTCTACATCTGGCAAATCCTGAAGGTTATGGCGAAGGCTGGGGATCTTTAGTCCGTATTGGCGAATTTCGTGGTAGTGGTACAGTACGCTTTTGGAAAGGTGCCTGGTATCGTTGTCATCTTCTGTACGTCTGCGAGTACGCGATGGGCGGTTGTTCAAAATGTTGCCTAATTTCTCAATCAGAAGGGCGATGCTTTTCATATCGTAAAATTAGGTCAATTTGAGTCGAATTAGGTTAGATATGGGATTATGGATAGGTTAGTTCCAGGGAGCTTTCGGCGCGGAATACATCCGCGATAAGGCCGTTACGATCTACTTTGACAAAGAGGGGGGTGGCGTAGAGCACATAGGCCTCCACTGTGGGCCCTTGGCGACCAAGAGGATCCTGCAAGTGGGTCCATCCTGGAAGGGTGGCTATGGTGGAAGACCAATTCTGAGTAGAACCTCCGACGGAGATGGTTGTCACGGCCCAGTCGGAGTGCTTGGAGGACCACCAGCGGTAAAGTTTGGGTAATTGTACCAAACAATGATCGCAATCAGCAGCCCAGAACACATAAAGCCCTTCAGTGGGCTGCAGGTCAACAGCCTGACCAGCTGCGTTGACGAGGCTATTCAGACGAGGCGTCTTGGCTCCCTGACTGATGGGGGCATAGTGCCGGAGATTGTCTCGGAGTTTGCGTTCTAATTCGGGGTCGGAACATGAATTGTTTTCGGACAATTGGTGAGATAGCAATTGCAGGGCTTTGGGTTGTTGCATCTGCTGAAGACCAAGGCGTAAGAAATCGGCGACGGGAACCACGTACCTTGGGTTAGTTTTGAGGTGGTTCATAATGGATTCGACAAAGCGCATCGCTTGAATTTCCTCGGAATACACGGAATCGGGCTCAAAAAGGCGATAATATTCCACTACCATTTTGGGCAAAACATTATGGTATAAATGAACGGTATCGCTGAGGTCCATGAGGTTCAGGTAACGGCCAGGTTTGAGTTCATTGCGCAGGCGCTCCGGGCGATTGCCCACAAAAGGGGCTTCCAGGCCCAGAAGGCGCAGACCCAGATCCGAATCGGGGGCATGTATCCTGCGGATGAGCAGGGCTTCGGCGGCCTCCAGGCGCTCCACTTCGGCTTGGGCGCCTTGTAACATGGCGGTGGCTTGGGGAAATTCGACGGTCAACTGGTCTAGCAATTGCAATTGAAGCCGTAATTTGATAAGCTCGCTACGGGTATCGCGATAAATCTTCCAGGAGGTGCCGTGATGAATCAGGACCGAATCCGGTCCCAAGGCCTCAAAATGCAGGCCTTTTCCGTCCCATAACACCGCATTTTGGCCACCGGGCCATACCAATTGGTAGAAACCGTGGTAAGATTTCCCGGGCATTTCGAAACGCACCACGCCGCTGCTGTCCGCCTGAGTGATCGCTACGGTATCGGATTGATGAAGGCGAACGGTAGCTAGAACCACCTTGGTGCCCGGTTCCGCAGGGAGTTTGGCTATGAGCATATTGGCCTCCAGCGTTGCTTTGCTTCTTTGGGCTATAGCCATGGTAGCGTCCAACCCCAGAACTATTAGCAGAAGCCCTCCACGCATTGAATAGAGCAAATTAGCAAGGGTCGTTTTGACCGGAAAATTATCGGAGAACCAAAGTCGTTGGAGGATGGGTATCATAAGCCTTAAAATTCATACAGGAACAAATATCGGCAGCCCAAGGATAACGATATTTGCGGCATGACAGATCGGCAAATAATTTTTTCGATGGCCGGGGTAAACAAGATCCTCCCTACCGGCAAGACCGTTCTCAAGGATATTTACCTCTCCTTTTTCTATGGGGCCAAAATAGGGGTCCTCGGTTTGAACGGCGCGGGTAAATCTACTTTGCTCAAAATCATTGCCGGATTGGACAAAAATTACCAAGGCGAAGTGGTATTTTCCCCGGGTTACAAGGTGGGTTATCTATCACAGGAACCGGAGCTGGACCCCACCAAAACGGTAAAGCAAATCGTGGAAGAAGGTGTGGGCGACACCATGGCTCTTTTGGTTGAATTTGATACCGTTTCGGCTGCTTTTGGCGAGGCGGATGCAGATTTTGACGTTCTTCTCAAACGTCAGTCCGAAATTCAGGAGGCCCTGGATGCTTCGGATGCTTGGAACATTGATACCCGCCTTAACATGGCGATGGAAGCACTTCAATGCCCCCCGGCAGATGCATTGGTTGAGCGACTTAGCGGGGGGGAGCGCCGCCGCGTGGCTCTTTGTCGTTTGTTGTTACAGGAGCCAGAAATTCTTTTATTGGATGAGCCCACTAACCACCTGGATGCCGAAAGTATCGATTGGTTGGAACAGCATTTGCGCCGCTACAAAGGCACCGTCATCGCTGTGACCCACGATCGTTATTTCTTGGACAATGT
>Ga0194128_10003762_pt1 | contig 22838 bp, 21 predicted proteins | sample TA2KigCa65mmetaG_FD_148650 | JGI IMG/M metagenome (GOLD analysis project Ga0194128, IMG submission 148650) | Freshwater microbial communities from Lake Tanganyika, Tanzania - TA2015037 Kigoma Deep Cast 65m | ecosystem: Environmental > Aquatic > Freshwater > Lake | place: Tanzania: Lake... | reverse complement strand
ACCGAGCGTGGCGACCGCGCCCAGCACCCCCGCGGCCCACAGGGTCCAGGCGACGGCGGGACGGTAGCCGCCGACGAGGCCGAGCGCCAGCCACGCGTGGGCCAGCGTCCCGAAGCCGAGCGCGAGCGCGGTGATCAGGCGGAGGCCGTCCGGGGCGGCACCGAACGCGCGCAAGAGCGCGCGCCCGAGCGCCCAGGCGCCCAGGGTGGCGCCGAGCGCGAAGAGCATCGCCTGCCACGGGGGCTCGATCACCCGAGCCCCGCGAGGAGGCGGGCGAGCACGACGCCGATGGGCTCGCGATTGAGCCAGAGATAGACGGCCCACGCGGCGACCGTCCACGCGAGCACCGCGGCCTCGGGCCGGCGGGACCGCGCACGCGAGGGCGGCGGCGTCACGGCGCGTAGTATACGGCGCGCCCCGCCGAGCCCAGGGGGGCGGCGAGCGGATCGCCGCGGGGTTACGCCGGCATTTCCTTGAGCCGCTTCACCATCGAATCGCCTTCCATCACCACGGCGCCGTCGCGCCCGCGCGCGGTGCAGCGCACCCGGATCAGCTGCTTGTCCGGGAGCACCTCGGTGACGCGCGTCTCGGTGACGACCGTGTCGCCGATGCGGACGGGGGCGGTGAAGCGCACCGACGCCTCGAGCCAGATGATGCCGGCGCCGATCAGTCGCGTCTGCGAGGCGGCCATGAACCCGAAGCTCAGCGCGCCGTGCGCGACGCGGCCGCCGAAGCGCGTGCGCGCACCGAAGGCTTCGTCGAGGTGGAGGGCGTTGTCGTCACCGGACAGCCGCGCGAACTCGACCACGTCGGCTTCGGTGACGGTGCGGACGTACTCGGCGCGGTCGCCGACGCGGAAGCTCTCGAAGGGGCGAAGGGTCGCGTTCACCCCCGTAGCGTAGCTCAGGTCAGGCGATAGGCGCTGCGGCGCCGCTCCTCCGCGGACTCGACGTCGTCTTCAGCGAGGCGCTCGGTGTCCTCGTCGGCGCGGGTGCCGAGGCCCTCCGCGTCGGTCTCCGTGTGAACCCGGAGCTCGTCGGTGGAACGTACGTGCGTGGGCATCGGCGCGGAAGAGTAGCAACGCGAGTGCCACTACAGCTCCCCGGTATCGCCGCGGTCCCGCCATCCGCCCACGGCGTTCCGGATCGCGACCGCGCCCACCGCGAGGAGCGCCGCGCTCACCACCACGATGAACAGCGCGATCCACGACGGCTCGTCGAAGCCGAGCCCGTGCAGCAGCGCTCGAAAGACACCCGGCATGTGGTCTTCGCCAATGCGTTGACTGTTGGACATGGCCCACCGCTCCTCGTTCGTCTCATCGAATGGGACGGAACAGCCGGAAACGGCGGCGCTAGTGGTCGGGAGAGCGGTCGGGGGCGGCGGCGAGCGCTGAGCGGCCCGGCAGGCGGAGCGGATGGTCCACGCGGCGCGCGCGCGGTGCCGGGGGCCGGACGACCGCGACCTCGGTGGAGATCTGGCCGCGCGTGAGGACCGGCTCGCGGGCGTGGTCCACCAGCTCCTCGGCGGGCGCTTCGCGGCCCGCCGCGCGGTCGTTCCACACGTCGAGCCGATCGATGCCGTCGCTGGGCTGGAGCACGAACGCGCCCGGCAGCCACGGCGTGGCCAGGTCGAGGGCCAGCCGGGCGACGAGGAGCACCACGCCGAGACGCGGCAGCAGGTGATGCATCACGTCGCCTATTGTCTCCGGCCGGCTGCAGGCACGGCAAAACCTTTCCACCCACGATGTATCCGGAATTTGACAGTGCGGTTGCCAACGTGACACCTTCGGCGCGTGCCCCGTGCGCGTTCCGCAGCCTTCCTGGCGGTCGCCCTCCTCCTGGTGGCCGCGACGGCGGCCCCGGTGGCCGCGCGCGAAGCCACCGTGGTCCGCGTGGTGGACGGCGACACCATCCACGTCCGGGTCGGGGAGCGGGTCGAGAAGGTCCGGTACATCGGCGTGAACACCCCGGAGGTCCGTCATCCCCGCAAGGGAGAGGAGCCCGGGGGACGCGAGGCGCTGGCGGTCAACCGGGGGCTCGTCGAAGGGCGCCGCGTGCGCCTGGAGACCGACGTCCAGGCCCGCGACCGCTACGGCCGCCTGCTGGCGTACGTGTGGGTCGGCGACGTCATGATCAACGCCGAGCTCGTCCGTCGCGGCTACGCGCAGGTGATGACGATCCCGCCGAACGTGCGGCACCAGGCGCTCTTCCTGCGGCTCCAGCGCGAAGCGCGCGCGCGCGGCGACGGCCTCTGGCGCTCCGGGCCGCTCGCGCGTCCTGCCGCGCTCCGCTAATCTCCGCTAATATGGGATGCAGCGAGCGCGCAGCGCACCGCGATCCCCGGCGTCTCTGACGGAGCCCACATGACGATCAGGCACGACTTTTCGCTCGACGCCAAGTACCGGCAGGAAGAGGGCGTCATCTTCCTCTCCGGCGTTCAGGCGCTCGTTCGCCTGCCGCTCGATCAGCATCGCGCGGACAAGCGGCGCGGGCTGAACACGGCCACGCTCATCTCCGGGTATCGCGGCTCGCCGCTCGGCGGCCTCGACCTCACGCTCGAGCGCAATCCCGACCTGCTGCGGGACCACAACGTGGTGTTCATCTCGGGCGTCAACGAAGACCTCGGGGCGACCGCGATCTACGGCTCCCAGCTCGCGGGCCTGTTCCCCAAGCCGAAGTACGACGGCGTGCTCGGCATGTGGTACGGCAAGGGCCCCGGCGTCGACCGCACCGGCGACATCTTCAAGCACGCGAACTTCACGGGCGTCAGCCGCACGGGCGGCGTGCTCGCGCTCGCGGGCGACGACCCGCTCTCGAAGTCCTCGACGATCCCGTCGCACTCCGAGGTCGCGCTCTACGACGCCCTCATGCCGGTGCTCTTCCCGGGTGACGCGCAGGACATCCTCGACCTGGGGCGCCTCGGCTTCGAGCTGTCGCGCTACTCGGGCCTCTGGGTGGGCTTCAAGATCGTCACCAACGTCGCCGACGGCATCGGCACCGCCGAGGTCGGGCCGGGCCGCATCGTCGCCGCCGATCCCGGCTTCGAGCTGAACGGCCGCCCCTGGATGCAGAAGCAGGGGCCGATGCTGCTGCCGCCGTACACGCTGGAGAGCGAGCGCGAGATCCACGTGGGCCGGCTCGAGGCGGCCAAGGCGTTCGCGGCGGCGAACAAGCTCAACCGGATCACGGTGCCCACGCCGAACGCGTGGCTCGGCATCGCGGCGGCGGGCAAGGCGTACTTCGACCTCCGCGAGGCGCTGCGCGAGCTGGGCCTCGACGACGAGGGCCTGCGCCGCTACGGCATCCGCCTGATGAAGGTGGGGATGCTGTTCCCGACGGAGCCGGGCATCGTGCGCGAGTTCGCGCACGGGCTCGAGGAGCTGATGGTCGTCGAGGAGAAGCGCGCGTTCGTGGAGCTCTTCATGCGCGACGTCCTCTACAACGAGGCGAACCGTCCGCGCATCGTGGGCAAGCACGACCTCGAGGGCCGGATGCTCGTGCCCCCGGACGCGGAGCTCGACGCGGACAAGCTCGCGCAGATCGTGGCGAAGCGGCTCGAGCGCAAGATCCAGCTGCCGTCCATCACCGCGCGGGTCGCGCTGCTCGAGGCGATGCGCGAGCGGCCCGCGCCGCTGACGCTCGCGCGCCAGCCGTTCTTCTGCTCCGGCTGCCCGCACAACCGCTCCACCGTGCTGCCCGAAGGCTCGATCGCCTCCGCCGGCATCGGCTGCCACGGCATGGCGCTGATGATGGACCGCAAGACGCTCGGCGTCACGCACATGGGCGGCGAGGGCGCGCAGTGGGTGGGGCTCGCGCCGTTCACCGAGATGCCGCACCTCTTCCAGAACCTCGGCGACGGCACGTTCTTCCACTCGGGCTCGCTCGCGATCCGCCAGGCGGTGGCCGCGGGCACGAACATCACCTACAAGATCCTCTACAACTCCGCGGTCGCCATGACCGGCGGGCAGGATGCCGCCGGCGCGATGCCGGTGCCCGAGCTCACGCGCTTCCTCGAGTCCGAGGGCGTCAAGCGCATCCTCGTGCTCGCCGACGACCCCGAGAAGTACGGCAAGGACACGCGGTGGGCGCCCGGCATCGAGGTCTGGCATCGCGACCGGCTCGACGAGGCCCAGCGCATCCTGCGCGACACGAAGGGCGTCACCGCGCTGATCTACGACCAGCGCTGCGCCGCCGAGAAGCGGCGGCTGCGCAAGCGCGGCAAGCTGGAAGACCCGAGCCTGCGCGTGTTCATCAACGAGGCCGTGTGCGAGGGCTGCGGCGACTGCGGCGTGAAATCGAACTGCCTCAGCGTGCACCCGGTCGAGACCGAGTTCGGGCGCAAGACGCAGATCCACCAGTCGTCCTGCAACAAGGACTACTCGTGCCTGAACGGCGACTGCCCCTCCTTCCTCACGGTGGTGCCGCTCGGGACGCCGAAGAAGAAGGAGAAGCGCGTCCACGTCGTGGAGCGCGCCATCCCCGAGCCCGAGCTGAAGGTGCCGCGCACCGCCAACGTCTTCATGATGGGCATCGGCGGCACGGGCGTCGTCACGGTGAACCAGATCCTCGGCACCGCGGCGCTGCTCGACGGCCGCCACGTGGTCGGCCTCGACCAGACCGGCCTCAGCCAGAAGGGGGGCCCGGTCGTCTCGCACCTCAAGATCTCGGACAGCGCGATCGAGGCGTCCAACAAGGTCGGGGCCGCCGGCGCGGACTGCTACCTGGGCTACGACATCCTGGTCGCGACCTCGCCGACCAACCTCGACCACGCGAGCCCGGAGCGCACGATCGCGGTCGTCTCCACGAGCCAGGTCCCGACGGGCGCGATGGTGACGTCCACGGAAGTGCAGTTCCCCGAGTCCGCCGCCCTGATCGACTCGATCGGGCGGTTCACGCGCAAGGACGAGAACGTGTACCTCGACGCGCTCGGCCTCGCGGAGACGCTGTTCGACGATCACATGGCGTCGAACATGATCGTGCTGGGCGCCGCGTACCAGGCGGGCGCGCTGCCGGTGAGCGCGGCCGCGATCGAAGAGGCCATCGTGCTCAACGGCGTCTCGGTGAAGATGAACACCCACGCCTTCCGCGTCGGACGCCTGCTCGTCGCCGATCCGTCGTGGGTGAAGACCCTGAAGCGCCAGCGTGTCGGCGAAGCCGCCGCGGCGCCCCAGGCCCTGTCCGCGGAGGCGCGGCGCATCGTCGACGGCGTCGGCGCCGCGGGCGAGCTGCGCCGCCTGCTCGAGATCCGGGTGCCGGAGCTCATCGCCTACCAGGACGGGCGCTACGCTCAGCAGTACGCGGACTTCGTGAAGAAGGTCGCGGAGGCCGAGCGCCGCGCCACGCCGGGCGAGCAGCGCCTCGGCGAATCCGTCGCCCGCTACCTCTTCAAGCTCATGGCGTACAAGGACGAGTACGAGGTGGCGCGCCTGCACCTGCGCAACGACGTGGCCGCCGCGCTGGCCGCCGAGTTCCCCGAAGGCGTGAAGGTCCAGTACAACCTCCACCCGCCGATGCTCCGCGCGATGGGCATGAAGAAGAAGCTCCGCTTCGGCACGTGGTTCGACGGCGCGTTCCGGGCGCTCTACGCGATGCGCGGGCTCCGGGGCGGGGCGCTGGACGTGTTCGGCCGCGCCGAGGTGCGGCGCGTGGAGCGCGCGCTCGTCGGCGAGTACCGGGGGCTGATCGAGCGCGCGCTCGCGACGCTCGGCCCCGACACGCACGCGAAGGCCGTGAAGCTCGCGGCGCTGCCCGACGTGATCCGCGGCTACGAGGACATCAAGCTGCGCAACGTCGAGAAGTTCCGCGCCGAGGTGAGAGCCCTCGGCTTCTAGGGCGGTATCATGCCCGCCATGAGCCGCAGCGTCGTCCGCGGCGGACGCGTGCTGGACGCGCCCCGCCGCCGTGCCGAGCTCGCCGACATCCTCATCGAGGACGGCGCCATCCGTGAGATCGGTCCGCCCGGCCTGCCGGCGCCCGAAGGCGCCGCCGTGGTCGACGCGCGCGACCGCCTCGTCATCCCGGGCCTGATCAACGCGCACACGCACGCCCACGGGGCGCTCGTTCGCGGCCTCGCGGGCGACCGCGTCCCGCTCGAGCTGTTGCTGAACCAGGCCGCCGTGCTCAACGGCAGCCGCACGCTCGAGGACAAGTACCTGTCCGCCCAGCTCTCGGCGATCGAGATGATCCGCAAGGGCTGCACGGCCTGCTACGACATGTTCGTGGAGCTCCCGTCGCCCAGCGTGGACGGCGTGCACGCGGTGGCGCGCGCGTACGGCGACGTCGGGCTCCGCGCGGTGATCGCCCCGATGATGGGCGACCGCACGTTCTACGCGGCGCTGCCGGGGCTGCTCGACGCGATCCCGGCGCCGGCGCGCGCGGGCGTCGAGGCGCTGCGCGCGACCCCGTACGAGACCAGCGTGGCGGCCTGCCGGGAGATCCTGCGCGGCTGGCCGTTCGACCGGGCGCGTCTACGCCCCGCGCTCGGCCCCACGATCCCCATGCACTGCAGCGACGAGTTCCTCGTCGCCTGCCGCGACCTCGCGCGCGAGTTCGGCGTGGGTATCCAGATGCACGTGGCGGAGTCGCGCGGCCAGGCGGTGGTCGGCCGCACGAAGTACGGCGCCACGCTGGTCGGGCACCTCGCGAAGCTCGGCCTCCTGGACGAGCGCTTCTGCGCCGCGCACGGCGTGTGGCTCGACGGCGACGACATCAAGCGCCTCGGCGCCGCGGGCGGGGCCGTCGCCCACAACCCGCCGAGCAACATGCGGCTGGGCTCCGGCATCGCGGCCGTCCGCGAGATGCTCGATGCCGGCGTCACGGTCGGGGTCGGCACCGACTCGCCGGCGTCGTCCGACACGCAGAACATGTTCGAGTCGATGCGCTGGGCGGCCTACCTCTCGCGGGCGGCGAGCACCGACTATCGCCGCTGGGTCGGCGCGGACGAGGCGTTCGCGATGGCCACCGAGGGCAGCGCGGCGGTGCTCGGCATGGGCGACCTCATCGGGCGCCTGGCGCCCGGCTATCGCGCCGACCTCGTCCTGCTCGATCTCGCGCGCCCCGACTTCGTGCCGCTCAACGACGCGCTCCTGCAGCTCGTGTTCAGCGAGGCGGGCGGGGCGGTCGACAGCGTGATGATCGACGGCCGCCTCGTGCTCGACCGCGGCCGCATCGTCACGGTCGACGAGGCGAAGGTGCGCGCGCAAGCCGAGGCCGCGGCGGCGCGCCTGCGGGAGGCCAACGCGGGCGCCGCCGCCAACGCGCGCGCGCTGGCGCCCTTCGTGGGCGCGTTCTGCCTGGCGCTGGCCCGCGAGCCGTACCACGTCGCGCGCGTGCTCGGAGGCCAGACGGCGTGATCATCTCGCGCGGGCTCGGCGCGCCGCAGTTCAACAACCACGCGGCCGCGGTGGCGTATCTCCGCCGCCTCGCCCAGGACCCCCAGAACCGCCTGGCGATGCGGCGCGCGGTCGCGGGCGATCGCCCGATCCCCGGGCTGTCCGACGACGACGTCCTCCGCATGCTCGCGTGGCGCCTGGTGCGCGGGGAGATCCAGGTCCTGGGCGACGAGCCCGGCGGGGGCGGCGCGTTCTGGTCGCCGTCGGCGGCCGGCACCTCGGGGGGCGCGGGCAGCTCGGCGTCCACGTCCGAGGCGGGCGCGGTGACGGTCGGCTCCGATCCGCCGCCCGCGGCCGCCGCGGCGCCCGCGACGACCGGTGCCACGGCGCCGATGCGCGAGCAGGAGGCCGCCGCCGAGGACGCCTCGGTGCTGCCGGAGGAGTGCGACGAGGCCGCGCAGGCCGCGACCCTGGTGGCGGCATCGGAGGCCGGCACACCGCTCTGCGAGGTCTGAACTGCCTCCTGACGCCCCGGGTGGGGCGGCCGAGGTCGACGCGCTGATCGCGCGCTTGTGGCGCCCGCTGCCGGGCGGCGAGCGGCCCGAGGTCTACGCGCTCCTCGACGGCGCCCGCGACCCGCGCATCTATCGCATCGCCAACGCGCCCCGCGTGCAGTCGTTCTGCCTCATGGGCCGGCACGTGGCGCCGGAGCTCGCGCGCGCGGCGCCCTGGCTCGTCTATCTGGGACGCCGCGCGCCGACCACGACCGAGCTCGTGCGGGACGGCTGGGGCAAGAGCTGGGGCGTGTTCATCGCCTCGCGCGCGATCCTGCACGATCTGCGGCGGCACTTCCGCAAGCTGCTCGTCGTCGGCACCGAGGAAGGGCGCACGCTCCTGTTCCGGTTCTACGACCCGCGCGTGCTCCGCGTGTACCTGCCCACGTGCCGCCGCGACGAGCTGCGCCAGGTGTTCGGGCCGGTGGACCGCTTCGACCTGGAGGACGAGACCGGCGGCGCGCTGCGCGCCTTCCGCTTCGACCCGCGCGCGCGCGACGGGATCGGCCTGATCACCGAGAGCGAAGAGGTCGCGCGGGTCTAGTCGTCGCCGGCCGGACGCGCGCGCATGCGCTTGATCGCCCCGCGCTGCTTCTTGCCGGTGATGCGCGCTTCGCGGGCGCCCGCGGTGGGACGGGTCGCGCGGCGCGCTTTCGGGCGCACCAGCGCGGCGGCCACGAGCGCCTTGACCTTCGCGCGCGCGTCCTCGAGGTTGCCGCCCTGCGTGCGCGTGGCCTGGCTCATCACCACGAGCCGGCCGGCGGCGTCGAGGCGGTGCGCCGCCAGCCGGCGCAGGCGCTCGCGGGCCGGGTCCGTCAGCCCCTCGATCGCGTCGAGGTCGACCCGCAGGTCGATCTTGGTCGCGACCTTGTTGACGTTCTGACCCCCGGGCCCCGACGAGCGGGTCGCGTGGACGGTCATCGCGGAGGCGGGGACGCGCACCACATCGCTGACGACGATCGGCGGGTGCATCCCGGTATTCTAGAATGACCCGCATGACCCCGCGACCCACGCTGGAGCTCTCCGCGCGGGTGCGCCTCGCCGCGGTGGCGCGCGGCGAGCGCCCCGCCGACCTCGTGCTGCGCGGGGGCAGCGTGCTCAACGTCTTCACCGGCGAGATCCTGCCCGGCAACGTCGCGATCGCGGGGGAGCGGATCGCGTACGTCGGGCCGCGCACGGACAGCGCGGGGCCGCGCACCCGGGTGGTCGACGTCGCCGGCCGCGTCCTCGTGCCCGGCTACGTCGACCCGCACGTGCACCCGGCGAACCTCGTGACGCCGTCCGCGTTCGCGCGCTACGTCCTGCCGCTCGGGACCACCACCGTGGTCGGCGACACCCTGCAGTTCTGGCAGGTCGGCGGCGCGCGCGCGGTGCGCATGGTGGCCGACGCGCTCGCGTCCTCGCCGCTGAAGTTCTTCTGGATGCTGCGCGTGCACGGCCAGACCCGCGTGCGGGACGAGGCGCGGCGGTTCCCGCTGCGCGAGATCGCGCGCACGCTGGCGCATCCGTGGGTGCTGGCGGTGGGCGAGGTGACCCGCTGGCCGGAGGCGTACCGCGGCGACCGCGAGCTCCTGCGCCGCCTCGACGTGGCGCTCTCGCGCGGGCGGCGCGTGGAGGGGCACACCGCGGGCGCCTCGGCCGAGAAACTGGCCGCGATCGCGGTGGCGGGGCTCACGTCCGACCACGAGCCGATCACCGCGCGCGAGGTCCTCGATCGCGCGCGCGAGGGCTTCGCGGTGATGCTCCGCGAGTCGTCGCTGCGGCCGGACCTCCGCGGGCTGCTGGACGCGCTGAAGGAGGCGCCCGCGCTCGCGTCGCGGCTCATGCTCACCGCGGACGGCTCGATGCCCGCGTTCGTGCGCGAGCACGGCTTCGTCGACAACCTGCTGCGCCTCGCGATGGCCGGCGGCGTCACCCCCGTCGACGCGTACCGGATGGCGACGCTCAATCCCGCGAGCTACTACGGCCTCGACGCGCACATCGGCGCCGTCGCGCCGGGCCGCTTCGCCGACGTGTGCGTGCTCCCCGACCTCGCGGAGCCCCGGCCCGTCCTCGTCGTCGCGCGCGGACGCCTCGCGGGCGAGCACGGCCGCCTCACCACCCGCGTGCCCGAGCCGGCCTGGCGGCGCATCTTCAGCGCCGCGACCGCGCGGCTCGCGGGGCGGTGGCAGGCGCGCGCGGAGGACTTCGTGCTGCCGCGCCGTGAGCGCTATCCCGTCATCCGGCTCGTGAGCGCCGTCATCAGCCGGCTGGAGGAGCGGCCGCTCGCGGACGGCGATCTGCACGCCGCCCTCTTCGATCGCGCGGGGCGGTGGGTCGCGCCGGGCGTGGTGGCGGGCTTCGCGCCGGACATCGACGGGCTCGCGGCGACCACCACGACGGACTTCAACATCCTGGTGCTCGGCCGGCGGCCGGCTTCGATGGCGCGCGCGGTGAACCGGCTCAAGCAGCGGGGCGGCGGCATCGTGCTCGTCGACGGCGACCGTGTCGCCTACGAGCTGCCGCTGCCGATCGGCGGCATCATGGGGCCGCGCTCGCTGGAGGACGCGGCGGAGCTGGAGCGCGGCCTGCGCGCCGCGTTACTGGCCCGCGGCTACGCGCACCACGAGCCGATCTTCTCGCTGCTCTTCATGGCCGCCGACTTCCTGCCCGCGGTGCGCCTGAGCCCGCTCGGCGTCTGGGACGTCAAGCGCGGCCGCGTGCTGCTCCCGGCCCGGCGCCGGTAGCCGATGCCTCGACGGCAGCGCGGCCTCGCGCTGGGCGCGCTGCTCGCGGCGGCCGCGCTCGCGATCGCGGCGTTCCCGTTCCGCGCCACCGTGTGGGGCGGCCTGCTCCTCGCGATCGGCGAGGCGGGCGTGGTCGGGGGGCTCGCCGACTGGTTCGCGGTGACCGCGCTCTTCCGCCACCCGCTCGGGCTGCCGATCCCGCACACCGCGATCATCCCGGCGAACTGGGAGCTCCTCGCGCGCCGGGTGGGCACGATGGTCGGCGACCGCGTGCTCACCAAGACGTACGTGGCCGCCGAGATCGGACGGATCGACCTCGCGGGGCTGCTCGCCTCGGGCGCCGAGCGGGTGAAGCGCGCCGATCTCGAAGCCGTCACGCGCACCATCGCCCGGTGGCTCGTCACGCAGGTGAGCGGCGGCGCGACCGGCGAGGTGATGACCCGGGTGCGCCGGCTGCTCGCGCAGCAGCCGCTCGCCCCGCTGCTCGCCGACCTCCTCGAAGCCGCGCGCACCCACGGCTGGGACGAGCGCATGGCCGCCGGGCTCGCCACCGCGCTCGGCGACGCGCTCGAGCGGCCGACCTTCCGCGCGACCATGGGCGACATCGTGGACGGGCTGCTCGCGCGTTACCGCGAGAGCATGGCCGCGGGGCCCCGCTTCGTCCTCGGGCTGGCGCACATCTTCGGCGTGGTGGACCGCGAGCGGCTGGTGACGGCGCTGCACGCGGGCCTCCGCGAGGTCGCCGCGGACCCGGAGCACCCCCTGCGCCGCCGCGTGGCCGAGCTCGTGGCCGAGCTCCCCGGGCGCCTGCGCGACGATCCCGTGCTCGCGGCGCGCGTGGAGGCGATCAAGATCGAGGCGCTGGAGAGCCCCGTGCTCGCCCGCCTCGTGGACGACGCGGCGGCCGCCGTGCGCCAGGCGATCGCCACCGACGTCGCCGCCGAGGGCTCCGAGATCGTGGTGTGGGTGGCCGACCGCCTGGAGCGGGTGCGGCAGGCGCTGCTGGAGGACGCGGACCTGCGGGTGCAGCTCGACGCCTGGGCCAAGGCGCGCGCGGTCGAGCTGGTGGAGCGCCACCACGGCCGGTTGGCGGGCTTCATCGAGAACGGCGTGCGCGCCCTCGGCCCCGACGGCGCGGTGCGGCTCATCGAGGAGCACGCCGGGGACGACCTCCAGTACATCCGGCTCAACGGCACCGTGGTGGGCGGGCTCGCCGGCGGCGCCATCTACGGCCTGCATCTCCTCGTGCGCATCCTGTAAGGCCGCGAGCCGGGAACGCGCTGTCCGTCCCGGCGATTTCACGTTACACTTCGCACCAATCATCGTCGTGACTTCTCCGGGAGGAACCATGTCGCGTGCCCGAGCTATCGCGGTTCTCGTTGTGTCGAGCTTCCTCGTCGCCTCCGTCGCGACGACCCCCGCCGTCAGCCAGACGCCGAAGTCGGGCGGCGTGCTCAACGTCATGCAGCGCGAGGACCTGCCGCAGGGCTTCGCCATCCACGAGACGTCCACCATCTCGGTCGTGTGGCCGTCGATGCCGTGCTTCAACAACCTCGTGATGTTCGACCCGCTCAAGAGGACCGAGAGCGTGGACACGATCATCGGCGACCTCGCCGAGAAGTGGTCGTGGCAGGACAACTACCGCAACCTCGTCTTCTTCCTCCGCAAGGGCGTGAAGTGGCACGACGGCCAGCCGTTCACCTCGAAGGACGTGAAGTACACGTTCGACATGGTGCGCGAGGCGCCGGACGCGACCGCCAAGCTGCGGATCAACCCGCGCAAGGACTGGTACAGCAACGTGGAGGCGATCGAGGCGGCCGACCCGCACACGGTCGTCTTCCGGCTCAAGAAGCCGCAGCCCTCGCTCCTGATGATGCTGGCCTCCGGCTACTCGCCGGTGTACGCCGCGCACGTGCCCGCCGCGCAGTACCGCACGGGCTGCGTCGGCACGGGGCCGTTCAAGGTCAAGGAGTGGAAGAAGGCGGAGTACGTCGAGTTCGTGAAGAACCCCGACTACTTCATCAAGGGCCGGCCGTACCTCGACGGGCTGAAGTACATCCCGATCCCGGAGCGCGGCACGAAGTTCGCGGCGCTCCAGTCGGGGCGCCTCGACGTCGCCTTCCCGGGTGACGGGACCAAGACCATCGCCGAGCAGGTGATCAAGGCCGAGCCGCGCATCAAGATGACGGTGGCCGCGCAGAACGTGAACGACAACCTGCTGCTCAACAACACGAAGCCCCCGTTCAACAACGTCAAGGTGCGCCAGGCGTTCAGCCTCGCCATCGACCGCAAGGGCGTCGTGCAGACGGTGCACCAGGGCGGCGCCGCCGTGGGCGCGTCGATGGCGCCGAAGCCGTTCGGCGTGTGGGGCCTGATGGACAAGGAGCTCGGCGCGCTGCCGGGCTACGGCAACGCGGCGGACGAGAAGGCGAAGGCGAGGAAGCTGCTCGCCGAGGCCGGCTTCGGCCCGTCGAACCCCCTCAAGATGGAGATGGCCGTGCGCGCCATCCCGCAGTACCTCGACTTCGCCGCGTTCGTCATCAACGAGCTGAAGCAGGTCGGCGTGGAGGCGACGCTCAAGCAGGTCGAGACCGCGCAGTGGCATCCGCTCGCGACCCGCAAGGAGTTCCAGGCGGGCCCGAACCTCACGGGCATCGGCGTCGACGACCCGGACGCGAACTACTTCGAGAACTGGGCGTGCAACTCGCCGCGCAACTACGGCGGCTACTGCAACGAGCACGTGCAGAAGATGATCGAGGCGCAGTCGCAGGAGCTGGATCCCAAGAAGCGCCTCGCGATGGTGGCCGAGATCCAGAAGAAGCTCGAGGAGGACGCGGGCCGGCCGACGGTCGCGTGGCGGCTCGAGTACTACCTGCAGTGGCAGCACGTCAAGAACCTCGTCCCGCACCAGTCGATCTACAACTGGGGCCGGATGCAGGAAGTGTGGCTGGATAAGTAGACACGGGGGGGGCGGGACGCCCCCCCACGCCCCCCTCGCGGCGGGCCGGGAGTAATCCCGGCCCGCCGCAAGTGCCGGGCCGGGAGTGAATCCCGGCCCTCCGCGAGTGCCCAGGGATAAGGAGTCGAGAGCTGCGCACGTACATCGCGAAGCGGCTGGCGATCGCGCTGGTGACGCTGTTCGGCATGTCGGTGGTGATCTTCCTGTTGCTGCGGCTCGCGCCGGGCAACATCGTCGACATCCTGTTCGCGACCGGCGGCTACGTCAGCGAGACCGACAAGCAGCTCATCATGCAGGAGCTGGGCCTCGACAAGCCGATCGTGACCCAGTACCTCGAGTGGATCGGCAACATGTTCACGGGCGACCTCGGCAAGTCGTACCGCTACGACGTGCCGGCGTGGGACGTGATCAAGCCGCTGATCCCGGTCACGATCGAGCTGGCGATCCTCTCCACGATCATCTCGATCCTCATCGGGGTGCCGACCGGCGTGATGAGCGCGGTGAAGCAGGACACCATGCTCGACTACGGGCTGCGCATCTTTTCGCTCGCGGGCCTGTCGATGCCGTCGTTCTGGCTCGGCATGGTGATCATCCTGGTCCTCGCCGCCTACATCGGGTGGATCCCCCCGGTCACGTACGTGCCGATCACCGAGAACTTCACGATCCACGCGGTGCAGTTCCTGCTCCCGTCGCTGGCGGTCGGCTACCGGTCGTCCGCGCTCATCACGCGCATCACCCGCTCGGCGATGCTCGAGGTGCTGCGTGAGGACTACGTGCGGACGGCCTGGGCGAAGGGCCAGCACGAGCGGGCGGTGATCTGGCGGCACGCGCTGAAGAACGCGATGCTGCCGGTGGTGACGGTCATCGGCATCGAGTTCGCGTTCCTGATCGGCGGCCTCGTCGTCACCGAGACCGTCTTCAACCTGCCCGGCCTCGCGCGCTTCCTCGTGCAGGCCATCCTCTGGCGCGACTACCCCATCGTGCAGACGCTGGTCATGTTCATCGCGATCGTCGTCGTGCTCTCGAACCTCCTGGTGGACCTGCTCTACGGCGTGCTCGACCCCCGCGTCCGGTACTCGTCATGAGCGCGGACCGCCGAGCCGAGGCGTATGGCGACTAACGTCGCCACGATCGACGCCGCGAAGGGGCCGGCGCGGCCGGGGCTGCTCGCGCAGCTCGTGCGTTTCTGTCGCAAGAAGCCGCTGGGCGCGGCGGGCGGCGCGCTGATGGTCCTCATGGTGCTGACCGCGATCTTCGCGGAGCCGCTCTCCACCCACGATCCGATCGCCACCGACGCGGGGGCGACGCTCGCGCAGCCCGGCGCCGCGCACTGGCTCGGCACCGACCATCTCGGCCGCGACATCTACAGCCGCATCGTGCACGGCACGCGGATCTCGCTGATCGTGGGCCTGCTCTCCACGATCCTCGGCTCGGTGTTCGGCGGTCTGATCGGCCTCGTCTCCGCGTACTTCGGCGGCAAGACCGACCTCATCACCCAGCGCGTGCTCGACATCCTCCAGGGGCTCCCGCTGCTCGTGCTGGCGCTCGTCATGTCCGCGGCGCTCGGGCCCTCCGTCGAGAACGTGGTCATCGCCATCTCGATTCCGATCCTGCCGCGCGCGGCCCGCATCATCCGCTCCAGCGTGCTGTCGATCCGCGAGATGCAGTACATCGAGGCCGCGCGCGCGCTCGGGCTGCGGCACCTGCGGATCGCGTTCCGGCACGTGCTGCCGAACACCATCGGCCCGTTCCTCGTGCTCACGACGGCCCAGCTCGGCGCGGCCATCCTCGTCGAGGCCACGCTGTCGTTCCTCGGCCTCGGCGTGCCGGAGCCGTATCCGTCGTGGGGCCGCATGCTGTCGGTTTCCGCGGCCGAGTACGCGCAGAAGGCGCCGCACCTCGTCCTGTTCCCCGGCATCGCGATCAGCCTCGCGGTGTTCGGCTCCAACCTGCTCGGCGACGCGCTCCGCGACACGCTCGACCCGAGACTCCGCGGCGCGCAGTAAGAGGGGAGGCCCGGCCATGGCCAGCGACGACCTCTGCTGGACACCCGCCACCGACCTCGCCGCCCTGATCCGACGCCGGAAGGTCTCGCCCGTCGAGGCCGTCGACGCCGTGCTGGCGCGGATCGAGCGGCTCAACCCGCGGCTCAACGCCTACGTGCTCGTGCTCGCGGACGAGGCGCGCCGCCAGGCGAAGGCCGCCGAGCGCGCGGTCACGCGCAAGGGCGCCACGCTGGGCGCGCTGCACGGCGTGCCGTTCTCCGTGAAGGACCTCGTGATCACGAAGGGCGTGACGACCGCCTTCGGCACGCCGCTCATGCGCGACCACGTGCCCGACGAGGACGCGCCGATCGTCGCGCGGATGAGAGCGGCGGGCGCGATCATGCTCGGCAAGACGAACACGCCGACGTTCGGGTGGATCGGCGCCACGCACAACCTCCTGCACGGCGTCACGCGGAACCCGTGGGATCTCGAGCGCACGCCCGGCGGGTCGAGCGGCGGCGCCTCCGCGGCGGTCGCGGCCGGGCTCGCGCCGCTCGCCGTGGGCACGGACGGCGGCGGGTCGATCCGGATCCCCGCGTCGCTCGCCGGGATCTTCGGCCACAAGCCGTCGTACGGCCGGATCCCGCTCTATCCGGTAAGCGCCGCGTGGAGCGTGTCGCACGTGGGCCCGATGACGCGCACGGTCGCGGATGCGGCGCTGATGATGAACGTGTGCGCCGGCCCGGACGAGCGCGACCAGTACTCGCTCCCCCGCGAGCGTGTGGACTATCTGAAGGCGCTGAAGGGCTCGCTGAAAGGCCTGCGCGTGGCGTACACGGACGACCTCGGCTTCGTGGAGGCCGTCGACCCCGAGGTGCGCGCCGCGTGCGCGGGCGCGGCGCGCGCGTTCAGGGACGCCGGCGCCCGCGTCGACACCGTCCGCCCGACGTGGCCCTCGCCCAAGGAGGCGTGGAAGACGATCTTCTGCGGCGGCATCGCGACCCGCCTGGCCGGGTATCGGGATCGGCGCGCGGAGATCGAGCCCGGGCTCTACCAGCTCATCGAGGAGACGCTCGCGCAGCCGCCCACCGCCTACGTGCAGGCGTGGTTCGATCGGCTCGCGTGGTGGCAGCACCCTCGCGCGCTCTTCGAGCGCTACGACCTCCTGCTCACGCCGACGACCGCGTGCCCGGCGTTCGACGCGCAGGGCGAAGGGCCGGGCGCGATCGCCGGGACGCCGGTCGACCGCTACGGCTGGATCCCGTTCACGTACCCGTTCAACGTCACCGGCCAGCCCGCCGCGTCGGTCCCGTGCGGGTTCACGCGGAGCGGGCTGCCGATCGGTCTGCAGATCGTCGGCCGCCGCTTCGACGACGCGACGGTGCTGCGCGCGGCGGCGGCGTTCGAGCGTGCGCGGCCCTGGGCCGCGCACACGCCGAGCCTGCTCTGACACCCGTCCCGTTCATCGTCGGCGGGATCCTCGCCGGCGCGATCGCGATGTGGGGCGTGTACTTCGACACGGCCTGGCATCGCACGGTCGGGCGCGACACGTTCTTCAGCCTGCCCCACCTGTTCATCTACGGCGCGGGGTTCCTCGTCTGGGTCGCGTGCGTCGGCGCCGTCGTCCTCGCCACGCGAGGCCGGCTGCGCGACCTCGGCGGCATCGTGCTGCGCGCCGGGCCCGTGCGCCTGCCGCTCGGCTTCGCGCTCTGCGGGCTGGGCACCGCGATCATCGTGCTGGCGGTCCCCGCCGACCTCACGTGGCACGCGGTGTTCGGCAAGGACCTGCTCATCTGGAGCCCGCCGCACCTGCAGGGCGTCGTGGGCGGCGCGATCGGCGCCCTCGGCATCCTGTTCGCGGTGGCCGCGCAGAAGGGCAGGGGGGCCCTGGCGTCGCCCGGGCGCTGGCGTCTGGTCATGCTGCTGCCGTTCGTAGACCTGCTCCACTACGTCCACTGGAGCCTCGCGCACTACACGATGTTCCCGTGGACCCGCACGCCCGACTTCTATCCGTACATCGTCGCGCTGACCGTCCCGATGCTCGTCGTCGCGGCCGCGCGCGCGGTGGGCGCCTGGGCGCCCACGTGGGCGGGGCTGCTGTTCTTCGCCGCCATCGTCGTCATCGACCGCGGGCTGGCGCTGATCGACTTCGCGCGTCCGGCCGTCACGCCGCTGTTCGCGGGGCCGGCCGTGCTCGTCTCGCTGCTCTACGCGCGGTGGCCGGAGCGGCGCGACGCGGCGTGGCTCGGCGCCGTCGCGGGCGTGGTGTACATGCTGGGCTTCGTGGCGATGGAAGCGGGGTGGATGGCGTGGGTGATCGGCGCGCCGTGGCCGCTCGGCCGTGTCCTCGGCGGCCTGCCGGTCACGCTGGCGACCGCGGCGATCATGGGCTGGGTGGGCTGGGTGCTCGGCGGCTTCCTCGTCGCCTCGGGGGCGCCGGGCGGCCCGGCGGAAGTCTTCGGCGGCGCCTCGCGCGCCCGGTGGATGGCGCGTGCCGCGGTGCTCGTCTTCGCGCTCGGGCTCGCGAGCACGTACCGGCCCCAGGTGTTCGGCCCGCCGGTGAACGTGGGCGAGCTGCGGCTCGAGGCCGCGCGCACGTTCGAGGCGCAGGAGGCGCTCTTCTGGGGCGCGCTGATCGACGACGACTGGCCGCGCGGGCCCGTCATCGACGTCTTCAGCGAGGGCATCATGGACGGGATCCCGTTCCCCGTCGGGCCCGCGTGGTGCGCGGCGGACGACGCGCAGCTCGAGCGCGAGCTGCCGCAGGTGGGCTTCACGCTCACGGTGAACGGCGAGAGCGTCGACCTCGCGCGGTACCCGATGATCCGCGTGCGCGTTCCCGACGGCCGCGCATGCGCGTGGGTCGGCGTGGTGTCGCGCGGCCAGCGCGCGAGCCAGAACCGCTTCGTGTACACGGTCACCCCGGCGCCGGGCGCGCCCGCGGTGCGCGTGGAAGCGACGGCCGTCTTCAAGGATCCATGAGCGTCTGAAACTCTGGACATTGACGCCACGCGCGCGGCGCCCGACGCTGCGAAGCGTGACGCTGTCCGAGCTGCTCGTCGCGTGCGCGCTCTCCGGGATGGTGCTCGCCGGCACGTACGTGCTCCTCGAGCAGGGCGTGCGCGCCCACGCGACCGCGGCGGCGCGCGTCGAGACCCAGCAGGTCACCCGGGCGGCGCTCGACCGCCTGTCGCGCGAGATCCGCACCGCCGGGCGCGGCCCGTTCGTCAACATCGACGCGATCGGCACGGCGGAGCCGTCGCGCCTGGTCCTCGTCTCCGACCTCAACGCCGATCGCCGGGGCGAGAGCGTGACGTGGCACCTCGCGGGCTCGATCCTGCGGCGCGCCGGCGGTGGCGGGGCCCAACCGGTGGCGAACGGGGTTCGGGCCTTCGAGCTCCGCTACCGGGACGCCGCCGGGCGGCCGACCACCGACCGGGAGGCCATCCGGTCGGTCGAGATCACGCTGCGGGCCGCCCCCGTGGCGGGCGGATCCGTGCTCGCTCCGGGGACCGACGCCTTCCTGAGCGCCAGGGTCCGCCTCCGGAACCGGTAGCTCCGCGCCGACACCCCCACCACGGAGGGGGTGCCGTATACCGACGGGCCCCACCGCTCGGGCGTCGTCTATGTAAGGGATTTCCCTAAAAAAATCGCGCTGTTTTTCGTTGACAGGCCGTTTTGGCAACTGTACATTCGCCGACAAGTGGGGCGTAGTGGGATGAAAACCCACCACGCTTCGAGCGAGGGAGAGGGGGATTGGGGGTCCTGGGTTGCATGCCCCCCATGTCCAACGACGAATGTTCAGAGGGCGCTATCAGCACACGGTCGATCCGAAGGGACGGGTCAGCATTCCGGCCAAGTACCGGAACGCCCTGGCCCAGTTCACCGACCAGACGCTGATCGTGGTTCCGAACGAGGAGGCCCTGGAGGTGCACCCGGTCGAGGAGTGGCAGCGGATCGAGGACCGGATCAACGAGAAGTCGATGTTCGACGCCGAGATCCGGAAGATCGGCCGCCTCTACATCTCGCGCGCCAAGGACGTCGACATCGACGGCGCGGGCCGGATCCTCCTGCCGCCCGACAGCCGCGAGAAGTGCGGCATCGGGAAGGACGTGACGCTGGTCGGAGCGGGCCGGCGGCACTTCGAGATCTGGGATCGCAAGACGTTCGAGGAGTACGAGCTGCGGAACGGTGACGGGCTCGCGTCCGGGTTCGACCGGCTGGCGCAGCTCGGGGTCTAGCGGTTCACGTTCCGGTCCTGGTCGACGAGGTCGTGTTTCTCCTGCGACCGCGTGGGCCGGGCTGGATCATCGACGGGACGGTGGGCATGGGCGGTCACGCGGAGGCGATGCTGAGCGGCGCGGCGGAGGACGTCCGTCTGCTCGGTCTCGATCGCGACCCCGAGGCGCTCCGGCGCGCGGGGACGCGGCTCGCCCCCTTCGGCGACCGGGTCCGGCTCACGCAGGCGAGCTTCCGCGACATCGCGGAGGTCGCCGGCGCGCACGACGTCGCGTCCGCGCGGGCCATCGTGCTCGACCTCGGGATCTCCTCGTACCAGCTCGACGCATCGGGTCGGGGCTTCACGTTCCAGGACGACCAGCCGCTCGACATGCGGATGGATCCGGACCGTGGTGAAACGGCCGCCGCGCTGTTGAATCGGCGGCCGGAAGACGAGCTGGCGCGGATCCTCTTCGAGTACGGCGAGGAGATCCACGCCCGGCGGATCGCACGGACCATCGTGCGCCGCCGCCCGCTGGCGACGACCGGCGATCTCGTCGCGGCCGTGCGCGCCGCGGTCCCGCGCAAGGCGTGGCCGCGCCGTCTGCACGTCGCGACGAAGACGTTCCAGGCCGTCCGCATGGCGGTCAACGACGAAACCGGAGCGCTCCGTCACGCGCTTCCCCACGCGGCCGCCCTGCTCGACACGGGCTCGCGCCTCGGGGTGATCTCCTTTCATTCAGGCGAAGACCGCATCGTGAAGCAGACGTTCCGTTCGCTCGAAGCCGCCGGCTATGCCGAGCTCGAGCCGTCGCCCCTGACGCCCGGGGACGACGAGGTACGGGCGAATCCCCGTGCGCGGAGCGCGAAGCTACGAGTGCTGGAGCGGCTCCCGTGAAGACTCGACAGCGCCTCCATCGTGATCCCGATCCGCGCCTGCGGCGCTCCCTCGCCGTGGCGCTGCTGTGCTGCGCCGTCCTCGTGGTCGGCCTCCTGGTCGTCGTCGGTCTGCGCGTGCAGCAGGTGCACCTCGCGTATCAGCTCGACGCCCTGCGGGGCGAGCGGACGCGCGTCGAGGTCCTGCTCCGCCAGCTCGAGATCGAAGTGGCCACGCTCCGCTCGCCCGGCCGCGTGGAGACGCGCGCGCGGCAGCTCGGCATGACCGTGCCGGGTCGCGAGCAGGTCCGCCACGCCCGCGAGTTCGTCCCGGGCGGCTCGGGCGGTCTCGCGTCGGCGCGCACGGTGAGCGCGAGCGTGATCAGGTGAGGGCGACGCCCGCGTGATCGCGAACCCGCTGCGGACGCGGGTCCTCATCCTCGCGGCGCTGTTCGCCGTCGCGTTCGGCGCGATCGTCGCACGACTCTCGACCCTGCAGATCGTCCGCCACGCCGAGCTGTCGGCCCTGGCGGAGCGGCAGTACTCCCGCACGATCACGCTGCACGCGCCGCGCGGCCCCATCGTGGACCGCCGCGGCGCGCCGCTCGCGACCTCCTCCGCGGCGGAGTCGCTCTTCGTCCACCCGCGCGCCGTGGGCGACCCGGTCCGCGTGGCGGCCCGCCTCGCTCCGGTCCTCGACCTGCCCGAGGCCGAGCTGCACGCGCTGCTGACCGCGCCGAAGGCGTTCGTGTGGCTCAAGCGCCAGCTCCCGCCGGGGGTCGCCGAGCAGGTGAAGGCGCTGCGCGAGCCCGGGCTCGGCTTCGTCGCCGACGCGCTGCGCCTCTACCCCAACCGCGAGCTGGCCGCGCACGTGATCGGGTTCGAGGGCGCCGACGGCGGGCTCGAAGGCGTCGAGCGCGCGTGGGAGAAGGAGCTCGTCGGGCGTCCGGGGAAGGCCATCGTCGGGCGTGACGCGCTCGGGCGCGACGTGGTGACCCAGCAGGTGCTGCAGAAGCCCGCGCCCGGGCACGGCGTGATGCTGACGATCGACACGACGATCCAGTACATCGCCGAGCGGGAGATCGACGCCGCGTACCGCCGCACCGGCAGCAAGGCCGCGATGGCCGTGGTGCTCGAGCCGAAGACCGGCGACGTGCTCGCGGTGGCGATCCGGCCGACGTTCAACCCGAACACGTTCACGGAAGCGCCGAGGGACGCCCTGCGCAACCGCGCCGTCACGGATCCGTTCGAGCCGGGATCGACGTTCAAGATCATCATGGCCGCCGCCGCGCTCGAGGAAGGCGTGGTCAAGCCGGACGACAGGATCTACGGCGAGAACGGCTCCATCACGATCGCCCGCACGACGATCCGGGACTGGAAGAAGCAGGGCTGGATGACGTTCACGGAGGTCCTCCAGCAGTCCTCGAACGTGGGCTCGATCAAGGTCGGCATGGCGATCGGCAAGGAGAGCTACTACCGGTACATGACGGGCTTCGGCTTCGGCGCGACGACGGGCGTCGGCCTCGCCGGCGAGAGCCGCGGCCTGCTGCGCGAGCCGGGGCGCTGGTCGGCGCTCTCGCTGCCCACGATGTCGATCGGCCAGGAGATCTCCGTCACCGCCCTGCAGATGGTCGCCTCGTTCGGCGCCATCGCGAACGGCGGGGTGCTGATGTCTCCGCGCCTGGTGCGCGCCACGTTCGACGCCGAGGGACGGGAGGTCCGCCGGGAGGAGCCCCGCGCCCTGCGCCGGGTGATCTCGGAGGAGACGGCGAAGACGCTGATGCGCCTCATGGTCCAGATCGTCGACAAGGGCACCGGGCACGCCGCCGCCATCCCCGGCTACGACGTCGGAGGCAAGACCGGGACCGCGCAGAAGATGGACCCGGCGACGAAGCGGTACTCGCACGCGCCGGGCGTGCTGTCGTTCGTCGGCGTGGCCCCCGCCGACGATCCGCGCTTCGTGATGCTCGTGATGCTGGACGAGCCGAAGAACGAGAAGTGGGGCAGCGAGGCGGCGGCGCCGATCTTCGCGTCGATCGGCCGCGAGGTGCTGCGCTACCTCGAGGTGCCGCCGCGCGACGCGCCGCCCGTGCAGATCGTGACCGCGCACGGTCCCGCGGCGGGGCCGGCCGCGGGCCCCGCGCTCGACGCGGCCGTCACGCCCGCCGTCATGCCGGCGGCGGGGCCCGT
>Ga0194128_10003760_pt1 | contig 22847 bp, 22 predicted proteins | sample TA2KigCa65mmetaG_FD_148650 | JGI IMG/M metagenome (GOLD analysis project Ga0194128, IMG submission 148650) | Freshwater microbial communities from Lake Tanganyika, Tanzania - TA2015037 Kigoma Deep Cast 65m | ecosystem: Environmental > Aquatic > Freshwater > Lake | place: Tanzania: Lake... | reverse complement strand
CAGCGGTACTCGATGCCCTTTAGCATCTTCACGCCGTTTTTTGCCAGTTCGGCGCGATGCACCCAGCCGGTGGTGCGGCCGAGCGTGTTGCCGAAGGCAGTGGTGGAGCGCTTGAGCATGGTGATGCAGTGCGAGGGCTTTGCCGCCGGCAGGCCCTTCGGGTCCAGCCCGCCCGCGTGGGCGAGCGATTGGTCGATGCCCCAATGGCGGGAGAAGGCCTTCGCTTCCAGGGTCGAGCGCGAGTTTCGCTCCAGCAGCCAGACGGCGAGGTCGAAACCGATGCCGCCGGCGCCGATGATGGCCACGTTCGCGCCGACCGGCGCCTTGCCGGTGAGCACGTCCACGTAGCCCGCGACCTTCGGGTGCCCGATGCCGGGAATCGCCGGCTTGCGCGGATCGACGCCGGTGGCGAGAACCGTTTCGTCGAAGCCGTCCAGTTCCGCCTGGGTCGCGGCATGGTCAAGCAGCACCTTCACGCCGGCGCGGCGCAGGCGCTCGGCGTAGTAGGCCACCGATTCGGCGAACTCCTGCTTGCCCGGAATGCGCCTGGCGAGGTTGAACTGGCCGCCCAGCTTGGAGGCCTTCTCGAACAGCACCACTTCGTGGCCGCGCTCGGCGGCGACCGCGGCGCAGGACAGGCCGGCGGGCCCGCCGCCCACCACCGCGACGCGCTTGCGCGCCGGGGTCTTCGCGTAGACGAGCTTGCTCTCGCGCCCGGCGCGCGGGTTCACCACGCAGCTGGCGGGCTGGCCGATGAAGTAGTGGTCGAGGCACGCCTGGTTGCAGGCGATGCAGATATTGATGCCGGCGCGGTCGCCGGCCTTGGCCTTGTTGGCGAACTCGGCATCGGACAGCATGGCGCGCGCGAGCGACACCATGTCCGCGTCGCCGCGCGCGAGCAGTTCCTCGGCGACCTCGGGCGCGTTGATGCGGTTGGAGGCGACGGTCGGGATTTTCACCGCCTGCTTGATGCGGCGCGTGGCCCAGGAGAAGCCGGCGCGAGGCACTGCCTGCGCGATGGTCGGGATGCGGGCCTCGTGCCAGCCGATGCCGGTGTTGAGCAAGGATGCGCCCGCCCGCTCGATGGCCTTCGCGACCGCGACGATCTCTTCTCCGGTGAGGCCGCCTTCGACGAGGTCCAGTGCCGAGATGCGGTAGACGATGATGAACGCCGTCCCGGTGGCGACGCGGACCTGGCGCACGATCTCGGTGGCGAAGCGCATGCGGTTCGCGAGCGGCCCGCCCCAGTCGTCCGCGCGCTGGTTGGTGCGCAGGGCGAGGAACTGGGTGATGAGGTAGCCCTCGGAGCCCATGATCTCGACCCCGTCGTAGCCGGCGACCTGCGCCAGCACGGCGGCGCGCACGAAATCGCCGATGGTCTGCTCGATCTCGGCCGCGGTCATCTCGCGCGGCGCATGCTGGTTGATGCCGGACTTGACCGGCGAGGGCGCGACGATGCGCTCGTGAAAGCCGTAGCGCCCGGAGTGGAGCACCTGCAGCAGGATGCGGCCGCCGGCCTCGTGCACCGCCTGCGGGATGACCTGGTGGCGCGTGGCGTCCTCCTTGGTGCTCATCTGCGCGCGGTGCGGGCTCAGTTCCCCGGCATCGTTCGGCGAGAAGCCGCCGGTGACGATCAGCGCCGCGCCGCCGCGCGCGCGCTCGGCGTAGAACGCCGCAAGGCGCGGCATGCCGTCGGGGCGCGCCTCCAGGCCGGTGTGCATCGAGCCCATGAGGATGCGGTTGGGCAGGCGCGCGCCACCCGGCAAATCGAGCGGTCGGAACAGATTCGGATAGGCAGCCATGGTGGCCGGCATTCTAACTGCAGGAGGAAAGCGGTAAACAGGGACAGTCCACGTTTTCGCCGCCGCCTTCCAGCGGAAATCGGGGTCCGTCCCTACTTGGAGGTGACGAGGATGGTGCCGGCGAGAATCAGGACGCCGCCGGCGAGCGCGCTCGCGGGAAGCGCTTCGCCGAGGAACAGCCAGCCCCAGAGAACGCCGAAGAGCGGAATCAGGTAGGTGACGGCAAGCGCCCTGGTCGCGCCCACGTCCGCCATCAGGCGGAAATACAGCAGGAACGCGACGCCGCTTGCGAGCAGGCCGAGCGCCAGCATGTTGCCGGCGACCAGCGCGGAGGGTGGCGCGGAGGGCAGGAGAACCAGTGCGAGCGGCAGCAGCACCATGGCCGCGGCGAGCTGGTTGCCCGCCGCCATCGCGCGCGGCGTGGCGCCGCTCGAGAAACGCTTCATCAGCACGCCGACCACGCCGTATGCGCAGCAGGCAGCGAGGGCGGCGGCGCTGGCCAGCAGCAACGGCAGGCCGGCTTCCAGGCCGCCGGGGCTGGCGATGATCACCACGCCGGCGAGTCCCAGCGCGAGTCCCGCGGCACGGCGCAGCGTGATGCGCTCGTCGCCGAATGCCGAGCTCCAGGCCAGCCCGAACATCGGTGCGGTGGCGTTCAGGATGGACAGCAGCGACGCCGGCGCCAGGGTCGCCGCATACGCGTACAGCGTGAACGGAAGCGCGATGCCCACCACGCCGATGAGCAGGTAGAAGCGCCAGTGCCGGCGGGCGTCGATCCCCTCGCCGCACAGGCGCCGCCAGAGGAGCAATGCCAGGCCGCCGATCAGCACCCTCAACTCGGCGGTGAGGACCGCGCCCAGCGCCGGCGCCGCCACGCGCATGAAGGGAAAGGCGCCGCCCCAGATCGCGGCAAGCAGCACCAGGCGAGCGTAGTCGGCGGCGTTCATGGGGCGCATCATGGCCCGGATGCCGGGCCCTGGCTAGCCGTTTTCGGACTTCGCGCCGCACCGCGCCCGCCATGTCCGAAAACGGCTAGCCAGCGCCTGTTTCCGGACCCATACTGCGCGGCATGAAGCTCGATCCGCACACCTGCTACCGCGCCCTCAGGGCGCGCGACGCGCGCTTCGACGGCCGCTTCTTCGTCGCGGTGTCCTCGACGCGCATCTACTGCCGGCCGGTGTGCACGGTGAAGCCGCCGCGGCGCGAGAACTGCCGTTTCTACCCCAGTGCCGCCGCGGCCGAATCCGGCGGCTTCCGTCCCTGCCTGCGCTGCAGGCCCGAGCTTGCGCCCGGCAACGCCAGCGTGGATGCAACCACGCGTCTCGCCCAGGCCGCCGCCAGCCTGATCGAGGACCGCACGCTGGAGGAGGGCAACCTGGAGGCGATCGCCGGGCGCCTGGGCATCACCGACCGCCACCTGCGCCGCGCCTTCGGCGCCGAGTTCGGCGTCTCGCCGGTCGCGTTCGCGCAGACCCAGCGCCTGCTGCTCGCCAAGCGGCTGCTCACCGACACCGCGCTGCCGGTGACCGAGATCGCGTTCGCCAGCGGCTTCGGCAGCGTGCGGCGCTTCAATGCCCTGTTCAAGCAGCGCTACCGCTTGCAGCCGCAGCAACTGAGGCGCGCGGCGCCGGCCGCGGACACGCCGGACACGTTCCATTTCGAACTCAGCTTCCGTCCGCCCTATGGCTGGACCGCGCTGCGCGCGTTCCTCGGCGCGCGGACCATCGCCGGTGTCGAGGCCATGGAAGCGAATGCCTACCGCCGCACCGCGCGCATCGCACTGGAGGGCAGGGAGCACACCGGCTGGCTGGAAGTCGGGCTGTCGCGGAAGAAGCCGGCGCTGCGCGTCGTGGTGTCGGCTTCGCTCGCCAAGGCGCTGCCGCCGGTGCTGTCGCGCGTGAAGGCGCTGATGGACCTGTCCTGCCAGCCGGCGGAGGTGGCGCAGGCATTGGGCGCGCTGGCGGGCTTTCGGCCGGGCCTTCGCGTTCCCGGGGCCTTCGACGGCTTCGAGGTCGCCGTGCGCGCGATCCTCGGTCAGCAGGTGTCGGTGGCCGCGGCGCGCACCGTCGCCGGACGCTTCGCCGCTGCGTTCGGCGACCCGGTGACGACGCCGTTCCCCGGCCTGACGACGGCGTTTCCCACGGCGCAGAAGGTCGCCGGACTGCCCTGCGGGCGGATCGCGAAGCTGGGCATGCCCGGCGCGCGGGCGAAGACGGTTCTCGCGCTGGCCGAAGCGGTGGCCGGCGGCAGGCTGGTGCTCGCGCCCAACGCCGACATCGACGCGACCCTGGACAGACTGCGCGCGCTGCCCGGCGTGGGCGATTGGACCGCGCACTACATCGCCATGCGGGCGCTGGCGTGGCCGGATGCGTTCCCGCACACCGACCTCGGCGTGATGAAGGCGCTGGGAGAGAAGGATCCGAAACGCGTGCTGGCCGCGGGCGAAGCCTGGCGGCCCTGGCGCGCGTATGCCGTGATACACCTGTGGCAAACGCTGCAATGAAGGGAGTGAACATGCGCTACTACGACACCTACGACAGCCCTATCGGCGGCATGCTGCTCGCCGCCACCGGCGAGGGTCTGGCCGGGGTCTACTTCGACCGGCAACAGCATCATCCGGGCAAGGGCAGGGATTGGAAACGCGATCCGGCGAATCCGCACCTAAAGCGCGCCAAGGCGCAGCTGGCGGAGTACTTCGCCGGCAAGCGCAGGAAGTTCGATCTCGCGCTCGATCCGGCCGGCACCGATTTCCAGAAGGCGGTATGGCACGCGATTTCCGGCGTGCCGTTCGGCCAGACCATCACCTACGGCGAACTCGCGCGCCGCGCCGGCACCCCTGGCAGCGCGCGTGCGGCGGGTGCGGCCACCGGGCGCAATCCGGTCGGGATCGTCGTACCCTGCCACCGCGTCATGGGCTCGGACGGATCGCTCACCGGCTACGCCGGGGGCCTCGCGAAGAAGCGCGCGCTGCTCGCGCTGGAGGGCGTGCTGGGCGCAGAGCTGCTCGCCTGAGCGCGCCATGCGCCATCACCCGCGCCTCCAGCGACTCTAGCCGCCGGTCGCGGATGCCGAGCTGGCGAAGGTGCTCCACGGTGTCGAACAGGTAGTCGCAGCATCGTCCCATCGGGCCGCTTCCGGTTGCCAGCAGGCGGGCCACCTCGGCCTCCGCCAGCCCGGGCGCGTAGCGCTCATGCTGGCGATTGACGCTGAACGCGAGCGCCGGCTCCGGACCCTTGGAGGTATAAGCGGTGGTCCATACCGGGCGATAGGCCATGGTGAACATCTCGCGCCGCCAGATGAGGTCGAGTTCGATCGGCGCGGCGCGCCACGCAAGGCGGTAGGCGACGCCGGCGCAGCTGCCGCCGGGTTCCAGCGACAGCATCAGGCCGGGGCGCTCGGGGCTGCCCCGTCCGGCGCGCGCCCAAAGGCAGAACCGGCGATGAAAGCCGTGGATGCGAGCCGTGCGGCGCTCAACGAAACGGAACGCCGGATTCCAGATCAGCGAGCCGAATCCGAATACCCAGATCCGTCCCCGGCGCGGCGCGCGGGCGAGAAATGCCTCCACCTGCGCCGCGCGCTCGGCGTGCGTCACGACGCGCACGCCGGGTCCCAGGCTGGAGCGCACCGCGGCGTGGAACGTGCCGTCGAGAAGGCTTTCCCGCGTCAGCTTCACCGGTCCTCGCGCAGCACCGAGAGGTAGGCCTCGCGGTCGATGTTGCCGCCGGAGGCGATGACGGCGAAGCGCGCTCCCTTTCTCGCCGGGTCCTTCAGCAGCGCGGCGAGCGGCGCGGCGCCTGCGCCCTCCACCAGGTTGTGCGTGTCGCTGTAGTAATGGCGCACCGCCGCCTTCACCTCGTCGTCCGACACGCGCACGATCCGGTCAGCGCCGGCGCGGATCACTTCCAGCGCCGCCGGCACCGGTACGCGCACCGCCATGCCGTCGGCGAACGTGTTCGCGCTTGCGGTTTCCACCGCTGTTCCGGCCGCAAACGACAGCGCGTAGCAGTCGGCCTCGGTGGACACGACGCCGACGATCCTGGTCCTCAGCTGGAGCGCGTCGCGCCAGGCGATGAGGCCGCTGATGCCCGAGCCGCAGCCGATGGGCACGTAGACCTCGTCCAGGTCCGGTACCGCAGACAGCAGCTCGAAGGCATAGCTGCCGACGCCGGCGACCAGTTCGGCGTGGTAGGGCCCGATGGACACCAGTCCCTGCTCCCGGGCGAGCCGCGCCGCGTGGTCCTTGGCCTCGTCGAAATCGCGCCCGAACTCCACCAGTTCGGCGCCCCAGGCCTTCATCGCCGCGTTCTTGTCGCGGCTGTTGCCGTGCGGTACCACGATCACGGTGCGCACGCCATGCCGGCGGCCCGACCAGGCAAGGCTCTGGCCGTGGTTGCCGCGCGTCGCGCTCACCACGCCGGGCAGCTTCGGGTCGGCGCGCTTGAGCGCCTCCAGCATCACGATGCCGCCGCGGATCTTGAACGCACCGGTCGGGGTGTGGTTCTCGTGCTTGACCCAGACCTCGCAGCCGGCGCGCTGGTTGAGCAGCGGCCAGGACAGCTGCGGCGTGGGCGGCATGGCCGAATGAACCAGACGCGCCGCGGCTTCCAGGTCGGCGCGTGCCAATCCGGATGTCATTTGGGTCTCTTGTCGATGACGCGCTTCGCCTTGCCGATGGAGCGCTCGATCGTGGAAATCGGCACGACCTTTACCTCCGCGGAAACGCCTATCCGCGACTTGATCTCTTGCGCCAGCGAGGCCGCCGACTGCCTGTCAGCGGCCCCCGGTGCGAGCTCGACCAGCACCGTCAGGTGGTCGAGCGGGCCCGCCTTGCTCAGTTCCAGCACGTAGTGCGGCGCCAGCTCCTTCTGCTTCAGTATCAGTTCCTCAATCTGCGAAGGGAAGACGTTCACTCCCCGGATGATCATCATGTCATCCGATCGTCCCGTGATCCTTTCCATGCGCCGCATCACCCGTGCCGTTCCGGGCAGCAGCCGCGTCAGGTCGCGCGTTCGGTAGCGGATCACCGGCAGCGCCTCCTTGGTGAGCGAGGTCAACACCAGTTCGCCCTTCTCGCCGTCGGGCAGCACCTCGCCGCTGTCCGGGTCGACGACCTCAGGGTAGAAATGGTCCTCCCAGATCGTCAGGCCGTCCTTGGTCTCCAGGCACTCCTGCGCCACGCCCGGACCCATGACCTCGGACAGGCCGTAGATGTCAATCGCCTGCAGCGAGGTGCGGGCCTCGATGTTGGCGCGCATGCGGTCGGTCCAGGGCTCGGCGCCGAAGATGCCGACGCGCAGGGAAGACTTCCTGGGATCCAGCCCCTGGCGCTCCATCTCGTCGGCGATCGCCAGCATGTAGGACGGGGTCACGGTGATGATCCCGGGCCTGAAGTCCTGGATCAACTGCACCTGGCGCTCGGTCATGCCGCCGGAGACGGGCACGGTGGCCAGTCCCAGCCTCTCAGCGCCGTAGTGGATGCCCAGCCCCCCGGTGAACAGGCCGTAGCCATAGGCGTTGTGCAGGATCTCGCCTGGCCGCGCGCCCGCGGCCCGGATGGAGCGGGCCATGAGGTGGCTCCAGGTGTCGATGTCCTTGCTCGTATAGCCCACCACGGTCGGCTTGCCGGTGGTGCCCGAGGATGCGTGGATGCGCACTACGTCGCCCATGGGCACGGCGAACATGCCAAAGGGGTAGGTGTCGCGCAGGTCGGCCTTGGCGGTGAAGGGAAACCTCGCCAGGTCCACGAGCGTCCTCAGGTCCTTCGGCTTGACCCCGGCGGCGTCGAATTTCCTGCGGTAATGCGGCACCCTGTCGTAGGCGCGCCTGAGCGACCAGCGCAGGCGCTCGAGCTGCAGCTCGCGCAGTTCCTTCCGCGAGGCCTTCTCGATCGGTTCCAGCGGGAATTTTTTCATTCGATCCACTTCCCTTTCACCGTTGCCGACTTGCCGCGGCGCGCGCCAGCTTCGCCGTGTCCATCAGCTGCCCTTGAACACCGGCGGGCGCTTCTCGAGGAACGCGGCGATGCCCTCGCGGTAGTCGGCGCCCCTGCCGACCTCGCGCTGCAGCTCGCGCTCCAGGTCCAGCTGCGCAGCGAGCGTGTTGCCCGCCGAGGCGTAGATGCCGCGCTTGATGAGGCCCAGGCTGCGCGTCGGGCCGGCGGCGAGGGACCGCGCCAGTCGGTTGGCCTCCTCCATCAGCCGGTCGTCGTCGAAGACCTTCCACACCAGGCCCATGCGCTCGGCGTCCTCGGCCCCGAGCCGGTCCCCGGTCATGGCGAGCGCCATGGCACGCTGGATGCCCGCGAGGCGCGGCAGGAAGTACGTGCCGCCGCAGTCCGGGACAAGGCCGATCTTCACGAACGCCTGGATGAACGAGGCGGAGCGGGCCGCGAGCACGATGTCGCAGGCGAGGGCGAAATTGGCCCCGGCGCCCGCGGCGACGCCGTTCACGGCGCAGACGATGGGCTTCTCCAGCGCCCGCATGCGCTTGACGAGCGGGTTGTACCAGGCCTCCAGGCCGCCGCCCAGATCGACCGCCTGCGCGGATTTCATGTCCCGCTCGGTCAGGTCCTGGCCGGCGCAAAAGCCGCGCCCGGCGCCCGTCACCAGGACGCAGCGAATCGAGCTGTCCGATTCGGCCCGGCCCATGGCCGCCGCCAGTCCCTGGTGCAGGGACGAATTGAAGGCATTGAGCCTGTGCGGGCGGTTCAAGGTGACGCGCAGGAGGCCGGAATCGGTTTCCAGGAGGACGGTTTCCATGGCCCAAGCTTAGCTAAAATCAACGCCATGCCCAAGGTGTATGCCCTGGAGGGGATCGTTCCCGTGGTGCACCCGAGCGCCTTCGTGCACGACAGCGCGGTGCTGATCGGCGACGTGATGGTGGGCCCGCGCGCGTACATCGGTCCCTGCGCCTGCCTGCGCGGCGACTTCGGCCGCATCGTGGTCGAGGCGGGCGCGAACATCCAGGACACCTGCATGCTGCACGGCTTCACGGGCAAGGACACGGTGGTCGGCGAGGGCGCCACCATCGGCCACGGCGCGGTGCTGCACGGCTGCGTGGTGAAGGCGGGCGCGCTGGTGGGCATGAACGCGGTAGTCAACGACAACGCCGAGGTGGGCGAGGACGCAATGGTCGCCGCGCTCGCGTTCGTGCGCGCCGAGGCGAGGATCCCGCCCAAAGCCCTTGCCGCGGGCATCCCGGCGAAGGTGCTGCGCAGTCTGGCGCCGGAGGAGCTGCGCTGGAAGCGCGACAACACCGCCCTCTACCAGCAGCTCGCCGGGCGCAGCGCCAAGACCATGCAGCGGGTCGAGGCCCTTGAGGCGCCCGAGCCCGGCCGCCGGCGCATCGACACCGCGGGCTGCATTCCCCTGTCCGAGATGAAGGCACGCATCTTCAAGGAGCGCGCATGAGCTACCAGTTCGTCACTGCCGAGCAGAAGGGCCGCGTCGGCCTGGTCACCCTCAACCGCCCCAGGCAGATGAACGCGCTCAACGCGACGCTGATGCAGGAACTGGCCGCGGCGATGTACGGCTTCGACGCCGACGACGGCGTGGGCTGCCTGGTCATCACCGGCAACGACAAAGCCTTCGCCGCCGGCGCCGACATCGTCGCCATGAAGGACTACGACTTCATCCAGGCCTTCAAGTCGGACTACATCACGCGCGACTGGGAGCACATCCGCCGCATCCGCAAGCCGATCATCGCCGCGGTAGCCGGCTACGCGCTGGGCGGGGGCTGCGAGCTGGCGATGGCCTGCGACATCGTGATCGCCGCGGAGTCGGCGAAGTTCGGCCAGCCCGAGATCAACCTCGGCATCTTCCCCGGCGCCGGCGGCACGCAGCGCCTGCCGCGCGCGGTGGGCAAGGCAAAGGCGATGGACCTGGTCCTCACCGCTCGGCTGATGGACGCAGCCGAGGCCGAGCGCGCCGGGCTGGTTTCAAGGGTGGTGCCGAACGACAAGCTGCTGCAGGAGGCGCTTGGCGCGGCGCAGAAGATCGCCGAGTACTCGCTGCCGGTGGCGATGATGGCCAAGGAGGCGGTCAACCGCGCCTACGAAGCCAACCTCACCGAGGGCATCCTGTTCGAGCGGCGCCTGTTCCACTCCGCGTTCGCGCTCGAGGACCAGAAGGAAGGCATGGCCGCCTTCGCCGGCAAACGCAAGCCGAAGTTCCGGCATCGCTGAGCCAGCGGCGCGCAGCTTCGAGAACCTCAAGACCGCCGTCTTCTTGCACTGCGGGGGACTACGGCCCTATCCGGAGACCCACGCAGAACCCGGACGAACCCATAAAAATAAGTTGATCTAGACCCGATCAGGGCACTCTCCTCTTTCAGGAGGAGCGCGCCCCCTAAACTGTACGAATGGTGCCCGCTGTCTGGATTGAACAGACGACCTACCGCTTACAAGGCGGTTGCTCTACCACTGAGCTAAACGGGCGCTCCACGGGGAATTCTGTGCCCCTTCTCCCGGGGCTGCAAGCGGCGGCCGCCTGAAGGCCGCCGGAAACCACCGCCGAAGGCCTACTTGATCCGCCGCAACTGCGGCTTGCCGCCGCCGGGCTTTGTCGGCTCCGGCCCCGGCAGCGCCGGCGTGGCGTCCTTCGAGGGCACCAGCACCGCGGGCGCGGTCAGCACCGGCACCGCCAGCTTGCCCGCCGTATCGGCCTGCACCGAGGACTTGGGCGCCTCGAGCTCGAAGGTCATGCCCTGCCCGGTCTCGCGCGCATACAACGCCAACACGCTCGCCACCGGCGCCACGATCTGGCGCGCGACGCCGCCAAAGCGCGCCGAGAACTCGATCAGCTGGTTGCCCATCTGCAGCTTGTGCACCGCCGAGGGCGCGATGTTGAGGGTGATCTCGCCATCCTTGATGTACTCCAACGGCACCTGCGCCTGCGAGCCCACCTTCAGCGCCAGGTGAGGCGTGTAGCCGTTGTCGACGCACCACTCGTACAGGGCGCGCAGCAAGTAGGGCTTGGTGGGGATCTCGGCGGCAGCCATCGGGGCCTACTTGCGCATCACCTTCTCGGACGGGGTCAGGGCCTCGATGAACGCCGGCCGCGAGAAGATGCGCTCGGCGTACTTCATCAGCGCGGCCGCCGGCTTGCCCATCTTGATGCCGAAGCGGTCCAGGCGCCACAGCAGCGGCGCAATCGCCACGTCCAGCATGGTGAAATCCTCGCCCAGCATGTACTTGGTCTTGGTGAACACGGGCGCGAGCTCGATCAGGCGGTCCTGCACCTGCTGCTTGGCGCGCTCGACCTGCTTCTCCTTGCCCGACTCCAGGGTCTCGATCTGGGAGAACAGCTCCACTTCCATGTTGAACAGCATCAGGCGAGCGCGGGCGCGCATCACCGGGTCGGCCGGCATCAGCTGCGGGTGCGGGAAGCGCTCGTCGATGTACTCGTTGATGATGTTGGACTCGTAGAGGACCAGGTCCCTCTCGACCAGCACCGGCAGGCGGTTGTACGGGTTCATCACCGCCAGGTCCTCGGGCTTGTTGTACATGTCGACGTCGATGACCTGGAAGTCCATCCCCTTCTCATAGAGCACGAAGCGGCAGCGGTGGCTGAAGGGGCAGGTGGTGCCGGAGTACAGTTGCATCATGGCGCGGGATCTTTCGCGGAACAGAGAAAAAAGCCGGGCGGGGCCCGGCTTTCGTTGCGTTGGGCAAGCCCTACTTCAGGTCTTTCCAGTATTCCTTCTTCAGCGCGTGGGCGAAGATGAACAGCACGCCGAGCACGAACAGCACGATGATGCCGATGCTCTTCCTCTTGCCGGCCACCGGCTCGCCGACGTAGACCAGGAAGTTCACCAGGTCCCGCGTGAGGGCGTCGTACTGCACCGGCGACAGGCTGCCCTCGGTGAGCTGCTTCCACTCGCCCTTGGCCGGTTCGTAGCTGCGCTCGCCCTGCAGGGTCCACAGCACGTGCGGCATCGCCACCCGCGGGAAGGTGGCGTTGTTCCAGCCGGTCACGGTCTTGGAATCCCGGTAAAAGCTGCGCAGGTAGGTGTAGAGCCAGTCGGCGCCGCGCGAGCGACCGATCACCGACAGGTCCGGCGGAGGCACCCCGAACCACGCCTTGCCGTCCTTCGCGGTCATCGCCACCTTCATGGTGTCGCCGACCTTGTCGCCGGTGAAGATGAAGTTGTCGCGGATCTGGGCCTCCGTCAGGCCGATCTCGGTGAGCCGGTTGTAGCGCATGTACTGGGCGCCGTGGCAGTTCATGCAGTAGTTGACGAAGGTGCGCGCCCCGGACTGCAGGCTCACCAGGTCGTTGGGGTCGATCGGCGCGCGGTCCAGGCGCACGCCGCCACCGGCGGCCCAGGCCAGCACGGGGGCGAGCAGCAGGGCGAGCAGGGGCTTTTTCATCACGACGTCACCCTCTCGGGTTCCGGCTTGCACTTGTCGATGGCGGTGTACCAGGGCATGAGCAGGAAGAACGCGAAGTACAGGATCGTGCACAGGCGCGCCGCCCAGGTGGCGATGTCCTTGGTGTCCAGGAAGAAGGCCTCGAAGCCGAACTGGCCCCACACCGTGGTGGGCTTGACCCCGAGGTAGCCCAGTACCAGGAACACCACCACGAAGATCGCCAGCGCGCTCTTGTAGTAGGCGCCGCGGTAGCGGATCGAGCGCACCGGGCTGCGGTCCAGCCACGGCAGGAAGAACAGGATTATGGTCGCGAGCCCCATCGCCATCACACCCGGGAACTGCGAGTTGAACAGGGGCGGCACCGCGCGCAGGATGGAGTAGTAGGGGGTGAAGTACCACACCGGCGCGATGTGCTCGGGGGTCTTCAGGGGATCTGCCGGGATGAAGTTGTTGTACTCCAGGAAGTAGCCGCCCATCTCCGGGGCGAAGAACAGGATGGCGCAGAACACCGCGAGGAATACCACCGCCCCGGCGAAGTCCTTCACCGTGTAGTAGGGGTGGAAGGGCACCCCGTCCAGCGGGTGGCCGTTGGCGTCCTTCTTCTTCTTGATGTCGATGCCGTCGGGGTTGTTGGAACCGACGTCGTGCAGCGCCAGGATGTGCGCCGCCACCAGCCCGAGCAGCGCGAGCGGCAGCGCGATCACGTGCAGCGCGAAGAAGCGGTTCAGCGTCGCATCCCCCACCACGTAGTCGCCCCGGATCCAGATCGCGAGGTCCGGGCCGATGAACGGGATGGTGCCGAACAGGTTCACGATCACCTGCGCGCCCCAGTACGACATCTGGCCCCAGGGCAAGAGGTACCCGAAGAAGGCCTCGCCCATCAGCGTGAGGTAGATCAGTACGCCGAAGATCCACACCAGCTCGCGCGGCCGCTGGTACGAGCCGTAGAGCATGGAGCGGAACATGTGCAGGTAGACGACGACGAAGAAGGCCGACGCCCCGGTGGAATGGATGTAGCGGATCAGCCAGCCCCCGGGCACGTCGCGCATGATGTACTCGACCGAACCGAAGGCGAGACCGGCATCGGGCTTGTAGTGCATGGTCAGATAGATGCCCGAGACGATCTGGATCACGAGCACCAGGATCGCCAGCGCGCCGAAGTAGTACCAGAAGTTGAAATTCTTGGGCGCGTAGTACTCCGAGGCGTGCTTGCGCCACTCCTCCCCGACCGTGGGCATCCTCGCGTCGAACCAGTCCCAGGCAGCGGTCAGCAGGCGGTTCATGCGGCTAGGCCCCCTTCGGGTCTTCGCCGATGAGGATCGTGCCCTCGGAGAGGTAGGTGTGCGGCGGCACCGGCAGGTTCAGCGGCGCCGGCGCGCCCTTGAACACGCGTCCGGCGTAGTCGAACTTGGAGCCGTGGCAGGGGCAGTAGAAGCCGCCCGCCCAGTCCCCGCCCATCTCGGCCTTGGCGTCCGCCCCTTTCAGCTGCGGCGAGCAGCCCAGGTGCGTGCACAGGCCCTCCATCACCATGTACTCGGGCTTGAGCGCGCGCGTTTCGTTCTTCGCGTAGTCGGGCTGCGCGGAGGCCGAGGACGCGGGATCGGTCAGCTGTGCCGTGACCTTGAGCGAATCGAGCATCTCCCTGGTGCGGCGGAATACCCACACCGGCTTGCCGCGCCACTCGATGATCTTCAGCTCGCCCGGCTCCATGCGCGAGAGGTCCACTTCCACCGGCGCCCCGGCGGCCTTGGCGCGCTCGGAAGGCCACCAGCTCCAGACGAAGGGCACAGCGGCGCCGGCGCCGGCGGCGGCGCCCACGGCGGCGGTGGCGCCGATCAGGTTGCGCCGCGTCTTGTCCATCTTGGCTTGGCTCATGTCGGTGGCTCGGGGAGGCTTGTTTTCAGAACAGAAATCGGATTTTAGCGGGGCGCTGCGGGAAAGTCCACGATTTCGCGCCTAAGTCCCTCAAATAAAAGGCGATTCATGCTAAATTGAGCGGCCTCCCCATGACCCGCCTCTGGTTGATCTTCGCGCAGACCACGACCGTGTGCCTCGCGGTGCTGTTCGTGGTCTCGACCCTGAAACCCGAGTGGCTGCCGGCCAAGGGCGCGGGCGAGATTGTCCAGGTCCTGCAATCGACGCCGGCGCCCGCCGCGATCCCCGCCCAGCCCGGCGCACGCACCGACTCGTACCACGAGGCGGTGATGAGGGCGATGCCCTCGGTGGTGGGCATCGTGACCTCGAAGGAGGTGCGCGCGCCGCGCCATCCCTTGTTCAGCGACCCGGCCCTGCGGCGCTTCTTCGGCGACCGCTTCGGCGACGAGGCGCAGCGGGCGACCAGCCTGGGCTCGGGCGTGATCGTCAGCCCGGCGGGCTACATCCTCACCAACAACCACGTGGTGGAGGCCGCCGAGGAGATCGAGGTCGCGATTCCCGACGGCAGGAAGCTGCTGGCCAAGGTGGTCGGCAACGATCCGGATACCGACCTCGCGGTGCTGCGGGTGCAGGGCGAAAACCTGCGCGCCATCTCCTTCGGCGCCTCCGAGTCGCTGCGCGTGGGCGATGTGGTGCTCGCCATCGGCAACCCGTTCGGCTTCGGCCAGACCGTGACCTCGGGCATCGTCTCGGCGCTGGGACGCTCGGGCCTCGGGATCAACACCTTCGAGAACTTCATCCAGACCGACGCCGCGATCAACCCCGGCAACTCCGGCGGCGCGCTGGTGGACGCGCTCGGCAACCTGGTGGGCATCAACACCGCGATCTTTTCGCAGTCGGGCGGCTCGATGGGCATCGGCTTCGCCATGCCGGTGTCCACGGCGAAGATGGTTCTGGAGCAGATCATCAGGTCGGGCGCGGTGACGCGCGGCTGGATCGGCGTGGAGCTGCAGCCGCTCACCCCGGCGCTCGCCGAGTCGTTCAAGCTCGCCGCGCCCGAGGGCGCCATCATCGGCGGGGTGCTGCGCAACGGCCCGGCGGACAAGGCCGGGGCCCGGCCCGGCGACCTGCTGCTGGCGATCGACGGCCGGCCGGTCGCCAACCCGCAGGGGGTGATGGACGTCGTGGCCGGGATGGAGCCCGGGCGCAGCGCAACGCTCAGGGTGAGCCGCCGCGGCGAGCTGGTGGAGCTGGCGATCACCATCGGCCGCCGACCCAAACCGCAGAGCCGGGTGGAATGAAGCGATCGGAACTCCCGCGCGACGCCGCCAGCGTACTCAAACTCGCGGCCCGCTCCATGTTCGACCTGTTCTCCAGCATGAGCGAAGGCATGATGCTGGTGGACCAATCCGGGCGGGTGGTTTGGATCAACGACCAGTACAAGCGCTTCCTGCCGGCGCTGGGCTTCGCACGCGAGGAAGACTTCGTCGGCCGCCCGGTCGAGGAGGTCGTGCCCAACACGCTGATGCGCCACGTGCTGGAGACCGGCAAGCCGATCCTGATCGATCTGCTCACCAACCGGGCAGGCACCTTCGTGGTGTCGCGCATCCCGTTGCGCGACGAGGCGGGCGGCATCATCGGCGTGCTGGGCATGGTGCTGTTCGACCACCCGGAGACCACGCTGCAGCCGCTGATCGCCAAGTTCGCGCGCCTGCAGACGGACCTCGATGACGCCCGCCGCCAGCTCGCCGCCGAGCGGCGCACCAAGTACACACTCGCCAGCTTCATCGGCTCGAGCCCCGCGGCGCTGGAGGTCAAGCGCCAGGCGCGGCGCGCGGCGCAGACCGGCTCCACTGTGCTGCTGCTCGGGGAGACCGGCACCGGCAAGGAGTTGCTGGCTCAGGCCATCCACGCCAGCTCGACGCGCGCCGCCCACCCCTTTGTCAGCGTCAACCTGGCGGCGGTGCCCGAGACCCTGCTGGAGGCGGAGTTCTTCGGCGTCGCTCCGGGCGCCTATACCGGCGCCGACCGCAAAGGCCGCAAGGGCAAGTTCGAACTCGCCGACGGCGGCACCCTGTTCCTGGACGAGGTGGGCGACATGCCCTCTGCGTTGCAGGCGAAGCTCCTGCGCGCGCTGCAGGAGCAGGAGATCGAGCCGCTGGGCTCCAACAAAGTGATCAAGGTCGATGTCCGCGTGCTTGCCGCCACCAGCCGGGACTTGAAAGCCATGGTCGCCGAGGGCCGCTTTCGCGAGGACCTGTATTACCGCCTCAACGTGCTGCCGGTACGCGTGCCGCCGCTGCGCGAGCGCCACGCCGACCTGGAGGCGCTGGCCGAGAGCCTGCTCGAATCCATCGCCCAGCGCACCGGCATGCCGCAGCGGGAGCTGGCGCCCTCGGCGCTGGCGGTGCTCGCGGCACACGCATGGCCGGGCAACATCCGCGAGCTGCGCAACGTCCTGGAGCAGGCGGCGATGCTCACCGACAACGCGCGCCTGGGCGCGGAGGATTTCACGCGCGTCCTGCCGGTCCCGCCGGCGCGGGCCGAGCAGGGCGCGGCGCCCCACCTTCGACCACTGCCGCAATTGATTGCGGAGCTCGAGCGCAGCACCATCGCCTCGGCGCTCGCCGCGACTGGCGGCAACAAGGTCTCCGCAGCAAAGATGCTCGGCATCTCGAGAGCCACGCTCTACGAGAAGTTGGCTCGCCCCAAGCACGTGTCCTGAAGTCAGGCATTCTGTATGCTTTTCGTACACTTAAATGTATGTAATTCGGACATATAGTTTTCGAAGTGATCGCTGACATCACTTTAAGTGTCGTTATTTCAATGCGTTATGCTTCAGGCACGCGCGTTGCATTAGGTCTCCCCAGCTTTCTCATCTCCTAGGAGGGAACATGAAACGCCTGACCACCCTGCTCGCCGCGGCCACGCTGGCGACCGCCACCAGCCTGGTATACGCCCAAGACATCAAGATTGCACACATCTACGGCAAGACCGGTCCCTTCGAGGCCTATGCCAAGCAGACCCAGACCGGCCTGATGCTGGGCATCGAATACGCCACCGGCGGCACGATGAGTGTGTTGGGCCGCAAGATCGTGGTCATCGAAAAGGACGACCAACTCAAGCCCGACATTGGCAAGGCCCTGCTCGCGCAAGCCTACGGCGACGACAAGGTGGACCTCGCCATCGGCCCGACCAGTTCGGGCGTGGCGCTGGCGATGCTGCCGGTCGCCGAGGAATACAAGAAGATCCTGCTGGTGGAACCGGCCGTCGCCGACGCCATCACCGGCCCGGCATGGAACCGCTACGTGTTCCGCACGGGGCGCAACTCGACCCAGGACGCGGTCGCCGGTGCCGTCTCGCTGCCGGCGGACGCGCAGATCGCGATGCTGGCGCAGGACTATGCCTTCGGCCGCGACGGCGTGAAGGCGTTCAAGGATACGCTCGCGGCGGTCGGCAGCAAGGCGCAGATCGTGCACGAGGAGTACGTGCCGCAGGCCACCACGGACTTCACCGCGCCCTCGCAGCGCATCTTCGATGTGCTGAAGGACAAGAAGGGCACCCGCATCCTCGCCATCATCTGGGCGGGCGCGAACCCGGCGACCAAGATCCACGACCTGAAGCCTGAGCGCTTCGGCATCAAGCTCGCCCCGGGCGGCAACATCCTGCCGGTGATGAAAGGCTGGAAGGACCTCGCCGGCACCGAGGGCGCGATCTACTACTACTACGGCTTCCCGAAAAACAAGGTGAACGATTGGCTGGTCGCCGAGCACCGCAAGCGCTTCGGTGGCGCGCTGCCGGACTTCTTCACCGCCGGCGGCATGGCGGCGGGCATCGCGGTGGTCGAGGGCATCAAGAAGGCCGGCGGCACCGACACCGAGAAGCTGATCGCGGCCATGGCCGGGATGAGCTTCGAATCGCCCAAGGGCACGATGACTTTCCGCAAGGAAGACCACCAGGCGATGCAGAACATGTACCACTTCCGCATCAAGAAGACCCAGGCGAGCGAGTGGGACCTGCTGGAGCTGGTGCGCGAAATCCCGGCTCGCGAGATCCCGGTTCCGGTCCGCAACAAGCGCTAGCTCGGCATGGGGGAAATCGGAACAGGGGAACCCTACGGTTCCCCCATACCGCCTCCCCAACCGTAAAACCGGGAGACGCCCTGGCCATGGCCGGACAGCACCCTGTCCTGGAAACGCGCGGGCTGACGATCCGCTTCGGCGGCCATGTCGCCGTGGATGCGGTGAGCTGCCGCTTCGAGCCGGGCACGCTCACCGCCATCGTCGGCCCCAACGGCGCGGGCAAGACCACCTACTTCAACCTCATTTCCGGGCAACTGCCCGCAAGCGACGGCCAGGTGCTGCTCTACGGCGAGGACGTGACGCGCGACGCGGCGCCGGTGCGCACCCGCAAGGGCATGGGGCGCGCCTTCCAGTTGACGAATCTCTTCCCCAACTTGACGGTCCTGGAGAACGTGCGCCTGGCGGTGCAGGCGCGCACGGGCCTGGGCCTGAACCTCGCTTCGATGTGGGGCAGCCACGTCGAGCTGGTGGAGCGCGCCGAAAACTGCCTCGCGCGCGTCGCCCTGGCCGAGCGGCGCCACATGCTCGCCTCGGCGCTCTCGCACGGCGACCAGAGGAAGCTCGAGGTGGCGATCCTGCTGGCCCTCGAACCGGAGATCTTCATGTTCGACGAGCCCACGGCGGGCATGAGCGTGGACGAGGTGCCGGTGATCCTGGACCTGATTCACGAAATCAAGGCAGGCAAGGACAAGACCATATTGCTGGTAGAGCACAAGATGGACGTGGTGCGCTCGCTCGCCGACCGCATCATCGTGCTGCACCAGGGCCAGCTGGTGGCCGACGGCGAGCCGGCCAAGGTGATCGCCTCGCCGGTGGTGCAGGAGGCCTACCTTGGGGTCAGTCCGGCCGGGAGCGCCAGTGGCTGAGAACCTCCTCGAGCTATCCGGGGTGCACACCCATATCGCCCAGTACCACATCCTCCAGGGCGTGGAATTCGCGGTGCCGCGCGGCGAACTGACCATGCTGCTGGGACGCAACGGCGCGGGCAAGACCACCACGCTGAGAACCATCCTGGGCCTGTGGCGCGCCTCGGCGGGAACGATCCGCTTCGAGTCCGCCGACATCACGCAGCGCGAAACGCCGGACATCGCCAATCTCGGCATCGCCTACGTGCCCGAGTCCATGGGCATCTTCGCCGGCCTCACAGTGCAGGAAAACCTGGTGCTGGCGGCCCGCAACGGGGCGCCCGCCGGGGAACGCTTGGAACGGATCTTCCGCTTCTTCCCGCCGATAAAGACCTTCTGGCACCTGCCTGCCGGCCTGCTCTCGGGCGGACAGAAGCAGATGCTGGCGATCTCGCGCGCCATCGTCGAGCCGCGCAAGCTCATCCTCATCGACGAGCCGACCAAGGGCCTCGCGCCCGCCATCATCAACAACCTGATCGAGGCCTTCGCCGAACTCAAGCAGACCGACACCACGATCCTGATGGTGGAGCAGAACTTCCACGCCGCGCGGTCGCTGGGCGATTCGGTGGCGGTGATGGACTCGGGGCGCATCGTGCACACCGGCCGGATGGCCGAACTGGCGGCGAACGAAGCGCTGCAGACGAAGCTGCTTGGCCTGTCCCTGGAGACGCACCAATGAAGCCCATCGAGGGCCAGCGCCTCGACTGGGCCCCGCTTGCGCTGCTGGCGGCGGTGGGGGTGGCCGCGCTCGCGCTGATCGGCAGCCCTTCCACCTGGGTCACGCTGACCATCGCCGGACTGGCGATGGGACTGCTCATCTTCATCATGGCCTCGGGCCTGACGCTGGTTTTTGGCCTGATGGACGTGATGAACTTCGCCCACGGCCTGTTCATCGCCATCGGCGCCTACCTGGCGGTGTCGACGCTTCGGCTGTTCTCCGCAGCCGCCGGCGCCGACTCGTTCCTTGCCAATCTCGCCGCGGTCATGCCGGCGATGCTCGCGGCGATGCTCGTGGCGGGACTGCTGGGCTGGTTCTTCGAGCGCGTCATCATCCGCCCGGTCTACGGCCAGCACCTGAAGCAGATCCTGATCACCACCGGCGGCATGATCGTCGCCGAGCAGCTGATCCACGTCTTCTGGGGCCCGGATCTGCAGCCGCTCGCCCGGCCCGCGAGCCTGCGCGGCGCGTTCATCATCGGCGACATGGCGATCGAGAAGTACCGCCTGATCGCGGTCGCCATCGGCCTGGTGGTGTTCGCCGGGATGATGCTCCTGCTCAACCGCACCAAGATCGGGTTGCTGATCCGCGCCGGGGTCGAGAACAAGGAAATGGTAGAGGCGATGGGCTACCGCATCCGGCGCCTGTTCGTCGGGGTGTTCGTCGCCGGTTCGGCGCTGGCGGGCCTGGGCGGCGCGCTGTGGGGCATGTATCAGGAGAGCGTCACGGTGCACATCGGCGCCAACATGATGGTGCTCATGTTCATCGTCATCATCATCGGCGGGCTGGGCTCCATCGGCGGCTGCTTCGCCGGCGCGCTGCTGGTCGGGCTGGTGGCCAACTACGTGGGCTACCTCGCACCCAAGGTGGCGCTGGGCTCCAACATCCTGCTGATGGTGCTGGTCCTGCTGTGGCGGCCGCAGGGCCTGTATCCGGTGTCCAAGACGTGAGAACCCGGGCATGATCGCTTCCCTGCTCTCGGCCGACTTCCCTCGCAGCCGGATTCTCGCGGTCGCGCTGCTGGCGGTTTTCGCCGGCCTCGCCCTGGCGCCGTTCCTGTTTCCCGGCACGCGGCCATTGGATGTCGCAGCCAAAGTCTGCGTCTTCATCCTGCTGGTGGCGAGCTACGACCTGCTGCTGGGCTACACCGGCATCGTGTCCTTCGCCCACACCATGTTCTTCGGCATCGGCGGCTACGGCGTGGCCATCGCCCTGTCGCGCATGGAGGTGGGCTGGGGCGCGATTGCTGTCGGCACGGCGGCGGCGGTGTTGCTCTCGCTCGCGCTTTCGTTCCTGATCGGCCTGTTCTCGCTGCGCGTGAAGGCGATCTTCTTCGCCATGATCACGCTCGCGGTGGCCTCGTTCTTCGCCATCCTCGCCTCGCAACTCTCGAACGTCACCGGCGGCGAGGACGGCATCACCTTCCGCGTTCCGGAGTTGCTGCGCCCGGCGTACCGCGTGCTGGAGCAACCGCTCCTCGGCGTCACCGTGGGCGGGCGCTTCGTCACCTACTACCTGGTGTTCGGTGCGTCGCTCGTGCTGTTCGTCGCGCTGCTGAGGGTGGTGAATTCGCCCTTTGGCCGCGTGCTGCAGGCGATCCGCGAGAACGAGTTCCGCGCCGAGGCGCTGGGCTACCGCATCGTGGTCTACCGGACGCTGGCCAACTGCCTGGGCGCGCTGGTGGCGACACTCGCCGGCGTGCTGTACGCGCTGTGGCTGCGCTACACCGGGCCGAATACCACGCTCGACTTCGCGATCATGATCGACATCCTGCTGATGGTTGTGATCGGCGGCATGGGCACGATGTACGGCGCGGTCATCGGCGCCACCATCTTCGTCGTGGCGCAGAACTACCTGCAGGAGGCGATGAAGGCGGTCTCGGGCGCCCTGAAGGGCGTGCCGGTGCTGCCGGACCTGTTCCATCCGGACCGGTGGCTGCTGTGGTTTGGCGTGCTGTTCGTGCTCTCGGTGTACTACTTTCCCGCGGGTATCGTCGGCCAGCTGCGCGCCCGGGCGGCGCTGAAGAAATGAACGCCGCATCGCGCTACCTGGTCTGCGAAGACCGCGAGATCCACTACATGGAGTGGGGCGCGGGACACGCCGAGACCGTGATCGCCTGGCACGGCCTGGCGCGCACCGGGCGCGACATGGACGAGATCGCCGCGCACCTGAGTTCGCGCTTCCGCGTCATCTGCCCGGACACCATCGGCCGCGGCCTGTCGCAGTGGAGCCCGCAGCCCGAAAAGGAGTACTGCCTTGCCTTCTACGGCCGCCTCGCGGGTTCGCTCATGGACCAGCTGGGTATCGCCGAGGCGCACTGGCTGGGCACCTCCATGGGAGGAGCGATCGGCATCCACCTCGCCGCCGGGCCGCTCAAGGGTCGCATCCGCCGCCTGGTGTTGAACGACATCGGGCCGAAGCTGGGCGAGGCCGCCGTCGAGCGCATCCGCACCTACGCCGGCAGCCCGGCGCAGTTCGACCGCGTCGGCGAACTGGAGCAGTACTTCCGCGCCATCTACAAGCCCTACGGCTGGCTCTCGGACGAGCAGTGGCGCCAACTGACGGAAACCTCGGTGCGGCGTACGGCCGAAGGCAAGGTGACGCCGCACTACGATCCGGCCATGGTCCTGCAGTTCACCCACCACCCGCGCGACTATGACCAGTGGGACGCCTGGGATGCGATCGACATCCCGACCCTGTGCCTGCGCGGGGAGAGCTCGGACCTGCTGCTGCCGGAGGTTGCCGACGAGATGCGCTCGCGCGGCCCCAAGGCGGTGGTGGTGACCATCCCCGGCTGCGGTCACGCGCCCGCGCTCAACGTGCCGGACCAGTTCGCCCTCGTCGGGCGCTTCCTGAACGGTCGGTAAGGGCGCAGGCGCCAGGCACCCGCGATGTAACCTCTCGGTTACATCGCGCTGACGCTAGGGCCCCGCCGGCGCCTTGTCCCCGGCCGCCGCTTCCGCCCGCTTGCCGACGAAGCGGGCGAGGAACAAGCCGACCTCGTAGAGCAGGCACATCGGCACCGCCAGCATGAACTGCGAGAGCACGTCGGGCGGGGTCACCACCGCGGCGATGACGAAGGCGCCGACGATCACG
>Ga0194128_10003749_pt1 | contig 22898 bp, 18 predicted proteins | sample TA2KigCa65mmetaG_FD_148650 | JGI IMG/M metagenome (GOLD analysis project Ga0194128, IMG submission 148650) | Freshwater microbial communities from Lake Tanganyika, Tanzania - TA2015037 Kigoma Deep Cast 65m | ecosystem: Environmental > Aquatic > Freshwater > Lake | place: Tanzania: Lake... | reverse complement strand
CCGGGTGCCTGTTGCGCGCGCGGACCCGCTGGCCGACGACGAAGCGCGGTGCGACGGCCGCCTCGCGCCGGGCGGAGCCGCGGCGCGCGACGAGCGCCGGCACCATCGCCGCCGTCACCGGCGGCGCCGCCTTCACCGTGCCCGGCGCCGGCGCGCCGCTGTCGAGCTCATCGCGCGTGACCGCCTCGTGGGTCAGCAGGCGCGCCACGAGGCGCGCCAGCCAGCGCTCGTAGTAGCTCATGCGCAGGTAGTCGGCGGGCGCCAGCCGCTCGAGCTGATGACGCGAGTGGTCGAGGTTCCAGCGCCCCACGCGCAGGAGGCGGCTCATTGCGAACACGCGCCCTTCCCACCAGTCGTGGAAGACCGGCTCGTCGCCCTCGCGCTCGACGGCCCCCATGCCGTGCATGCCGCCCATGTCATGGACGCCGTTCATGCGCGGCCCCCGGTTGCGCCGGGCGCGCGCACCTTCTCGACGCCGATCATCGAGTCGCGCGTCACCAGCGCGGCCAGCTCCTCCTCGCTCAGCTGCCCGGTGTTCGCGGGACGTTCGGGCAGCACGAGATATCGCAGCTCCGCCGTGCTGTCCCAGACGCGCACTTCCACCTCGTCGGGAATCTCGAGCCCGAGCTCGCGCAGCACGCCGCGCGGGTCGATCACCGCGCGCGAGCGGTAGGGCGCCGACTTGTACCACACCGGCGGGAGCCCCAGGACCGGCCACGGATAGCAGGAGCAGAGCGTGCAGACCACCATGTTGTGGACCGTCGGCGTGTTCTCGAGGACCACCATGTCCTCGCCCTGGCCGCCCTCGTAGCCGAGCTCCGCGATGGCGGCGGTGGCGTCGGCCAGCAGCCGCTGCTTGTAGGCGGGGTCGACCCACGCGCGCGCCACGACGCGCGCGCCGTTCCGCGGCCCGATCTTCGTCTCGTACGCGTCGACGACGGCGTCGAGCGCGGCGCGGTCGACGATCCCCTTCTCCACGAGCAGCGATTCGAGCGCCTTGACGCGCAGGTTGAGGTCCGAGGGAACGGCCTGGTGGTCGTGCCCGTGGTCGTGCGAATGCCCCCGCTCGTGATCGGCCATCGGAAGGGCGTTATACACTAGGCGCCCGGAAAGATCACGTCAGCCGCCCAGGGGTGCCCCAGATGCTGCCACACGATCGGATACCGTACTCGCCCATCACCGCCCGGCCGCCGCTGGCGCTCCCGGGCGGCGCCCGCCTCGTCGTGTGGGTGATCGTCAACGTCGAAGAGTGGAACCCCCACGAGCCCATGCCGCGGACGGTGCTCTCGCCGCCGGCCGGCGGCTCGCCGATGCCCGACATCCCGAACTGGGCGTGGCACGAGTACGGCAACCGCGTCGGCTTCTGGCGCATGCTCGACGTCTTCGACCGCCACCAGCTGCCGGTCGTGCTCGCCATCAACGGGTCGGCCATCCAGGCGTACGAGCCGATCGCGCGGGCCGCGGTCGACCGCGGCTGGGAGTTCATCGGCCACGGCTTCACGCAGAAGAGCATGCAGAAGGTCCCGGACGAGCGCGCCGATATCAAGAAGACGACCGACGCGATTCGCGCGTTCACGGGCCGCGCGCCGCGGGGCTGGCTCGGCCCCGGGCTGACCGAGACGTGGGAGACGCCCGACATCCTCGCCGAGCACGGCTACGAATACGTGTGCGACTGGGTGCTCGACGACCAGCCGGTCCGCATGAGGACGACGGGGCGATCGCTCGTGTCGATTCCGTACACGCAGGAGTGCAACGACGTGGCGATGATGCTGATCCAGCACCACGTCGCGGAGGAGTACCGGCGCCGGGCCGTCGATCAGTTCGAGCAGCTCTACGCGGACGCGGAGAAATCGGCCCGCGTGATGGCGCTCGTCGTCCATCCGTACATCATGGGCGCGCCGCACCGGTTCCGCTACTTTCGCGACGCGGTCGACCACATCGTCTCGAAGCCAGGGGTCGCCGTCTGGACGGGGGAGCAGATTCTCGACTGGTATCTCGCCGCGGAGAAGCCCGCTGCGGGGCGCGGGTCGGGAGTCGCGGCCGTGTGATTCGCCGCGGCGCCGGCGCACTGGCCTTCGCGGTCTGGCTGTGTTCGGCGGCCGGCGCCGAGGGCGGCCAGCAGGTCGACTACGGCACGGCGCGCCTCGACCGCCGGCTGCCTGCGGTGCGCGCCGCCGGCGCCATCACCATCGACGGCATGCTCGACGAGCCCGACTGGAGCCGCGCGGCGGTCGCGACCGGCTTCCTCCAGAACGACCCGCGCGAGGGCGAGCCGGCGACGGAGGAGACCGAAGTCCGCGTGCTCTACGACGCGAACCACCTCTATGTCGGCGTGCTGGCGCGCGATCGCGACCCGGCCGCCATCCTGACGAGCGAGCTGGCCAAGGACTTCAACCGCCAGTCGGGCGACGACTTCGAGATCGTCCTCGACACCTTCCACGACGGGCGCAACGGCTACATGTTCGCCACCAATGCGCGCGGGGCCAAGTGGGACGCCCAGATGATCAACGAGGGCCGCGAGATCAACGAGAACTGGGACGCGCTGTGGCAGGTGCGCACGCGGATCACCGAGGAGGGGTGGCACGCGGAGATCGCGATTCCCTTCCGGACGCTCCGGTTCGGCAGTGCCGCGTCGCAGACCTGGGGCGTCAACTTCCAGCGCCGCGTGCGCCGGCGCAACGAGGACAGCTTCTGGGCCCCGCTGCCTCGCATCTACGATCTCACGCGCGTCTCGCTCGCCGGGACGCTTGAGGGTCTCGAGGGCGTGCGGCCGGGCAGCGACGTGCGCGTGAAGCCGTACGTGCTCGGGAGCTCGGGCGCGTCGCGGGTCGCCCGCATCGGCACAGACGCCGATGCCGGCGTCGACGTGAAGTTCGGGGTGACGAGCGGCCTCACGTGGGATTTCACCGTCAACACCGACTTCTCGCAGGTCGAGGCCGACGAGCAGCAGGTCAACCTGACGCGCTTCAGCCTGTTCTTTCCCGAGAAGCGCGACTTCTTCCTGGAGAACTCGGGCGTGTTCCAGTTCGGGCAGGGGGGCGGCCTGCTCTTTGCCGGCGGCGGCGCCGGCACCGGCGGCGGCGGATTCTTCCCGCCGCGCGGGCAGGACGCGATTCTGTTCTTCAGCCGGCGCATCGGGCTGTCGGACGCCGGCGAGGCGATCCCGATCCTCGGCGGCACGCGCCTGACGGGCCGGGTCGGCGACTACAGCCTCGGCGTGCTCACGATCCAGCAGCGCGGCGCGCGGGGCGCGCCCGCCGCCAACGTCTCCGCGGTCCGCCTGCGCCGCAACGTGCTGGCCAATTCCGACGTCGGCGTGCTGGTGCTGAACAAGGAGGCAGGCGGTCCTCGCTTCAACCGCGTGGCCGGCGCCGACGCGAACTTCCGCTTCTTTGACTACCTCAACCTCAACGCGGCCGCCGCCCGGACGTTCTCGCCCGCCGACGCCGCCCTGCCCGGCGCCGGCAGCGAGTCGATGGGACGCGCGGGGGGCAGCTACCGCGACACCCGCTGGGACCTGACGGCCTTCTACCTGCGCATCGGCGAGCGCTTCAACGACGAGATGGGCTTCGTCCCCCGGCTCGGGATCGCGAAGTTCGAGAGCCAGTACGGCATGCGCTTCCGGCCGCGGCGTATCTCGCGGTGGTTTCGCGAGGCGTTTCCGCACCTCGGCTACATGAACATCTCGCGGCTCACGGGCGGTCTGCAGTCACGCCTCGTGCAGGCGCATCTGAGCCTCAACTTCCAGGACGGCAGCGGCAGCGAGCTGGGGGTCGATCCGGCGACGGAGAACCTCGTCGAACCGTTCGTCATCAACCGGCGCCGCGGCATCGTCATCCCCGCGGGCCGCTACGAGTTCAGCGACTGGTTCGTCACGTGGCGCACCAACGCCTCGGCGCCGGTGGCGGTCAACGGGCGGGTGGGGGTGGGGGAGTTCTACGACGGTTACAAGCAGAGCTACGCGATCGGCGCGGCGGTCCGGCTGCACGGGCGGCTGAACGCGTCGATCACCGAGTCGCGCAACCAGATCCGGCTCGGAGCCGGCGCCTACACGACCGACCTCATTACGGCGCGGGTCGAGTACGGGTTCTCCACGACGGCCTTCGTCAACGCGCTCGTGCAGTACAACACCGACGCGCGCGAGTGGAGCTCCAACCTGCGGTTCAACATCATTCATCGTCCGCTGAGCGACATCTACGTGGTGGTCAACGAGCGGCGCGATACCGACACCGGCGGGCTGATCGACCGCGCGTTCGTCGTGAAGATGACCTACATGGTGGCGTTCTGAGCCCGGACGGCCGTGTGCCTGCCTGACTCGCGTCCGGTTCTCCGCGAATGCGCGCGCCGAGCGCCAGGAGATGCGCTAGCTCTGGGCGCGCGCGGGCGCGACGCCGTACGGCATCGCCGCCTCCAGCTGGGCGTGGTGGCGCTTCAGCATCGGCCGCAGGAGGAGCACGGCGGCCGCGGCCGAGCACAGATCCATCGCCGACATGGCGTACAGGACCGACAGCCAGGTGCCGGTCGCCTCCATCAGCAGGTTCCCCATCGGCACGAGCAGCGCGGCGATGCCTTTGGCGCAGTAGAGCACGCCGTAGATCTTGCCGATGTGCTTGGTGCCGAACGTGTCGCCGGCCGTGGCGCTGAACAGGCTGTAGACCTCGCCCCACGCCAGGAAGACGACGCCCGAGAGGATGACGAAGGCCCACGGGTTGTGCCCGAACCACCCCAGCGCCAGGATGCCGACTCCTTCGAGCGAGAACGCGATGAACATCGTCATCTCGCGGCCGATGTGATCGGACACCCAGCCGAACATCGGCCGGGAGAAGCCGTTCATGATGCGATCGAGCATCAGCGCGAAGGGGAGCGCGGCCATCGTGAAGAAATACGCGTTCACCTCGATCTCGCGCACGCCGAGGTCCTCGGCCATGATGCCGAGCTGCGCCACGACCATCAGCCCGCCGGTCACGGTGCCGGTGAACATGCCCAGCATCACCCAGAACACCGGCGTGCGGAGCGCTTCGCCGAGGGTGTAGTCGCGGCGCGACTGCAGGACTTTGGCCGAGTGGATCGCCGCCTCCCCCGTGGCCGGGGCTCGGAGGAACAGCGCGCAGGCGCAGATCGCCACGCCCTGGATGAGGCCAAACGTCAAGAATGTGGCCTGGTAGCCCGAGCTGGCGATCATGTTGGCGATCGGGATGATCGTCACGAGCGTGCCGGAGCCGTACCCCGCGGCCGTCAGCCCGACGGCGAGCCCGCGCCGGTCCGGGAACCACTTCAGCGCGTTGTTGATGCAGGTCGCGTACACGGCCCCCACGCCGAGCCCGCCCACCACCGACCCGACATAGAAGCCCATGAGCGATTCGGCGGACGAGTTGAGCACCCAGGCGAGGCCCGTCAAGACGCCGCCGACCAGCACGACGAGGCGCGGTCCATGGCGATCGATGAAATGGCCCACCACCGGCGTGCTCCACGTCTGCACGATGACGAAGATGGTGAAGGCCGTCTGGAGCGCCGCACGGGCCCAGCCGTGCGCTTCCAGAATCTCGGGCACGAAGAGCGTCCACGAGTACTGGATGTTCGACGCGGCAACCATGCAGCCGACACCGACGACGAGCTGCCACCAGCGCGTCGCGTCCGAAGCCGGAGTCCCGACGGTCTCGTTGTCTGTGGCCATGTGTCACCCAGTGAGCGTGTGAAACGCGGGCGCCAGCCTATCATCCCCGCGCGCTCGCTGTCGATATTACAATAGCCGTCCATGACGGACTCCCGGGTCTCCACGCTCGCCCGCGAGATGCTCGACGCGTACACCGCCGGCCGCCCCATCGCCGTCCCGCCGTCGGCGCGCGAGGGCGGGTGCGACCTCGCCACCGGCTATCTCGTCGAGGCCGAGCTGACGCGCATCCGCCGCGCCGACGGCCGGCGGACGGTCGGCCGCAAGATCGGCCTCGCCAATCGCGCGGTCTGGCGGGCGATGAAAATGAAGACGCTCGTCTGGGCCAGCATGTACGACGACACCGTGCACGACGCGCCACGCGGCGAGGCGACGCTGTCGCTGGCGCGCATGCGCGCCCCTCGCCTCGAGCCCGAGATCGTCGTGAAGCTGCAGTCGCCGCTTCGACCGGGCGTCGACGCGGCGGGCGCCCTCGAGGCCGTCGAGTGGTACGCGTTTGCGTTCGAGGTCGTCGACTGTCCGTTTCCCGAGTGGAAGTTCCAGCCGGGCGACTTCATGGCGTCGCTCGGCCTGCATGCCGCGCTCGTCGTCGGCGAGCCGCGGCCCGTGCCCCGCGACGCGATCCCGCAGCTGGTCGAGGCGCTGGGCGCCTTCACGGTGAAGCTCTCGAGGGACGGCCAGGTGGTGCAGGAGGGCGGCGGCAAGAACGTGCTCGACAACCCCGCCCTGTGCCTCGTGGAGTTCGCCTCCGCGGTCGCGGCGCAGCCGGGCGCCGAGCCGCTTCAGGCCGGCGAGCTGATCAGCACGGGGTCGCTGACCGTGGCACCGCCGGTCGCGGCGGGCGAACGGTGGTCGGTGGTCGCGCAGGGACTCGACGTCCCGGCGCTCGCCCTGCGGTTGAGGCCGTGAACGCGCGTCTCGTCGCGCCCGCGTGGGACCCGCCGCGGACGCCCGACGGCCAGCCCGACATCCAGGGGTTCTGGGGCGAGCCCGGCGGCGGCGCCGACGGCACCAACGTCGAGACGAGCTTCCAGACCGCCGAGACGCTCCTCGTCCAGGGCTGGACGAAGGAGCAGATCGCGGCGCGGAGGCCGGTCAGCGCCATCGTCGACCCGCCCGACGGCCGTATTCCCTACCAGCGGTGGGCCGAAGCGCGGCGCCAGCAGATCCTCTCCCGCTACGGCGGCGACGCGATCACGGGCACGCCGCAGAGCGCGCGCGACGTCATCCTGCCGTAATCAAGTCACAAGTCACAAGTCACAAGTCACAAGTCACAAAGCGAACGTCAGAAGTCACAACGCGGCACACCATTTGCGCTTTGTGCTTTGTGACTTGTGACTTGTGACTTGTGACTTGTGACCTAAGGTCTCAGGGGTGTGTCGCCGAGCTCGAACCCGTAGCACGGATAGTCGAGCACCTGCGCGTTCGGCTCGAGGTGCCGGTACAGCACCAGGCTCATCGTCCACGGGCGCGTGAAGACCGTCGGGTCGGTGATCGTGGCCGTGTAGCGGATGTGGTCGGGCGTGACCATCGTGTACCGCTCGACCACCTGCAGCGCCTCGCTGTGGAAGTTCCCCGCCCGGTCGAACCAGGTCTGATCGTTGAAAATGCATGACGCTCACGACGAGCGTGTCGCCCTCCCAGCGGCCGCGTGAGTCGCCCATCCACCATTCGATCGGTCCTTCCAGGTGGGGCGTGCCCACGTGCACGCTGCGCGTCGCGTTCGCGTACTCGAACAGCAGCATGACGAGCCGCGGCGTCTGCACGATCTGGAAGGGGAACGGCATGTACATGATGCGGGGCACGCCGGGCAGGAAGCAGCGCGCCTCGGGATCGCGCGCCGCCCGGTTCCGGCGGTTCTCCTCGCGCCGCGCGAGCGCCCACGGCTGGTACGGAAGCTCGCCCCCCCTCGACGACGCCGAGGCCGGCGGGCGTGTCGCGCGCGGCCGCGTGCGGCTCGATGTCGTAGTTGGCCGACGTCATCGCCTGCCAGACCCCCGACAGATCCGGACGGCCGTCGGCGGTGCGCGGCAGCGGACGCGCCGGTCCCGGCGCGGGCGTCTGGGCTGCGGCGGCGCATGCGAGCAGAACGAGCACCGCACCGGCGATGGCGCCGGCGCTGCGCCCGCGTGGGCTGGGCATGGGAAAAATTTCCTCCTGGAGATACGATATACTCGCCGTCGCCCTTAGCCCATCCAGCGAGGAGACATCATGAAGCTCGGATCGATGCGATCGTTCATCGGGGCCACCGTGATCGCCGTGGCTGCACTTGTCGTCGTCGCGGTCGGTTCCCGCGTCCCCGCCGAAGCATCGGCGCAGGCGGCCCAGGGAGGCGCCGCCGCGGCGCCCGCCGGCGTCCCGATCACCGACGACGTGTTCAAGACCGTGGTGCTGCTGAGGGGGATTCCGGTCGACACGTTCTTCGAGGCCATGGGAATGTTCGCGAATGCGATGGGGAACGATTGCACGTTCTGCCATGCGTCGAAGGCCTACTTCGACAAGCGCGAGTTCGCCACGCCGACGCCCCGGCTGCAGCGCGCGCGGCAGATGATCGTGATGATGAACGCGATCAACAAGCAGTACTTCGGCGGCCAGCCGCGCGTCACCTGCTTCACGTGCCACCAGGGGAGCGATCGGCCCGTCGCGGATCCGAACATCATGCTCCAGTACGCCACGCCGGTCGAAGACCCGAACATCCGCGACATTCCGGTCGACACGCGCCTGAAGGTCGACGAAGTGTTCGACCGGTACATCCAGGCGCTCGGCGGCAAGGAGCGGCTGTCGAAATTCACGAGCTTCACCGCCACGGGCACCTACGCGGGCTTCGACACCTCCTTCGACAAGGTGCCGATGGAGATCTACGCGAAAGCGCCCGCCCAGCAGACGCTGATCGTCAAGTTCTTCAACGGCGAGAGCCATCGCGTCTACGACGGGCAGAACGGCTGGATGGCGGGTCCCGACACGCCGCTGCCGCTGCTGCAGCTGACGGCGGGGAACCTCGACCGCGCCCGGCTCGAAGCGCTGGCCCCGTTCGGCGTCGGCCTCCGCACGACCTTCCCGCAGTGGCGCGTGGGCCGCACGGCGATCAACGACAAGGAGGTCGTCGTCGTGCAGGGGCTGCGCGACAACCGCGTCCTCGCCAACTTCTACTTCGACGAGACGGGGCTGCTCGTGCGGATCAACCGCTGGACCGAGACGCCGGTCGGGGCGGTGCCGACGGTGATCGATCTGGAGGACTACCGCGACGTGGCCGGCGTCAAGGTGCCGTTCAAGAAGACCGTCAGCCAGACGTACATGCAGATGATCGTCGAGCTGACCAAGGTCCAGCCGAACACCCAGATCCCCGATTCGCGGTTCGCGCGTCCCGCGCCCGCGAAGCCCCCCGCTTAGAAGATTGGGGATCGGGGATCGGCATCACAAGTCACGATCCTAGGATTGCGGAGACGGGCGGGCCCTTGGGTCCGCCCGTCTCGTTTGGGAGGAGCTGATGCGGCTCACGGGCGCCGGTGTCGGCGTCATGCTCGCGTTCTCCTTTCACGCATCGCCTGCCGGGCTCCCGCAGGGCGAGGGGTCGGCGCGAGCGGCGGCCTTCCCCAAGGCGTTCATCCCGTACGGCGACGCCCGGCCTGTGATAGAGGCGGTGCGGCCGGCGCTCCCGGCGGAGCTGGCGGGTCGGAGCTCAGCCGAGCTCGAGCTCGCCTGGTCTCCCTGGGTCGTGCAGCGCGACGAGGCGATTCGGGCCCGCCTCGCACGCGGCGACGAAGAGTCGATTGTGCACTTCTGGCACTACGGGACCTCGTTCACCACGCTGCCGCCCGTGACCGAACGCACCGTCGCGACGCTTGGCGGCCCGGACGCCGCAGCAGGCATCGCGGACGAGCGGCTGGCGCATTTCATCCGCGCGCTGGCCGCGCCCGGCGGCGACGAGCGGCTCCAGTTCGCCCGGCACGTGGCGGCGCGCCGTGGCATCGACCCGCGGACAGCAGCCGGCATGGCGCAGGTTCGCCTGTACCTGCAGCAGCTCCGGCAGCGCGTGGTGGCCGAGTACGAGGAGCACCGCCGTACCCTTGCATCGATGCCGCTCGTCCAGCCGCTTACCGCGCTCGCGGCGTTCGCGACGATGTTCCGCGACCGCGGGCTGTCGTCGGACACATCGGTGCTGCCGGCGTTTTCGATCGAGCAGACCCTGCAGCAGATGGGGGAACAGGGACGGCCGTCCGGTGGCCGCGTACGGCGGGTCGCCATCGTCGGCCCGGGGCTCGACTTCGTGAACAAAGACGACGGCTACGACTTCTACCCGCAGCAGACGATTCAGCCGTTCGCCACGATGGATTCGCTGATCCGGCTGGGACTGGCGGCACCGGACGAGCTGGTCGTGGTGACCTTCGATGTCAGCGCGCGTGTCAACCAGCACATCGAAGCGGCGCGCGCCCGGGCGCGTGCCGGCAGCGGATACACCATGCACCTCCCGCTCCATGCCGATGAGCCGTGGGCGCCGGATCTGCTCCGGTACTGGGAGCGGTTCGGCGATCGGATCGGCTCGGACGCGCCGCCGCTCGCGGCTCCGCCGAGCACCGGCGCGCTCCGAACCCGGGCGGTCCGGGTGATGCCGTCGCGAGTGATGGCGGTCGTCCCCCGCGACCTGAACATCGTGCTCGAGCGCCTCGAGGCGCCCGCCGCCGCTGACCGGTTCGACCTCGTCATTGCGACCAACATTCTCGTCTACTACGGCGTGTTCGAGCAGGAGCTGGCGCTCGTCAACATCGCCACGATGCTGCGGACGGGCGGCGTGTTGTTGACCAACACGCCTGTTCCGCCGGTGCCGCCGCTGAAGATGTTGGGCCGCTATACCACGGTGCTGCACAGCGAGGGGAAGCGCGATCAGGTCTTCTGGTACGAGCGACAGTAGCGGGGCGGTCCACGGGGCTTCTCGATGGCGCATCCAGGAGCGCCCCGGTATCATGCGCCGGACAACCGCGCAGGAGGAGCTATGCGAGCCAGATTCGGAGCCGCGGCGGGCGCCGTTGTGATGGCGGGCGTGGTGGCCGCCCTTTGGTGGCCCGCGTCGGACGTGCAGGGGCAGAACGCGCCGCCGACCGCGACCGGCGTGGTCACGGGCGAGGTGACGAGCGAGAACGGGCCCGAGGCGGGCGTCTGGGTGATCGCCGAGACCAACGATCTCGACACGAAGTTCCGGAAGATCGTCGTCACCAACGATCAGGGGCGCTTTCTGCTGCCGGAGCTGCCCGGGGCGACCTATCGGGTCTGGGTTCGCGGGTACGGGCTCGTCGACTCGACGCCGGTCGGGGCGACCGCCGGTCAGGACTTGACGCTGACGGTGCGGGCCGCGCGGACGCCGCAGGAGGCGGCGACGATCTATCCCGCCAGTCACTGGCTGTCGCTGATGGAGCCGCCGAAGGCCAGCGACTTCCCGGGCACCGGGCCGCAGGGGAACGGCATCCTTACGTCCACCCGGACGCGCGACGAGTACCTGTACACGATGAAGGGGTGTCTGCGGTGCCATCAGGTCGGCAACGAGTGGACGCGGCAGCATCCGCCGGGCGAGTTCGCTTCCACCCTCGAGGGCTGGACGCGCCGCGTCCAGATGGGGCAGCGGGCCGGGGAGATGGCCGACTGGATGCGGCGGCTCGGCCCCCGCGGGCTGACGATGTTCGCCGACTGGAGCGACCGGATTGCCGCCGGCGAAGTGCCGCCCGCGCCGCCGCGCCCGCGCGGCGTGGAGCGCAACGTCGTGCTGACCCAGTGGGAATGGACCAACAACATGGGCAAGATCCACGACGAGGTGTCGACCGACAAGCGGAACCCGCGGCTCAATGCGTACGGACCGGTGTACGGCTCCGAGATCGCGAACGACTTTCTCGCTATCCTCGACCCGACGCGGCACGTCGCGGAGATGCTGCGCATCCCGACGCTCGTGCCGCGTGAACAGATGAATGCGGCCTACGGCCAGGAGGGCATCCAGACGTCGCGGATTGCCGACCTCGACCGCTTCAATCCGATGAGCAACCACAATCCGATGCTCGACAGCAGGGGCCGCGTGTGGTACACGGCCACGCTCCGCCCGCCCGCCAACCAGCCCGGCTGGTGCAAGGCGGGAGCGGGCAACACATACGCCGACTACTTTCCGCTGGCGCGGGCGGGCCGCAACGTGAGCTACTACGACCCGAAGACGCGCCGCTTCGCGATGATCGACACCTGCTTCGGGACGCATCACCTGCAGTTCGGCTTCGACGCGAACGAGACGTTGTACCTGGGCCAGCCCGGCGGCGCCGTCTTCGGCTGGATCAATACGAAGCTGTTCGACGAGACGGGTGACGGTCGGCGGGCGCAGGGCTGGTGTCCCACGGTCGTCGATACCAACGGCGACGGCCGGATCACCAGGCCGTGGAACGACCCGACGCCGCAGCGCAACACGCAGTTCGAGGAGGACATCGCCGAGGTGTCGTACGAGCGCTTCGACCCGGCGCACGATACGCGCGTGCAGATCGGCGCCTACGGGCTCATCGTGAACCCGGCCGACGGCTCGGTCTGGGGGGCGCAGGAGTCCTACCCCGGAAAGATCGTCCGCCTGAGCGTCGGCGGCACTCCGCCTGAAAGCTGCATCGCGGAGGTGTTCGAGGTCCCGTCGGAGCGCATGGGTGTCGACCCGGGCTCGGGCAACGCGGGATTCATGCCGCGCGGTCTCGACATCGATCGCAACGGCGTGGTCTGGACGGCGCTCTCGGGATCGAACCACCTGGCCAGCTTCGACCGCCGCCGATGCGTCGGTCCGCTGACCGGTCCGTCAGCGCACACGGGGCGCCACTGCAAGGAGGGATGGACGCTCTACCCGCTGCCGGGCCCGACGTTCAAGGGGACGAACGTCCGGGCCGACTACTACTATTACAACTGGGTCGACCAGTTTAATACCCTGGGCCTCGGCGAGAACATTCCGATTGCGACCGGCACGGGCTCCGACTCGCTGATCGCGTTGAACCCCAGGAGCGGTGACCGCATCGTGATGCGGGTGCCGTATCCGCTGGCCGGCTATCACCCGCGCGGCCTGGACGGACGGATAGACGATCCGAACGCCGGCTGGAAGGGACGCGGCATCTACTCATCGACCGGGGCCGACACCGTGTGGCACTCCGAAGGGGGCATGGCGCGCAAGGACGGGAAATACCATTCGGTGGCCAAGCCGATCCTCGTGAAGTTCCAGGTCCGTCCCGATCCGCTGGCGCGATGACACCGCGGTCGCTGGTGGAACAGCGGGACCACGCACGACGAACCGAAGTTGACACTGTCGGGACGCCGCCGTATCGTAAGTGCGCTTGTGGACAGGAGGCTCTTGGCCATGCGACTGAGGATCTGCGGCCTTGGCATCGTGGCAGCGCTGCTGCTCGGCGTGGCGCCGTTGCCTGCCCATCACGCGTTGCAGGCGGAGTTCGACACGACCAAGCGTGGCGAGTTCACCGGCACGCTGACCCGGTTCGCGTTGATCAACCCGCACGTCCGCTGGTTCTTCGACGTCAAGAAGCCCGACGGCACCATGGACAAATGGGAGGTGTCCGCGGCCGGGGCCGGGCCGATCCGCGCGGCGGGCCTGGCCCGCGCCTTCAAGGTGGGCGACACATACCGCGTGACCTACGCGCCGGCGCGCAACGGATCCAACGTCGGTCGGGTGGTGGACTTCTACTTCCCGGACGGCCGGAAGGTGACCCTGTATCACGAGAACGCCAACAACCCGAACGACCTCTGACCCGCACTCCGGCATCTTCCTGACGTGGACGGTCTCGGGCGCGCCGTTCGCGAGAGCGGCGTGCTCGAACCCGCCTCGCCGTCCCTGACGCGCGCCCATCAAGGACGGACATGCACGAGTTCCTGGAGTCGATGCAGTACAGCGAGTTCGGCCTGTGGGTGGCCGGAGGCGACACCATCCTCGCCTACCCGACGATCCTCGCCCTCCACACCCTCGGGCTTGGGCTGGTCGTGGGGATGAGCGCGATTGTCGACTGTCGCGTGCTCGGCGTCGGCCGCAGCGTGCCGCTCGGCGATCTGGACCGGCTGTTCCGCGTGATGTGGGGCGGATTCGCCTTGAATGCGACGACCGGCGTCGTGTTGTTCATCGCTGCCGCATCGGACAAGGCCTATCAGGAAATCTTCCATCTGAAGATCGCCCTCATCATCCTCGCCCTGGTGACGGCGAGCCGGCTTCGGCGCATGGTGTTTCGCCGGCCGATCCCCGACGCCCCGATTCCCCAGGCCGCGAAGACGCTGGCCGTGGCGTCGCTGGTCCTCTGGACGGGCGCGATCGTCGCGGGCCGGTTGATGGCCTACACGACCACGTTCTAGCCGCCGCACGCGGGACCGCCGATGGGTGCCTTCGTCACCTGGCTTCGCGACACGCCGCTCTCGCAGGCGTTTCGCGTGCCGCTCGAGTGGCTCTGGCCGGCATGCGAGAGCCTGCACTTCCTCGGCCTCGCCCTCGTGATCGGCACCGCCGCGTTCTTCGACGCCCGGCTGCTCGGGTTCATGAAGCGGATCCCGATTCGAACGGCCGCCCAGTTCCTGCCGCTCGCCAGGGTCGGCTTTGCCATCAACCTCACCACCGGCCTCTACTTCTTCATTGCCAGTCCCTTCCAGTACGCGTTCAACGTCGCCTGGTGGTACAAGGTCACGGCCATTCTCATTGCGGTTGCGAATGCCGGATTCTTCGAGATCATGCTCAGGTCGAACGCGGCCGGCCTCGGCGACGGTGAGGACGTGCCGCTGTCGTTCAAGATCGTCGGCACGTTGTCGATGGTCGCCTGGGTGAACGTCCTCTTCTGGGGGCGCATGCTGCCGTTCTGGGCGCCGCCCGGGAGCGGCGCAGACCTGTAGCCGCACAGGATCGACGGGTTCCGACAAAGAGAAGAGGAAGGCTCTGGGCCTCAAGGCTTCAGGCTTCGGGCCCAAAGCCTCCCGCCCGAAGCCTTAAGCCCAAAGCCTCAAGCCCAAAGCTGAAATCGCCTCAGTGGCGGATCCTGCCGACCAGGTGCTCGAAGTCGCGCTCCTCGCAGGGGTTCTGCTCGGGAAGGTAGGCGGTCTTGTTCGGGTTGAGCCGCAGCACGCGCGGGTTCATCACCCACGGCTCGATCAGCACCTCCGGATCGATCACCGTCGCCTGGTAGTGCAGCGTGTTCCCCTCGCGGCGGAAGCGCTCGATCACGCGCATCTGGTCGCTGTGGAAGTAGCCGCCCTGCGCGAGCCAGGTGAGGTCGTTGAACGCGACGGAATCGACGACGAGCGTGTCGCCTTCCCACCGGCCGACGGAATGTCCGTAGTAGAGCAGATCCTGCGATCGGATCGGATCGTGCGGCCGGCCGTCGGTGGGGATGATTCGGTAGTCCGATGGCGACGCGCCCTGCTGCGCGTAGAGGAACACCACCTCGTCGTGTGTGGCGAGAATCTTCGCCGGCGGCCCCATGCGCGGCACGCCGGCCGGCTGACACTTGAAGTAGGGCGCCACCTGGTTCGAGTTGAAATCGAGCTCCCGGACCTTGGCCCAGTACTCCGGCTTGTAGAGCGGCCTGTTCGCGTCGTATCTCGCGGCAAACGTGCTGTCGTTCGACTGGTTGACGGGCGCCGTGCAGATCTTCATGCCCGGATGACACCCGCGCGAAACGTTGAGCACCGTGAGGTTGCCTTCGGTGTCCGGGCGCGGGCCCGCCCCGGCGCCGGCGCCCCAGAACCCGCTCAGATCCGGCTTGCCGTTCGCCAGGCGCGGCGTCTGGGCTGTGCCCTCGCTCTGCGCCTCGGCCCGCGGGACCAGGACGAGTCCGGCCGCCACGATCAAGACCGCGATCAGACTGTAGCGAACGCCTTGATCCGTCATCGCTGTTCTCCTGTCGGGAGTGATTCTAGCACCGCTACTGCTGTGGCGCCGGAGACGCGGCAGTGCGCACGCTGGCCGGCACGGGAATGACGATGTACAGGTTCGGCGTATTCGTGCGGGTGACCGTGAGATCGAGCAGGGTCTCCGTGCCGCGCCGCTCGGTCATCCGGCCGGCGAAGAACGCGTCGAGCTGCTCTTCGGGGTCGTTGTAGTCGGCATACTTGGCGTACGTGAATTCCGTGACGACATTACCCTGCCGCACCTCGACCCGTTCGGCACAGTTCCGGGTGCAGACGCCGTCGACCGGCCCCGAGGTGAGCGTCGCCGTGGCGACGGCGCCCGGCACACCCGGCACGGGATAGGTCACGACCGTCTTTCCGCCCGCCATGCCGACCTTGGTGTTCGCGCCGCCCATGACCGCCGACTTGAGCGCGCCCTGCGGATTGCTCCAGAGCCGGATCGCGCGCTCGTTGTAGGCGGCCATGGTCGGTACCGCCGTGCCCTGTCCGGCGACGAGCCCGGCGCCCGCGCCGCCCACCTCGTTCCAGGCGTACTGTCCTCCGACGACCTGGATCTCCTCGTGGGTCTGGCCGCCGGGCAGCGTGCAGGCGAAGTCCGCCCGCATCCCGGACATCTGATAGTTGATCTCGGCGCGGTACCGCGTCAGCGTGCAGGCTTGGCCGTTGACGCGCACCATGCCGGTCGCGAAGAACTCGAGCGTCGCAATGAGGTCGTGCTCCTCGAGCTCGCGGAGCATCCCCATGTGGTTGGCCCAGTTGTAGAGCACGGTCCTGATGCCGCCGCCGTCCTTCCACGTACGATCGATGCCGTCGGTACGCCGCTGCTGCGCGTCCGCCGGCATCGGCAGCGCGCCGGCCAGACCGGCCAGCATCACGGCGGCGGCGACCCGGAGACCCCACCGCGCACGGCGCGGTCGGGTGGAGGTGGTCTGCGCGTTCATCCGCATATGTCTCCTGGGAGGCTGAGCAGCCTGTTCGATCGGGCGAGAGAAATCGATGCAGGAGAGTATGCCACGGTCCGGGGAGCGTCAAGCGTATCGCTTGACATCACTCAGCCCGTTGATTACCGTCGCACACGCCGGGGGCCCGATGAGACAAGTCGTGTGGGGCGTCGCGCTGGCCGTGGTGGCGGTCGTGGCGGGAGCCTCGATCGCGACGCGCCCGGCATCGAGTCAGGCGCCCGCGCAGTCGAGCGCGGCGGCCATCCCGCGGACGGCGGATGGACGGCCGGACTTCTCGGGCATCTGGCAGGTGATGGTGCCGGCGGCCTGGAACATTCAGGATCATCACGCGGAGAAGGGGGTACCGGGCGGACAGGGGGTCGTCGAAGGCAACGAGATCCCCTATCTCCCCGAGGCGCTGGCGAAGAGGAACGAGAATTACCGGAATCGCGCGACGGCCGATCCGGTGGCCAGGTGTTTCCTGCCCGGCGTGCCCCGGATCATGTACATGCCGTATCCCTTTCAGATCTTCCAGACGCCGCAGTACATCGCGATGACGTTCGAGTACGTCCACACGGTGCGGCACGTGTACATCGACAGCGCGCATCTCGAGGGCCCGATCGAATGGTGGATGGGCGACTCGCGCGCGAAGTGGGACGGCGACACGCTGGTCGTCGACGTCGTGCACTTCAACGCGGAGACGTGGTTCGACGCCGCCGGCAACCATCACAGCGAGGCGTTGCACCTGATCGAGCGGTACTCGTTCATCGATCGAGACCACGTCAGCTACGAGGTCACGGTCGAGGACCCGAAGGTCTTTTCCCGGCCGTGGAGGATGCGGATGCCGCTCTATCGCCGCATCGAGCCCAATGTGCAGATTCTCGACTACGAGTGCGCGGCGTTCGAGGAGCTCATTGGACCGTGACCGGGAGATGCTCACCGCGGATCATCTCGAGGCACATGCCGCGGGCTGACCGCGTGGTCACGATGCAGGAGGTGTGAGAGCGGCCGGACCGCCTGCGGGCGCGCTGACGTCGCACTGATTCCCGGCGGGTCCACTCTGCGGGCCCCGCCCTGCGCCGCGGATTCGGCACTCAAGGTCATCAAGTGGAGGACTGTGATGCTGAGCATGCGGATCGGACCATCGACCTCCCTGCGTTCGGCGATCACCCTCACGGTGCTGCTGGCGTGGCCCGGCGTCGGGTTCGCGCAGGACACCGCCATCAACGGCACGGTGAGCGATGCGACCGGCGGCGTGCTGCCCGGCGTCACCGTCACCGTCCTGCACACCGCGACAGGCACAACGTTCGTCGGCGTCACCGACGAACGGGGCGTCTACCGCATCCCGGTACGGGTGGGTCTCTCCAGGATCACGCTGGAGCTGTCGGGATTCGCCACGGTCGAGCGCACCGTCGACGTGCTGCTCGGGCAGATCGTCACGATCAACCTGCAGATGGAGGCCGCGGGGGTGCAGGAATCGGTCACCGTCAGCGCCGAGGCGCCGCTCATCCAGGTGAGCGACTCGACGCTGGCGGGCAACATCGATCCGCGGCAGATGGAGGCGCTGCCGACCAACCGCGGCAACTGGCAGGATCTCGCCATCCTGGCGCCGGGCAACCGTGCCAACAGCACCGCCATTCCCGTCCCGCGCTTCAACGCGAACTTTCAGCTCAGCATGGACGGGCAGCAGATCACCAACATGGGCCCGGGCGGCGGGACGACGCAGCCGAAGTACAGCATCGAAGCGGTCGGGGAGTTCCAGTTCGTGTCGAGCCGGTGGGACGCCTCGCAGGGCCGCTCGAATGGCGTGCTGGTCAACGCCGTCACCAAATCGGGTACCAACGCCCTGAGCGGGACGGTGACCGGTCGCTTCCGGGATGACCGGTTCGCCGCCGCCGACTACGTCCTGGGCCGGCGGGTCGATTTCTCGAACCAGCAGGGCGCGGTGGCCGTCGGCGGGCCGATCATCCGGGACAAGGCGCATTTCTTCGGCTACTACGACCGCGAGCACGAGCCGAACGTCGTCGTCTTCGCGACGCCGTACCCGCGGTTCAACATCGAGCAGCCGGGTACGATCAAGGACTGGAACGCCGGGGCGCGCCTCGACTACCAGATCGCGCCCCGGCAGCACCTCATGGCGCGCGGCAACATGTGGGAGAAGCTGACGCCGAATACGTTCACCGGCACCAGCACCTCTCATCCGTCGGGCCAGGGCTCCCGGCGGGAGCGCGCCGACTCGCTCTACCTGACGTACTCGCACGTGCTGAGCAACCGGGCGCTCAACGAGGTCAAGGGGGGATACGCGTCGGTGTGGTGGGAGGTCGGCTCGAGCATCCGGTGGCCGGCGCATCCGGCGGCGTCACAAGGCGTGGCCTACGGGGCGCCGCGCATCAACTTCAACGGCTTTTCGATCGGCGTGAGCAACACCAACTGGCCGCAGACGCTGATGCAGGAGACGTACTCGATTCGCGACGACTTCATCTACGCCTTCACCGCGCGCGGCCGGCACGACCTCAAGGTCGGCGGCGAGTTCATGAAAGAGCCGATCACGCGGCTCAACTGCCGGCCGTGCATGGGCATCTACGACGCCGCCAACGCGCGGCCGCCGGCGAACATCGAGGACCTCTTCCCTGTGTGGGACGATCCGACGACGTGGAACCTCGTCGCGCTCAATCCGCTGATCCGGAACTACACGCTCGGCGTCGGAAACTTCCGGGGCAAGCTCGATCGCCGCAAGCAGATCGCCACGTGGGTGCAGGACAACTGGCAGATCCACCCGGCGCTGACCCTCAATCTCGGCTTCCGCTACGACCTCGAGACCGAAAACGTGGCCAACGACCTGGCGATCCCGCCGATCCTGCAGGCGAACCGGCCCGACGACACGGACAACTGGGGCCCGCGGGTCGGCTTCGCGTGGAGCGTCACCGCCCGCACCGTGATCCGGGGGGGCGTCGGCAAGTACTTCGGCACCGCGCTCGACAACATCTCGTCGGCGACCATTTCCGCGTCCAGGATTTTCGCGTCGCAGATTCCAAACGACGGACGGCCCGATTTCGCGTCCAACCCGTTCGACGGGCCGATACCCACCTTCGAGCAGGCGGTCCGGTCCAACCAGCTGCAGACCGTGTCGATGGGCATCGCCGATCCGAACTTCATCCTGCCGCACAGTTGGATGTCGTCGATTGGCGTGCAGCGGCAGATCGGCGCGACGATGGCCGTGACGGCCGATTTCAGCTTCAACGGTGGCCGGAACGAGCGGCAGGGGCTGCCGAACGTCAATGTGCGCTACAACCCGGTGACCGGGCTCAATTACCCGTTCTCCGACGCCCCCCAGCGGCCCATCCCCGGCTGGGGCACGGTCATCATGGAGACGATGCGCTCGCGGTCGAACTACCGCGGCCTCGAGACGGCTTTGACCAAGCGGATGAGCCGCAACTATCAGCTGTCGGCCACCTACACGTTCAGCTACACGCATGACGCGGACGCGGTACCGTACGATGTGACGTGCACGTCGAGTCTGCCCCCCGCCGCACAGGTCTGGGAGCGGCGCCAGCAGTCGGCCTGCGCGTTCGTGCCGGTCGGCTTCGCGGTCGCGGCGGATCTGGGCGGGGAATACGGGCTGGCAATCAGCGATCAACGGCACCGCGCGGTCATCAACGGCATCTGGGATGCGCCGTACGGCTTCACGGTCAGCGGACTGTATTTCCACGGGTCGGGGATGCGCTTTGCGACCAGCGCGGGCGGCGACCGGAGAAACCTCGGCGTACCGGGGCAGAGCCGGCTCCGCGCCGACGGCTCGATCGCCACGCGCAACGAGTTCGTCGGCGAGCCTCTCCGCCGGGTTGACACGCGCATCATGAAGCGGGTCGCGGTCGGTCGCCGCGTGCGGTTCGACGGGATCCTCGACATCTTCAATCTCTTCAACGCCAAGAACTACGGCTCGTACACGACCGTCGAGAGCAGCGCCAACTACCTGCGGCCCGTGCGCGTCGTGGAGGTCGCCTACAGCGCGCGCCAGGCGCAGTTCGGGTTTCGGGTGACGTTCTAGAGACTCAGACGAGGCAGGGTGCCTGGAGTGCCGGCACAACCGAGGGAGGCAGTGACGTCATGTCGCGAATCGTCAGCATCTCGACCCTGATCGGAACCGTTGCGCTACTCTGGCTGCCGGCGGCCCTCACGGCGCAGGGGCCGGCGGCGCCACCCCAACGGACGCGGGACGTGCCGCCCGCAGGCGGGTGCCCGGGCGAGCCGAGGCTCTTCTACCGTTGCGCGACAGAGAAGGCGAAGACGTTCACCTCGCCGCGCACGCCGTTTGGCCAGCCGGATCTGCAGGGGTACTACACGCACGGGCGGCAGAATTACGATCTGGAAGACCATCCGGAGACATTCGACGCGCGGCAGGAGACCACCGCGATTGTCGACCCGCCCGACGGGACGATCCCGTACCAGGCGTGGGCCGAGGCCAAGCGCAGGGACATCCGCCGGCACCTGGCGGATCCTCCCTCGCTGGAGTATCTGAACCCGAACAGCCGCTGCTACCTGCGCAGCCCTGTGCCACAGCTCTATGCGCCGTTTCCGCTGCAGATCGTCCAGACGCCCACCCACGTCCTGATCCTGCAGGAGCAGAACCACGCCTATCAGATCATTCCGGTCGACGGGCGGCCGCATCTTGGCCCTGCGATCCGCCTGTGGATGGGTGACTCGCGCGGGTGGTGGGAAGGGAACACGCTCGTCGTGGAGTCGACCAACCTGGCGGCCCGGCTGGCCAACCGCAACTGGCTCGATCAGTCGGGCAACTTCTACACGGACAAGGCGTATCTGGTGCAGCGCTTCATCCCGGTTGACGCCGACACGCTGATCTACGAGGCGACGATCGACGATCCGGCCGTCTTCACGCGCCCGTGGACGCTGGCGATGCCGCTGCGGCGTCAGAAGGATCCGGGGTTCGAGCTGCTGGAGTTCGCGTGCCGGGAAGGCAATCGCGCGCCGGAGTTGTCGCTGCGGCCGGGGCTGCCGAAGTAAGGCCATCGATCGCGCCTTCAGCCCTCCCCCTGTCTCCTACTCGCTGAAGTAACCGTGGTTACTTCCAAAGGAACCCTCGATCAACGCAAGACCAGCGGCCCGGAGTGCCGCCCATTGTTCAGGCACCATGGCTGGCGTGGAAGACGCACCACGAGCTCCAGCATTACCAACAGCGGCCTCTGCCTGAGAAACGAGTCTAGCTGGTCGATACTTACCCGGAGATCGTCGAGCGTCATGTGTGTGCGTGGCTGGTCTAATCAAGGGTCCGCATCAGCCGCGGCGCGGCAGACGCTCGCGTCGGCTCCAGCGGCATGTTATGCGTCGATCGTTACGACTTGGCTCGTGGAGGTCGGCTCCGGCAAGGGACGTCCGTCATCGCGCAGGCCTTCGATGTGGAGTTCGATGGCTTCTCGGATCAGTGCTTCGACTTCTGCCTGAGAGTCGGCGACGGCTACACAGCCGGGCAGGTCTGGTCTTCGGCACGTTACCGGCCGACCTGGACCTCGCGCACGACGCCTTCGTTCAAGAGTTCATCGCGAACCACCAGATACTCGCGAATGGCTTCTTCGATATTGGCGAGGGCCTCATCTTCGGTTTGCCCCTGGGACCAACACCCCGGAAGGCCTGGGCACGAAACCGAGAATCCCTCGTCTGTTTCACTGCCTTGAGTTTGAACTCCAGACTGTACCGCTGGACTTTCCGAGGGCCCGCTCTGGGCATGCGACACCTCCGTTAGGTGGAAGTGTCTACTGTATCGAGGCAAGATCTGGCGTCGCGTGCAGCCGGATGTTATGCAGCACGTCCGGGTTACCACATTCGCACGATACGCCGGGCAAGCTCCTACCGTGCGGTCTCCAGACTGCCGGCGGCGTGCTGGCCCCAGTACTCGCTGATGTGGTTGTTAAGTCTTTGCTCGCCCATGACGAAGTAGTGCCCGGGTGGAACTTGGGGCGGGATGCGTTCAGGTGCCGCGGCCACCCGTTCAAGGAAATCCCGCGAGAATTGCTCCAGTGGCACGTCGTTGACGTACACCATTCCGTTGGTCACCGACAGCCGATCGTTCGGAAGCCCAACGATGGTCAACACTACTGCCGTCGCCGCAGGACGATCTGGGTCGAGCGCTCTCACGCGAACGTGCTCGCCCCGGCTGAAGGCAGGCGATTGAGCGTACGCAACTGTGGTTGCGACCAGCGCGAGGATCACGGCAACGTGCTTCATGATGTCACTCCATTTCGCGAGCGGTGGTAAGCGTCCGACAAACCCCATCTTGAGCTTCGCCTCACTCTGACCAATCCTCAGCGCAGGAGGATTGGTGATGCTGACAAAGCAGACTCCGGCGCGGATGAAGCAGCTCGTCACGCGGTGGCGCA